>Ga0080026_10000147_pt1 | contig 16346 bp, 10 predicted proteins | sample OrgsoiDNA2013045_FD_70941 | JGI IMG/M metagenome (GOLD analysis project Ga0080026, IMG submission 70941) | Permafrost soil microbial communities from the Arctic, to analyse light accelerated degradation of dissolved organic matter (DOM) -... | ecosystem: Environmental > Terrestrial > Soil >... | reverse complement strand
ACGTCGATCTCGCGTGCCGCATCTTCGAGGTTGGCCGAAGCGTGCACCAGGTTGGCGACAGCGATCTGGTGGGCGTTGGCGTATGCCTTGCTCTGGTGGGCGAAGTCACCGCGGATCGTGCCGGGCGCAGCCTGGTCCGGGTAGGTCGAGCCGACGATCTTGCGGACGCAGGCGACCGCCTCGACGCCCTCGAGCACTAGCGCGAACACCGGACCGGTGGCCATGAAGGAGGCCACCGAACTATAGACGGCAGTGCCGAATCGCTCTTCCAGGTCGAAGTAGTGCCGCCGGGCGAGGTCGGCATCCATCCAGACCATCTTGCTGGCGACGATCTTCAGCAGTGCGTCCTCGAACCGCGTAAGCACGCGCCCGACAAGGCCCCGTGCCACAGCGTCGGGCTTGAGCAGGACCAGGGTCCGCTCGATCCCCGCGACGTCACTCATGCTGATCCTCTCCAACGAAGTTCGCCCGCACATCCTAATCATGATCGTGACTCATCCTGAACCGAACTTGGCAGCAGCGTTGCCGCGTTGTGGTTGTGCCTAGCTGCGGATTCTGGCACCGGCCGGGTCATAGAGCGGGCCGTCGTGCCGGGTGGCGGGATACCGGTCTCCGGCCACCTCCACCACGAACTCGTCCGCCCTGGGCAGGGCGGACGGAAGGTCGCGGGCCAGGGCAGCCGGCAGGTAGGCGGAAAAGATGCTCCGGCGGACCGTGTAGCCAAACCCGGCGCTGCGGACGCTGACTGCCAGATCCCGGTCAGGATGAGCCAGCAACTCTCCGCCGTGCATGACTACATCAGCGGCCGTCGAGAACCAGCAGAGCCGCTCGCGGGGACCCTCGTCGCGGATCTTGCGCAGCGCGGGGCCCGCGAGCAGCCCCGGCTTGTCCGGCCGGACTGCCCAGCCCAGCCCGGCGGCGTAAGGATTGTCGTCGGTCCTGATATCGGCTGACCAGGCAAGGCAGTGCTTCTCCAGCCGGAGCGAGTTCACCGCCCGGTAGCCGACGTCGCGGAGGCCGGTGGCCGTCCCGAGGTCACGGCGGCCGGCGGCCGTTCCTGCGGCTCCGCCGTCGGCCGTCGCTGCGGCTCCGCCGTCGGCCGTCCTTGCGGCTCCGCCGTCGGCTGTTCCTGCGGCTCGGCCGGCGGCCGTTCCTGCGGCCATGCCGGCAGACGCCGCGGCGACAGCGGCCCCGGCCTCGCGCAGGCGGTCATACAGGTCTCGCATGTACTCGACCGGGACGTGGAACTCCCAGCCGAGCTCGCCGACGTAGGTGACGCGCAGCGCGAGCACGGGTGCATGCCCGAGATCGATGCGGCGGGCCGTCATATACGGGAAGGCAGCGCTGCCGAGATCGCTATGGCTGATCCGCTGCGCTATCTGGCGCGCGAGCGGACCGCACAGGTTCAGCACGCCATAGGCCGATGTGACCTCCCTGATCTGCACCGAGCCGTCGTCCGGGGCGTGCCGCAGCACGAAGGCGATGTCATGCCGCCCGAAACCGGCCCCGGTGACGAAGTAGAACTCCAGCTCGCCGAGCCGGGTGATGGTGATGTCGGCCTCGATCCCGGCGCGCTCGTTCAGGAGCTGCGTATAGACGATCTTGCCGGTCGGCACGTCCAGGCTGGCGCCGGCCAGCCGCTGCAGCAGCGGCAGCGCGCCAGGTCCGGTGATCTCGTACTTGGCGAACGAGCTCATGTCGACCAGGCCAGCGCCGTTGCGCACCGCATGGTGCTCCGCCTCGATCTGCGCCCAGCCGCGCCCGCGGCCGAACGTGAGGTCGTCGGCAACCTCCGCCCCGGCCATCCCGGCCCCGCCCGTCCCGGCCCCGCCCGTCCCGGCTCCGGCGGGCGCGAACCAGTTGGGCCGCTCCCAGCCGAATTTCGCCCCGAACACGGCGCCGCGCGAGCGCAGCACATCATGCAGCGGGCTGCGCCGCTGCCCCCGCGGCGCGGACAGCTCCCGGCCCGGGTAAGCGATCTGATAGTAGTGCGCGTAGGCGTCGATGCAGCGCTGCTCCAGGTAGGCGGGCACGCTATGCGCCCGGCCGAACCGCCGGACGTCAAATGGCCACAGGTCCAGGCCGGGATCACCATCGATGATCCAGCTGGCCATGGCCTGACCAGCTCCGCCTGCGGCGGCGATCCCGGCCGAGAAACCGCAGCAGTGGAACATGTTGTCCAGATCCTCAGTCATGCCCATCAGCGGCTCGGCATCAGGACTAAACGGAATGGGTCCGTTCACCCACGTCCGGATGCCCACGTCGGCAGTGGCGGGAATCCGGCGCGCGCTGGCGTCGGCCAGCGGCGCGAACCGCTCATGCTGGGGCGCGAGCAGCTCGGGGCCAAGGTCGACCGGGATGCTCCGCCACGGCGCGCGGGTGCCGTCTTCCCAGCCGCCGATGGCCACCGCACCCGCCTCGGGCTTGAGGTAAAACCTGGCGTCCGGGTCCCGGAACGTCGGCAGGCCGGCCGGCAGGCCGGCGATCTGATCAGTGACCACGTACTGGTGCTCGACGGCGCCGACGGCCACGTCGACACCAGCCAGCCGCGCCGTCTGCGCTCCCCACATGCCGGTTGCGTTCACGACCGTTTCGCACTCGATGCGACCGAGGGTGGTGCGCAGAGCTGCCACCCGGCGGCCGTTTCGCGCGATATCTGTGACCCGGCAGCCCTGGACGATCCGTGCCCCCGCGGCGCGCGCGCCGGCGGCGAACGAATGCGTGAGCTGGCTGGGATCGGCGTAACCGTCCGAGGGCACCCAGGTGGCGCCGCGGATGCCGTCGAGGCTGAGCAGCGGGAAGAGCCCGGCCGCCTCGGCGGGGGAGATCAGGTGCGCCTCGAAGCCGAAGCTCTTGGCCGCGGTCGCGAGGCGCCTGAGCTCCTGCCAGCGCGCGTCGCTGGCCGCGACCCGGACGCTGCCCACCGGATGCCAGCCGGTGGCGTAGCCGGTGTCGCGCTCCAGCGTCTGGTACGTGGCCACGCTGGAGCGCATCAGCTGGGTCAGGTTGCTGGAGCTGCGCAGCTGGCCCACCAGCCCGGCCGCGTGCCAGGTGCTGCCCTCGGTCAGCCGCCTGCGCTCGATGACCGTCACGTCGGTCTTGCCCCGGCGCGCAAGCTGGTAGGCGATGCTGCAGCCGACGACACCGCCGCCGATGATCACGATCTCGCTGCGCCCGGGCAGGGTCACGGCCATTCTCCCGTCCGTTCGCCCAGCAGGGTCGGCTGATGGGCCGACGACCTGCTGTTTGCCGTCATGGAACGTGACTGGCGCCTATAGTCTCCTTCCTACAGCCGCCAAGCAACGGCCTGCGCACGTCAGGGCGGCGAGGCACACTTACAGGGACGGCACGAGCTGGTCAGCGAGGCTGCTGGCGGGACCCGGTTAGGCGGAATGCAGTGAAAGACACCTGGGTAGGCAGGGATCTGCCTGTGCTTGATGCGACCGTGAGCCTGCTCGAGGAGAGCTACATGGTGACCGTCAGCGACATCAGCGACCGGACGGGCCTGGACCTGACGGATGTTTCGCGTGCCCTCGAGACGCTCGATCCGACCTACGTCGACTTCCGCAAGACAACCACCGGGGGAGATCCCCGGTACTGGTACGTGCACAAGGCCACGCCTGAGGGACGCCGGGCGGTCGGCCAGTGGCCGACCCCGGAGACCCTGATCCAGAGTCTCGCCGAGGAACTGACTGCCTCCGCCGAGCGGGAGCGGGACCCGGAGCGCAAGGGCCTGCTGTCGTATTCTGCCCGGCTGCTCGGGGACACCCTCAGGGACATCCTGACCGAGGCGGCGGCCCGGGTGCTGACCCCGGCGACCGGGGCCGGGAATGCCCGGGGCGCCGCTGCCGGGCTCGCGTCGTCGGCTGGGGCTGGGGCGTCGGCTGGGACGGGGGCGCCGGCGTCGGCTGGGACGGGGGCGCCGGCTGGGGCCAGGGCCTGGGATGGTACGGAGGCCGGGGCGCCGGCTGGGGCCGGGGCGCCGGCTGGGACCTGGCCGCCGGAAGACAGGACGGCCTAGGTCTCCGCTCCGCCGCAAGTTTCATGCTGAGGACCTGGCCCGTTCACTCGGCATGAACCCGCACGGCAGCCGCATCCATGACCATGGTGATCGCCAGGCGAGGCCATCTCGCCGCGACCACCACGGAGAGGCCAGTGAGCGAAGGACCGGAAGTTTCCCGTCGGCAGGTCCTGATCACTGGCGGCGTTGCCGCGGCAGTACCGCTGGTGCGCGGCCGCGCGGCGCCATCCCTGGTGCGCCGGACGGGCGCCCGCCCGGGGTCGCCGCCGGAGCAGGTTCATGTCCAGTTCGGCGCTGACGCGGCGTCGCAGGTCGCCGTCTCCTGGGCCGCCGCGGCCGCGGCGCGCCGTCCGCGCCTGCGGCTAGGCCAGGCCGGGCGCGGGTTCGGCATCGAGGTGCCGGCTGAGGAGCGCGTCTATGCCGAAGCCCTGAGCGGCGCGGTCGTCCACACCTACCACGCGCGGCTGCAGCACCTGCAGGAGGACACTCCTTACGTGTACGAGGTGCTGCACGAAGGCGCCGAGCCGGTGCCCGGAACCTTCCGCACCAGTCCCCGGGGCCGGTCGAGAGGATTTCGGTTCACCAGCTTCGGCGACCAGTCCATTCCCGCGCCGGTTGGCCTGGGCCTCGGCCCGGCGACCGCGAACGCCGGCTTCATCGTCGACGCGGTCGATGCGCTCGACCCCCTGTTCCACCTGATGAACGGGGACCTCTGCTACGCCAACGTGAGCGACGCGCCGGTGCAGACGTGGACCTCCTTCTTCACCAACAACATGCGCTCAGCGCGTTTCCGGCCGTGGATGCCCGCGGCAGGCAACCACGAGAACGAGGTCGCGAACGGGCCGCAGGGGTATCTCTCGTACCAGACCAGATTCGAGCTGCCCGACAACGGGTCGCCGGAATTTCGGGGCAACTGGTATTCCTTCACCGCCGGGCCGATCCGGGTCATCTCGATCAACAATGACGACGTGTGCCTTCAGGACGGCGGATTCAGTGCCTTCCGCCGCGACAACGTGCCCGGCTATCAGGCGAACGGCGACAACCCCTACATCACCGGTTACAGCCAGGGACTCCAGCGAGCCTGGCTAGAGCGGGAACTGGCGGAGGCGAGCCGCGCAGACGACATCGACTGGATCGTCGTCTGCATGCACCAGGTGGCCATGTCGTCGGCCCACTTCAACGGCGCCGACCTGGGGATCAGGCAAGAGTTCCTGCCGCTCTTCGACGCCTACGGCGTCGATCTCGTCGTTGCCGGTCACGAGCACCATTTCGAGCGGACCTTCCCGGTCCGCGGCGTCCTGCCCGGAAGCACGCTGCTCACTCCGGCGCCCCGCGGCAGTAACCCAGCGGAGATCGACACGCGTGACGGCACCGTCCACATGATTATCGGCGGCGGCGGTCACTCGACGCCCACCCCGCCGAGCGACTTCGACATGCCGCACGACGGAGTTCTCATCGTCGGCGTGGGCCCTGGCAGCCCGCAGAGCCAGCACGCGAGCATCACCACGACGGAGCCCGCGCCCTGGTCGGCCTACCGGGACCTGCAGACCCCCTACGGTTTCGCCTCGTTCGACGTGCTGCCCAGTGAGCCGGGCGGCACGACCTCGATCACGGTCACGCACTACGGCGCGGCGGCCGGATCGAGCGTGTACTCGCCGCTCGACCAGTTCGTCATGCGCAAGCCGCTCCACGGCACGAGGGGCGCCGGCCGGCAGCTGGCCCGGACCCACCGGTAGGCCCTGGCTGTCAGGCCTGCACCTTGGCCAGGGACAGCACGAGGTGGCGAACGAGCTGGGCCGGCTCGGGCCAGGGGAAGCGCGGCAGCGCCGTGCGCAGGCTGATTGCCCCGTGCAACGCGACCCACAAGGCCGTACCGTCGGCCACGACATCGGTGCTCGCCGAGACACCTGCCCGGACGCAGGCATCAATGCCATCGGCCAGGACCGCGAACGACTCGGCACCGAACTCGAGCACCGGCCGCCCGTCGGGTCCGATCGGGACCGGCTTGCAGTTGTCCGCCGCCGCTATCCGCCGCTCGGAGAAGAGCACGCCGTAGCGTGCCGGGTGCTCGAGCCCGAAGGCCACGTATGCCTCGCAGCCCGCGACCAGGCGGCTGGCCGGGTCCGGGCCTGCTGAGCTCACGCCCTTCTCGATCGACGCCGTCAGCTCGTCGAAGATCCGGACGACGACCGCCATCACGATGGCGTCACGGTCAGGGAAGTGAGCGTAGATCGACGGGGCGGCGATGCCGATCTCCCGTGCGACCGCGCGCAGGGTAACCGCCTCGTCTGAGCCCGTGCGCTCAATCAGGGCGAGTGCTCCGGAGACGATGTCCTGCGTCAGCCGGGCTCCCTGGCCGCGCGCGTTTCGCTTGCGGCGGCTCGCGGCAGCGACCGGCGCTGGCCCCGGCGCTGGCCCGTTCGCTGGCCCGTTCGAGGGGGTCTGAGCAGTTGCGAGTGATGACCTCACGTTCCCTACTTTACAGTCGTTAGCTCATCTGTCTATACTCACACTTGTAAGTCAACGCACGTAAGCAAGCGCCTGTAAGGAGAATCTTGATGAGCGCCACGAGCACGAACCGCCCGGCGGTCCGGGATCTGGGCAATAAGGCGAACTCGCAGTGGCCCCTGGGGCACCCCCGACGGCGGCAGATCCTGCTTGTCCTGTGCCTGAGCCTCCTGGTCGTCGTCATCGACAACACGATCCTCAATACCGCGCTCCCCACGCTCGCGAGGGTGCTGCACGCGGGCACAAGCTCGCTGCAGTGGATCACGGACGCCTACACGCTGTGCTTCGCGGCGCTGCTGATCCCGGCCGGAGCGCTCGGCGACCGGTTCGGCCGCCGGATCTCCCTGCTGGGCGGCCTCACCGTCTTCGCCCTGGGCAGCGTCGCAGCGGCGTTCTCGGCCGGCACCGGGACACTCATCGCCGCGCGGGTCGTGATGGGCCTGGGCGCGACGTTCGTCATGCCGGCCACGCTGTCGATCCTCAACGCCGTCTTCCCGCCGAAGGAGCGCCCGCAGGCGATCGCCGCCTGGTCGGCAGTGGCCGGCGTCGGCATCGTGATCGGCCCGACGCTCGGCGGACTGCTGCTCACGCATTTCTGGTGGGGCAGCGTCTTCCTCATCAACGTCCCGCTCGTCGCGCTCGCCCTGGCCGGCGTGCTCCTGGCCGTGCCGGAGACCGCAGAGCCGGACGGCCACCGGCTGGACATCCTCGGAACGCTGCTTGTCGCCGGATCGCTCATCGGCATCGTGGACGCGATCATCGAGGCGCCGAGCCGCGGCTGGACAGCCCCGGTGACGCTCGCGGAGGTTGCCGCCGGTCTCGCCGCTCTTGGCCTCTTCGCCTGGTGGGAGCTGCGTATCGCGCATCCGCTGATCGACCTGAGAATCTTTGCCTCTCGTGCCTTCTCCGCGGCCGCCGCGTCGGTGACCGTTATCTTCTTCGCGCTCTTCGGCAGCCTGTTCGTGCTGACCCAGTACCTGCAGCTGGTGCACGGCTACAGCCCGCTGTCCGCCGGCGTCCGCGCACTGCCGTTCGCCTTCGCCATGGGCGCCATGTCACCGCTGTCCCCGGTCCTGGCCCGGCGCCTCGGCACCCGGGTGATCATCCCGGCGGGCATGGCCCTGATGGGCCTCGGCCTGCTCGACCTGTCGACGGCGGGGGTGCAGACGACCTATCCGCCGCTCGCCATCGCCGTTGCGGTCATGGGCGCCGGAATGGGCCTGGTGATGGCGCCGGCCAGCACGACCATCATGACGACCGTGCCCGGCCACCAGGCCGGAGCCGGCAGTGCCATCAACGACACGATCAGGGAAGTGGGCGGCGCCCTTGGCATCGCGATCCTCGGCAGCCTCTCGGCGGCCATGTACCGGTCGCGGCTGGGCACCGTGCTGGCGGGGCATCACGTGCACGGCCTGGTCGCACACGTCGCGGCAAGCTCGGTAGCGGCCGCCGACATCGTCGGCAGGCACGTCGGGGGTGTCGCCGGCGTCGAGGTTGCCGGGGCAGCGCACAGCGCGTTCGTGAGCGCGATGGACACGGGCATGCGCGTTGCCGCTGGCGTGGCGCTGGTGTCGGCGGTCGGCGCCGTTTTCGCGCTGCCGCGGCACCGCGAGCCGGAGGCCGCCGAGGTGACCCAGCCCGTCGGCGCCGCGCTCGTGCCGGCCGCCTGACGAGCCCGCGGTGGAGCACCAGGACGCGGGCCGCAAACGAGAAATGAGCCCTAATCGTGTCTACCGCGTGACATCTCGTCGTAAAGTTGTCTGCTAGCAGCGACCGTGTCGGCAGCGCACAGTCAGCTGTCCTTTCTCGGCCGTCCGGGTGAACGCTGCAGGCAGTAGCACGGATCGTCAAAGGGAGGTCCGGGTGAGCAGCGCAGGCATGCCACTGACCAGGCAGCCATGACCAACCCTGGCCTCGGCGGTATGGCCGCCGAGCAGCCGGTGCCGCACGTGACCTGGCCGGTCCGCTCGGGAGCGGTGCCACCGCTGGCGGGCTCCTTCCATCCGCGGCCCGAGACCGGGCTGGCCGTGGCGGGTAACCTGAATCCCGGCGAGATAACAGTGCTCACCCAGGGCCATGAGGTCGGCCTGCACGCGCTGGACGGGGCCGGCGGCTGCGGCAAGACGCAGCTCGCTGTCGGGCTGGCGCACAGTCTCCGCCGCTCAGGAGCGGCGGATCTGGAGGTATGGGTGACGGCTTCCAGCCGGGAGGCGGTCGTCACAAGCTATGCGCAGGCCCTCGGCGACATCGGCATCGCTGACCCAGCGGAGGGCCCGGATGCGGCGGCCGCGCGGTTCGTGGGCTGGCTGGCCGACACTGACCGGCCGTGGCTGGTCGTCCTCGATGATCTCGACGACGCGCCGGACCTGCACGGGCTGTGGCCGCGAGGCCAGGGCGGGACGGTGCTGGCCACCGCCCGGCGCCAGGTAGCGCTGGGCGGGCAGAACGGCAGGATCGTCCAGATCGGGGCGTTCAGCCGCCGGGAGGCTCTCGGCTACCTGACGGCGAGGCTGTACGACGATCCCGACCTGCGCATCCAGGCACTCGACCTTGCCGAGGATCTTGGCTGCATGCCGCTCGCGCTCGCGCTGGCCGCGGCGACGATGGCCGGAAGCGGACTTGGCTGCCGCGAGTACCGGCCCTGGTTCGCCCGCCGCAGGCAGGAAATCGCCGGCGCGACGGCCGAAGACAGCCCGTCAACCACGGTGGTCACCTGGTCCCTGGCGCTCGACCTCGCCGATCAGATCTCGCCGGCTGGCCTGGCCCGGCCCGCCCTGGCCCTGGTTGCGATGCTGGATCCCAACGGCGTCCCGGGCCAGGTCATCACCAGCCAGGCCGGCTGCGGCTTCATCACCGGCGATCGCGGCACGGGCACGGCCACTGACCAGAATCAGGTGCGCGATGCCGTGAACAACCTCGGCCGCCTGGGCCTGGTCGCCATCGATCCTGCCAGTTCTGCCCGCACGGTGGCTGTGCACGCCCTCCTGCGGGCCGCGGTCCTGCAGTACTTTCCCCCCGCGATGCTCGAGCAGGCAGCACGGGCCGGCGCCGACGCGCTGCTGCAGGCCTGGCCGCAGAATGAGCAGCCGATGATGGCCCAGGCCCTGCGCGATTGCACGGCCCGGCTGCACGCGGCAGCCGGCGACCTGCTCTGGATCCCGGACGCTCACCCGGTGCTCTTCCGGGCCGGCCACAGCCTGGACAGCGCCCGGCTGAGCAGCCCGGCTATCAGCTACTGGAAGGCGATGACCGAAACCGGCGACCGGATCTCGGGCCCCGAGCATGCCCACACCCTGACCTCGCGCGGTCACCTCGCCTCCGCCTATGAGGCGGCGGGATGGCTGGATAACGCGATCGGCGTGCACCGGCAGAGCCTGGTCGAGCGCGAGCGGGTCCTGGGCTCCGATCATCCGGATACCCTGAGCGCCCGCGGCAGGCTCGCCGCCGCCTACCATGCCGCGGGACGGCTGAACGAGGCGATCCCGCTGTATGAGCGCGCTCTGGCCGGGCATGAATGGGTCCTGGGCGCCGATCATCCGCAGACGCTGACGGTGCGGGGCAACCTTGCCGCCGCCTACCGCGCAACCGGACGTCAGGACGACGCGATCGTCATTCTCCAGCGCACCCTGGCGGACCGGGAGCGGGTCCTGGGTCCCGATCACAGCGACACCCTGGCCGCGTGCGCCGGTCTCGCCGTCGCGTATCACGCCGCGGGACGCCAGAGCGACGTGATCGCACTGCTCAGGCGCACCCTCGCCGGCCGGCGGCGCGTGCTGGGCCCCGATCACCTGGATACCCTGGTCACCTGCGGAAACCTGGCCTATGCCTATCGCTGCGCCGGGCAGATGAAGGAGGCGATCCCGCTCTACAAGGACACACTTGCCGGGCGGGAGCGTGCCCTGGGCCCGTATCACCCGGACACCCTGACCGCTCGCGGCAACCTCGCCTCGGCCTACCACACGGCCCGCCGGCCGAAGGACGCGATTCCCCTGTACGAGCGGACCCTCAGCGAGCGCGAGCAGGTCCAGGGCCCCGATCACCCGGACACCCTGACCGCTCGCGGCAACCTCGCCTCGGCCTACCACTCGGCGGGGCGGATGGCAGATGCGGTCCCGCTGTATGAGCGCACGCTGGCCGGCTGCGAGCGGGTCCTGGGCCCTGATCACCCCGACACCCTGACCTCACGCGGCAACCTCGCCCACGCCTATCACATGGCGCTACGGCAGACCGATGCGATAGCCGTGTTCCAGCGCACCCTGGCTGACTGCGAGCGGGTCCTTGGGCCCGATCATCCGCTGACCCGGACCGTGAGCGAGAACCTCGACGCTGCCACTCGGGCCTGAGGCGAGTCGCGGCGTCAGCGACGGCGGCCGCGGTAGCCGGCCGAGAAGGCGGCAGCGCCGCGGCCGGTTGCCTCGGTGGCCACCGACGCAGCGGGCGGCCCTGGGAGCCGGGTCACTGGCGCGACCCGGTCGGCAGGCTCACCGGCGAGCGAGCGAAGCAGCGCAGAGCCGGGGCCAACCGTGGCGGCGTGCGGGGCGACGCCCGCCTGCCGCAGCAGCACGCGCACCTTGTCCGCCTGCCCCGGGGCCTGCAGGGTGACCACGATGCCGGCCGCGCCGGCCCGTGCGGTCCGGCCCGACCGGTGCAGGTAGGCCTTGTGCTCGGTCGGCGAATCCGCATGGATGACCAGGTCGATGCCGTCGACGTGGATCCCGCGGGCTGCGATGTCGGTCGCGACCATCACCCGCACCGCACCCGAGCTGAACAGCGCGAGGTTGCGCTCGCGGGCGCTCTGGGCCAGGTTGCTGTGCAGGTCGACGGCCGGAATGTGCGCCGCGGCGAGCTGGCGGGCGAGCTTCTGCGCGCCGTGCTTGGTCCTGGTGAAGATCAGTGACCGGTTCTTGCCGCTCGCCAGGGCGGCGACGACGCCGACCCGGTCCGCGGGCGCGACGGTCAGCAGGTGGTGGACGATCGCTTCCGGCGCGGTGAGCGAGTCGACCGCGTGCACGGCAGGCGTGGTCAGGAAACGGCGCACGAGGACGTCGACGGCGCCGTCCAGCGTCGCGGAGAACAGCATGCGCTGGCCCTCCGGCGGGGTGGCCTCGAGCAGTCGCCGCACGATGGGCAGGAACCCGAGGTCGGCCATGTGGTCCGCCTCGTCGATCACGCTGATCTCGACGTCGCCGAGGTGGCAGTGCCCCTGCTCCATCAGGTCGGCCAGGCGGCCAGGGCAGGCGACGACGATGTCGGCCCGGTTGCGCAGCGCTGCGACCTGCGGGTTCTGCGGCGTTCCGCCGAAGATCGTCACGACGCTCAGGCCGACGGCCGTGGCCAGCGGCTCCAGGACGGCCTGGACCTGGCTGGCCAGCTCACGGGTCGGCACGAGCACGAGGCCGCGGGGCCTGCACGCGCTGGTATAGCCGTCGGCCAGGCCCGTCACGAGCGGGATCGAGAAAGCGAGCGTCTTGCCGGATCCGGTGCGCCCGCGGCCGAGGATGTCCGCGCCGGCGAGCGCATCAGGCAGCGTGGCTGCCTGAATCGGGAACGGCGCGGCAATGCCTGCCGCCGCGAGTACGGCGATAATGGGCGCGGTCACGCCGAGGGAAGCAAAGGTGGCGACGACCGCGGGAGCGGCCGGCCTGGCGTGCCGGCGGCCGCGGCGCCGGGAGCCAGATTTTTCGATGGGCAGAGCTGTCACGAGTGTTGTTGTCCTTCGGACTTGGGTGGCCGCATTTCGATGGCCGCCACATCCGTGGAAACCTGCTCGTTCGCTGAACGACGTACGACCGGCGCGCCCTGATGGCTACGCCTCACTACGCACTGTGTAGTGCCCACCCTAGCGCATGCCCTCGCCGGCGAGGGCGGCGACCTGCGGCCCGGCCGTCCCCCGCCCGGCCGTTGGGGTGCTCGCCCGGCCGTCCCCCCGCCCGGCCGTCCCCCCGCCCGGCCGTCCCCCGCCGCCGCCATCCCTCGCCGCCCCGCCGCCGCCCCGCCGCCGCCGCTCATCAGCGGGTTAGAGTCGGCCATGTGCGAGGGCATGATCTCTTGGTGCTGCACGGCCAGCCGGGCCTGGGCTCTGACTGGCAGCAGGTGGTCGGGCAACTGCCCCGCGAGCTGCACGTCGCCGCCCTGGACCGGCCCGGATACGGGGGCAACCGGCAGGCGGCCGGGGGATTCGACGTCAACGCGCACGCGGCCCTGGCGGAGCTGGATACCAGGGGCATCGATCGGGCGGTGCTGGTCGGTCACTCCTACGGCGGAGGCGTCGCGCTGTCGGTGGCCCGGCTGGCGCCGGAGCGGGTCGAGGCGCTGGTCCTGCTCGCCAGTGTCGGCCCTGGCTGCCTGACCGGCTGGGACCGGCTCCTGGCCGCACCCGTGGCCGGCGAGATCTGCGCGCTTGCGGCCTGGTCGCTGAGCCCCTGGCTGGCCCGGGCCCGGCTGGCCAGGATCGCCCGCCGCCGTGGACGGCCCATCGCGGCGGATGAGCACGTCAACTGGGACATCTGGGGCCACTCCCGGCACGATCACGGATCGCTGTGGCGCAGCTTCCTGACCGAGCAGCGTGCCCTGGTTGCGGAGCTGGATGAACTCACCGGCTCGCTGGCCGCCATCCGCCGGCCGGTGCTGCTGCTCGCCGACGCCCGCGACACGCTGATCCCGGTTGAGACCGCCCACGAGCTCGCGGCGCAGCTGCCAGACGCTCGCCTGCAGCTCCTCGACGACGTCGGCCACCACCTGCCTCGCCGCGGCGCTGCGCAGATCGCCGAGGCGATCATCCGGTTCCTGATGGAGCTCGACGGCCAGCCGGAGCCTGGCGGCCGACCAGGGCCAGCCTGACCACATCGGGCCGTCGCAGCGCAGCCGGCACCGTTTGACCGGCGACGAACCATTACGCCGCTACGTTCGGTGCATGGCCAGCACCGACGTCGCCCCGCAGGACATGCCCGACCCAGCGCCCGTCCCTGCCCCCGGACCTCCGTCTTACCTCCCCGACACCGGCTGGATCGTGACCCGGCACAGCCAGGTGCGCGACGTCCTGGCCGATTCCGCCTACGAAGTTCCCGCCGCGGCCGCCGGCGGCCCAGCCGGAACGATCGGCTGGCTGCGCGCATCGGTCTGCCGCTTCGCCAACGGCGACGATCATGCGCGCCGGCGGGCCGTGGCGGTCCGGGAGCTGGAGCTCATCTCGCCCCTGGCGCTGCGCGAGGACGCCGGACGGCGTGCTCACGCAGCGCTCGACGCAGCGGCCGGCGCGCCCAGTATCGATGTGATGGCGGGCCTTGCGCGGCGGGTGCCGATGGCGGCTCTCGCGGCCGCCCTAGGGATCGCCGACGCTGACCGCGCCGCCGACGCGGTGCGCATCGTGGCGGCCGCCTACTTCCCCGGCGCAGATGCCGAGCGGGAACGGGCCGCTGATGTCGCGACGGCAGAGCTGGCCAGGATGCTCGGGCCGGCCTCCGAAGAAGTCACCGCGGCCAGAATCGGGCTGCTGGTCCAGGGCTGCGATGCCACCGCCGGCCTGATCGGCAACGCCGTGTACCGGGTGCTGGAGCCCGCACGGGACCAGGATCCGCCGTGCTCGACCGAGGCGATTCTCGCTGAGGTCCTCCGGCACGACTCGCCGGTGCGCGTGAGCCGGCGGATCAGCCGGGAGGCCGCCGAGCTGGACGGTCGGCGCGTCCCGGCCGGGAGCGTCGTACTGCTGCGCGTGGACTCGGCCAACCGGGACCCGGCGGTGTTCGAGGTGCCGGACCGGTTCGATCCCGGCCGCGGCGGCCAGCTGGCCCTTACGTTCGGCTACGGCCTGCGGCCGTGCCCGGGCCAGAGCCACGCTCTGATGCTCGCGGCGGGGGTCGTCCAGGCGGTGCGGGACCGGTGCGTCGCCGTCTGCGGCCCCGTCGAGTACGAGCCGCCCGTCAACGTCAGAGTGCCCGCGAAGCTGGAAGTGACCCTGCGAAGCCGGAAGTGACCCTGCGAAGCCGGAAGTGACCCTGCGCTGACCTGCCGGGGACCATCGCGCGAAAATCGCGGCCGGTTCCGGTGACGGCACCGGCTGACTCTGACCTGGCCGGGCATCGTATTATGCGATCATCTTGACCCAGCTGAGCGAGGACCCTGACCTGCCGGACGTGGGACGTGCCTGGGCTCGGGGGCGCCTGCCGTTTCGCGGGCTGCACCTGGACAGCGCGGCTGCGGGGTGCTGCTCGATCGAGGCGATGCACGCCGCCGCCGGCCACGTGGCTCTCGAAGCGCAGGAGGGTGGCTACGTCGCGGAGGCACAGGCGGCGCCTGTGCTCGAAGCTGGCCGGTCCGCCCTGGCCGGGTTGCTCGGCGTTGCGGCGAAGGGGCTGGCGTTCGTGGAGAGCGCATCGGTCGCGCTGGCCGCCTTGCTCCAGGCCTGGCCGCTGCGCGCCGGGGACGCGGTGGCAGTGGTGCCCAGCGAGTGGGGTCCCAGCCTGGCGGCCTTCGCCGACCAGGGGCTGCGCGTCACAGAACTCGCCATCCAGGGGGACGGCCGGATCGACCTCGAGGGCCTCGATCGGGTGCTGGCCGACGATCCGCCAGCGTTCGTGCACCTGACCCAGGTCGCGTCCCACCGCCCGCTGGTCCAGCCGGTCAGCCAGGCCGCGGCACTGTGCCAGGCAGCTGGCGTCCCGCTGTGGGTCGACGCCGCGCAGGCACTTGGCCACGTCGACACCGCTACCGGCGCGGACGTCATCTACGCCACCAGCCGCAAGTGGCTGGCGGGCCCGCGCGGGGTCGGGATGCTGGCCATCACCGAGCCCTGGTGGGATCGGCTGCGCATCCGGGCGCCGGCCGTGCGGCGCAGCACGTTCCCCAGTGACCAGCCCGTCGTGCAGCTGCTCGAATCGCGCGAGGCCAACATCGCCGGGCGGGTCGGCCTCTGCGTAGCGGTCCGCCAGCACCTCGACGCCGGGCCGGCCCGGATACGGCAGCGGCTAGGCGAGGTCGGCCGGCTGACCCGCGAGATCCTCGCCGACGTGCCGGGCTGGCGCATCGACGATCCCGTCGATGCCCCTGGCGCCATCACCGCCCTGCGCCCCACGTCAGGCCAGGACGTCGCAGCGACTCGCCGCCGCTTGCTCGGCGAGCATCAGATCCTCACCACCTGCGCCATCCCCGCCCGCGCCCCGCGCGAGATGACCGGGCCGCTGCTGCGCATCAGCCCGCATGTCGACTGCACGCGGGAAGCCTTGCTGCGGCTCCGGGCCGCCCTGGCGTGACCGGCAGCCGACTCCGCATAAGCCGCCTGGCGTGACCGGCAGCCGGGCTCCGCATAAGCCGCCCTGGCGTGACCGGCAGCCGGGCTCCGCATAAGCCGCCCTGGCGTGACCGGCAGCCGGCTCCGCATAATCAGAACAGGTACAGACACAGGTGCATGCCCCGGCATTCCCCAGCAAGTGAGGCGTCTTGAGTCAGTCCTTTGCCTACGGCCGGCCCGGTGTTGCCGCCCGCGACGGGACTCCCGCCCTGTTCGCGCAGACGATGGGCTACGTCGCGGTCACGGCCGCCCTCTTCGCGCTCGGCGCCTACCTAGGCCGCGGCCTGTCCTACGGCCTGGGCATCGTCTGGTTCATCGCGGCGATCGCCTGCCTGATCGGCATGAGATTCGCGGTCCGCAGGTCCCGGCAGCTGACGATCGCCCTGCTGGCCGCCTTCGGCGTTGCGATCGGTCTGGCCGTGGCGCCGACGCTCGCGTACTACGCGAACGTGAACCCGCACGCGCTGTGGCAGGCCGGCGGGGCTACCGCGCTGTTCATCGGCGGGTTCGGGGCGGCCGGCTATGCCACCC
>Ga0080026_10000146_pt1 | contig 16351 bp, 10 predicted proteins | sample OrgsoiDNA2013045_FD_70941 | JGI IMG/M metagenome (GOLD analysis project Ga0080026, IMG submission 70941) | Permafrost soil microbial communities from the Arctic, to analyse light accelerated degradation of dissolved organic matter (DOM) -... | ecosystem: Environmental > Terrestrial > Soil >... | reverse complement strand
AGCGCCGCGGCCTCGGCCGGCTCGTCGGGATACTCGGCGAACTGCGGCTCGGGGCCGGCGGGTCGCTGCGCCGCCAGCGGCGCCCCGCCGAGCGAGCCGACGACGGGGCCGCCGCGGCCCGGGCCCCCGTGACTCAGCCGGTTGGCCAGGGCGACGATCTGCGGTGTGGACCGGTAGTTGCGGACCAGCCGGACGACCGTCGCGCCGGGGAACTCCGCCGGGAAGCCGGTCAGGTAGGCCGGCGTCGCGCCGGTGAACGAGTAGATCGTCTGCCGCGGATCGCCGACGACGCAGACGTCGTCGCGGCCCGCGAGCCACGCTTCCAGCAGCAGCTTCTGCAGCGGGTTGACGTCCTGGTACTCGTCCACCACGAAGGACTCGTACCGCTCCCGCACGGCGGCGGCGGCCGCGCCGTTGTCCACCAGGATCGCCGCCGTCAGTTCCAGCACGGACTCGAAGTCCACCACGTGCCGTTCCCGGCGCAGGTCCTCATAGGCGGCGTAGAGCCGGGCCAGCACGGCAGGCTGGAAGGGGCCGGCGCGGCTGGCCTTGGCACTCGCGTCGGGGTACTCCTCCGGCCGGACCTGGGTCACCTTGGCCCACTCCACCTCGGCGGCGGCGTCCCGCAGTTCCGGCAGGCCGGCCTGCAGCCGCAGCCGGCGGGCCGCCTCGGCGATCAGGCTGATCTTGGACTCGATCACCTGCGGGACCGGGCCGCCGACCGCGGCCGACCAGAAATGCGTGAGCTGACGCAGTGCGGCCGAATGGAAGGTCCGCGCCTGCACCCGCTCCAGCCCCGCGTCGGGGACGGCCGCGCCTAGCTGCCGCAGCCGGGCCCGGAGCTCGCCGGCGGCCCTGGTCGTGAAGGTGACCGCGAGCACCCGGGCGGGATCTACCGCGCCGATGCCCGCCGTGTAGGCGATCCGGTGAGCCACCGCCCGCGTCTTGCCGGTGCCGGCGCCCGCCAGCACGCAGACCGGGCCGCGCGGCGCCAGCGCGACCGCGCGCTGCTCAGGATCGAGCGAGCTGAGCACGGCATCCGGCCCGTCCAGGGCTGCCACTGGCCACCTCCCGAGTCCGACCCGGGCCCGCCGCCCGGGCCCCTGCCATCCGTCGCCAGGGCCGCTGCCATCCCGCCGCCATCTTCGCGCACAGCACCGACGCCACGCGCCCGCAGGCGCTTGCCGCCCGATCCGCGGCGACCGTCTTAGCATGGGGCAGGTGCCGGGCTGCCGCCGCCCGGTCTGGCCGCCGGACGGGGGATCCGGCCGAAGTTTCCCGAGGACTCGCGGTCCGCGTATTGTCGGCGCCGGCGCCCGGAGGGAAGCGGATCGCGTTCCTCAGCGTTAGTAAATGTGCAGTTCGTAACCGCATGCGGAGGGGGAAGGCTCGATGGCACAGCCGCTTACCATGTACACCACGACGTGGTGCGCTTTCTGCAAGCGGCTCAAGAGCCAGCTGGCACGTGACGGGATCGAGATGTCGGAGATCAACATCGAGGAGGACCCGGCGGCGGCCGACTTCGTGATGTCGGTCAACGGCGGCTTCCAGACCGTGCCGACAGTTGTTTTCCCTGATGGCAGCGCCATGACCAACCCCTCTGCGGCGCAGGTCAAACTGCGCCTGCATGAGCTTGCGATTGTGAAATGACGACCGGAGATAACGGGCATAAGACGCGCGATTCCGAGCCAGCCCTCGCCGGGCCGCCCGACGGCCCGCCCGCCGGCGGGGCGTCCGCCGACGCCGTGGTCCGGCGGACCAAGGACGGCTGGCGGGTCGGCGGCGACGACGTGCCTGACCTCACCTCGGCGATGGTCCTGGCCGACTTGCTGGCGGCCGAGCAGGGCGGGCCGGACGGCCAGGTCGTCCGCAAGCCGCCCGTGGAGGCGCAGCCCGGCGAGGCAGGCCGGCTCCGGACGACCGTGAGCCAGCTGGAGCACGCGCTGCAGGCCCGGGTACGGGTCGAGCAGGCCATCGGCGTGCTGGCCGAGCGCCACCGGATCAAGCCGCGCCAGGCCTTTGAGCAGCTCCGGGCCGCGGCCCGGAACCGGGGCCGCAAGGTGATCGACATCGCCAGCGACGTGGTCGCTAGCGCGTCCAACCCGCTGCTCCAGCTCCCCGAAGAGCTGTCCCGGCCGCGTACCGGCCCCCGGCGCCCCGCCCGCCAGCCCAACGGCGCCTGACGTCAGCCGGGTCTCTGATTACTCTCAGTAGCTAAAAGCGCGCGATCCTTCGTCAGATTGACGCTGAGTAACGACGGGTACCAATCCGTCGTTAGATCAGGGACGGTCCGGGACGAGGGCGAGAACGTGGACGACGGGGACTCTCCGGGTCGCCTGCTGATCATCGGGGGCGCGGAGGACAGGTGCTGCGGCGCCGGGCTGCTGGAGCGGTTCGTGGAGCTCTGCGGCGGTGAGCGCGCCCGCATCGTGCTGGTGACCACCGCCACCGGGATGCCCGACCAGGTGCACGCCGAGTACGAGCAGGTCTTCCGCAAGCTGGGCGTGGACCGGACGAGCGAGCTGCGGCTCCGCGGCCGGGCCGACGCCGATAGCGACGCGTCGGCCACCGCGCTGATCGCCGCCACTGGCGTCTTCTTCTGCGGCGGGGACCAGTCCCGGCTGCGCACCCTGGTCGGCTCGCGGACCAGCGACGTGCTGCGCCAGCGGCTCGCCAGCGGCCTGGTGGTGGCCGGGACCAGCGCCGGCGCCACCGCGCTCGGCCGGACCATGATCCTGGGCGGCGAGGGCTCGGACGTGTCGGCCGCCGCCGTGCGCACCGGGCCGGGCCTGGGCCTGGTGCCCAAGGCACTGATCGACATGCACTTCGGCGAGCGCGTGCGGCTGCCGCGGCTGCTCAGCGCGGTCGCCCAGGACCCGGATCACCTGGGCATCGGCATCGACGAGAACACCGGCATCCTGGTCGATCCGGCCGGCTTCGAGGTGCTCGGCACGGGCGTGGCCACCGTGGTGGACGCGGAGCACGCCACCGTCGTCCATCCCGCCGGGGACTGCGACCCGATCACCTTGTTCGGCGTCCGGCTGCACCTGCTGCCCGCCGGCTGCCTGTTCGACTTCGCTCAGCGGATTCCGGCCATCGGACCCGGCCACGACCGGTACTGACCGCCACCACCTGGCCGCCGGACACCCGGACGCCCAGCAGAGCACCTGCCCACCGCAGACACCGAGCAGAGGGAGCCGACGTGCGGTTCATCGACCTGCGTCACCTGAACGTCCCGAATGTCTTCGCCGCCAGCCCGGTCAGCGTGGCCCGGCTCGAGCTTGACGAGCTCACCGGGCAGGAGACCACCGGCTACCCGGGCCTGGCCGGGCGGCTGACGGCCCTGCTGCCCGGCCTGGCCGATCACCATTGCGCCGCGGGCCGCCCCGGCGGGTTCCTCGAAGCCCTGGACCGCGGGACCTACTTCGGCCACGTGACCGAGCACGTCGCGCTGGAGCTGTCCAGCCTGGCCGGCCGGGAGGTCAGCCTCGGCCGGACAATGTGGGCGGGCGCCGACGGGCGTTACGACGTGATGATGGAGTGCCCGCCCGACGAGCCCGACGACTCACCCGTCCCTGAGCTCCTGCTGCGCGCCGCCATCGCGATCACCAGCGACCTGGTGGCGGGGGGCAGCCCGAAGGTGGCCGCGCAGCTCGCGGGCATCGCCGACCTGATCGAGCGGGAGCGGCTCGGCGTCAGCACCGCCGCCATCGCGGCGGCGGCCCGGCGCCGCGGCATACCGGTGCGCCGGATCGGCGGCCAGAGCCTGCTGCGGCTCGGCTTCGGCTGTCACGGCCGCCTGGTGTGCGCGGCGCTCACCGAGCGCACCTCGGCGGTGGGCGTCGACATCGCCGGCGACAAGATGCTGGCCAAGCGGCTGCTGGCCGACGCCGGCGTCCCGGTCCCCGAGGCCATCGTGGCGGCCAGCGCTCAGGAGGCCGCCCGCGCCCTCGACCGGCTCGGCCGGCCCGTGGTGATCAAGCCGCTGCGCGGCAACCACGGCCGGCGCGTGATCGTGGGGGTCGCCACGCCGCAGCAGGCCGCTGCCGCCTTCACCGCGGCCAGCGTGGCCGGCACGGCGGTCATCGTGGAGAGTTATGTCACGGGTAACGATTACCGGGTGCTGGTCATCGACGGCCAGGTGGCCGCGGCGGCACAGCTGTGGCCCCCGTCGGTCACCGGGGACGGCTCGGCCACCATCAGCCAGCTCATCGACCGGGCCAACGCCGATCCGCGGCGCGGTGACGGGCATGCGCGGGAGCTGACCAGGATCGCGGTAGACGAGGAGGCGCTGCGGCACCTCGACGCCGCGGGCCTGGACGGCTGCTCCGTGCCCGCCCGCGGCCAGCTGGTGACGCTACGCCAGAACGCCAACCTGTCCACCGGCGGGACCAGCGCCGACGTCACCCACCTGGTCCACGACGAGGTGGCCGCGATGTGCGCGCGCGCAGCCGCCGCGGCGCGGCTGGACATCTGCGGCGTCGACATCCGGATGGCCGACATCTCGGCGCCCCTGTACGAGGCGGCGGGGGATGACCGGCCGGGCGGCGGCTCAGCCGGGGCGGCCGTGATCGAGCTGAACGCCTGCCCGGGGCTGCGCATGCACCTGGCACCGACCGAGGGCACGCCGCGGGACGTGGCCGCCATGCTGGTCGACCGGCTGTACCCGGCGGGCGCCCCGGCCAGGATCCCGGTCATCGCGGTGACCGGCACGAACGGCAAGACCACGACCGTCCGCATGATCGGCCACGTGCTGAGCCAGGCCGGGCTGGGGGTCGGCCTGGCCACCACCGACGGGGTGTTCTGCGGCGGCCAGCTGGTCTGTGCCGCCGACGCCTCCGGACCGCGATCGGCGCAGCTGGTCCTGGCTGACCCGGCGGTCGAGGCCGCCGTCCTGGAGACCGCGCGGGGCGGGATCATCCGGGGCGGCCTGGGCTACGACCATGCCGACGTGGCCGTGGTCACCAACATCACCGCTGACCATCTCGGCTCGGACGGCGTCGACGACACAGGCGAGCTGATCCACGTGAAGGCGCTGGTGGCCGAGGAGGTCGCAGCCGGCGGCAGCGTGGTGCTGAACGCCGACGACCCGGCGGTAGCCGCGCTGGCCGACCGGCCGGCGGTGCGCGCCCATGACCCGGTGATCAGGTTCTTCACCCCGCGGGCCGGCAACCCGGTGACGGCGGCCCACCAGCGGGCGGGCGGCCTGTGCTACGAGGTCCGCGACGGCGAGCTGGTCGAGATCGAGGGCGACCAGCAGCGGCCGATGATCAGCGTCGCCGAGCTGCCGGGCGCGTTCGGCGGGCGGGCCGCCCACCTGGTAGCGAACGCGCTCGCCGCCGTCGCCGCCTGCCGCGCCGTCGGCATCAGCGCCAGGGACATCCGGCGCGGCCTGGCCACGTTCACCCCGGCGCAGGCCAATCCGGGCCGGGGCAACGTGTACCGGGCGGGCGGCCGCCCGGTCATCCTCGATTACGGACACAACGCCGCTGCGCTGGAGGCGACCGGCGAGATGGTCGCGAAGGTATGGGGCGGCGCGCCGGCGGTGGCCGTGACGCTGCCCGGCGACCGCCGCGACGACCTGGTGGAGCAGACGGCCCAGGCCATCGCCGCGTGGTTCGGTCACGTCGTCCTCTACGAGGACCGCGACCGGCGCGGGCGGCGGTCCGGCGAGATGCAGGAGCTGATCTCGGCGGCGCTGCGCCGGGCCCGCCCCGGCATCGTCTGCGAGTTCGCCGACGGCCCGCGGCAGGCGCTGCGCCGGGCGGTCGCGCTGGCAGGCCGCGGCGCCCCGGTGCTGTTCCTGTACGAGAAGCTCACCGACGCCCACGCCGCGCTCGACGCCATCGGTGCCGTGCCCGACCTGGACGCGGGGCTGGCCGCTGATGCCGCTGATGCCGCTGCCTCGCTCGCCGGCGATGCGTCGGCGGACTATGGCTGGCTACCGGACCCCGCACCGGTCACTGCGGCCGTCTCGTGATCCGAAGGACCGCGCGCCGGAGCGCCCGTGGCCGCGGGCGGCGGGGTCGCCCGGGGCGGCGGCACGTGCGGATGAGCGGCGTTCCACGCGGTCAGGAAATCCGCGGCCGCGGTGCGGCCGTTCTCGAAGAGCTGGTCTCGTTGCTCCTGGCTCAGCCCGAAGTCGGTGGAGGGGATCTTCATCGTGTCCACGTACACCGTGCGCGCCCCGACGCCCTCGTCTTCTAGCGGGTACCGGTTCCACTCGCCGATCGCCGTGTGCGCGATCGCGGTCAGTTCCCGGATATCGCCGGAGACCGGCACGTCCGGGAGATCCAGCGCCGGCCGCGCCATCAGCTTGATCCCGAAGGTCGGCCAGCGGTTGGGCAGGCCGTCGGTGCGGTCGAACACGGTCACCGGGAAGTTCTGCAGCATGCCGCCGTCCACCCAGGTGCAGGCGCCCAGCACCGTGGCCTGGCGGAACGGCTCGAAGAAGTACGGGATCGACATGGATGCCCTGACCGCGTCCACGACCGGATAGCTGTCGATGACCGCGATCTGATCGGCCAGGGCCGCCTCGTCCGCGTTGCGCAGCAGGTAATAAGGCAGGTCCCAGGGCAGCCGGACCAGGGCGCGGCGGCTCAGGTCCGAGGTATGGGTTACCAGCCGGTAACGCTGCCGGGGCGGCAGCCCGGTGTGCTCGTCATCGGTGATCTTGAGGTCCGCGAAGGTGCGAATGCCGAGCGGGTCGAGCTTGGACGTCAGCCACTGGGTCAGGAACCCGGTCGCGTACATGCCCTGGCGGGCGATGAGGGCCTGCGTCTTCCCGATCGGCCCGAGATGCTTTTCCGCCCAGTTCTCCTCCATGAACTGGGCGTAATCCAGCTGGCGCATATCGTCCTCAACCTGGTTAAGGTCGACGCCCCTGGTCTGATAGGCGGCGATGAGCGCGGCGACAATGGCGCCGGCCGACGTGCCGCCTACCCGGGGGAACACGTAGCCGGCCCGGTGCAGGGTCAGGACCGCGCCGACCAGGCCGATCCCCTTGACTCCCCCGCCCTCGAGCACCAAGTCCGCACCGAGCCCCTGCTGCGCCTGCTGCTCCAGCGTCATTTCCTGTTCCTTTCCCCCGCCCGCGCCGATCCGCGCTGGTCCCCGCCATTACGAGATACGCAACGACCACCAAGTACGGACCTGGACCCCTCTTTTGTCCAGGGTGACGTGAGGACGGGCGCTGCGCCCCGCGGGCAATCCGGTGCTCAGCCCACCGCGCCGCGGCCGGTGGTCAGCGCCCGCGCGATCACGGTGCGCAGAATGTCATTGGTGCCCTCACCGATGATCATCAGCGGCGCGTCGCGGTACAGCCGCTCGACGGTGAACTCGCGTGAGTAGCCGTAGCCGCCGTGGACCTGCATGGCGTCGAACGCGCACTCCTGCGCCACCTCGGAGGCATAGACCTTGGCCATCCCGGACTCCAGGTCGGTGCGCTGCCCGGCATCGGCCTTCGCGGCGGCCCAGTAGGTCATCAGCCGCGCGGCCTGCAGCTTGATGGCCATGTCCGCCAGCTTCAGCTGGACGGCCTGGAACCCTGAGATCTTCTGGCCGAACGCCTCCCGCTGCCCGGAGTAGCGCAGCGCCTGGTCGTAGGCCTCCTGGGCCACGCCGACGGCCCGGGCGGCGACGTTGATGCGGCCGGTCTCCAGGGCGGCCAGCACCTGCTGGAGCCCGCGCCCCTCGGTGCCACCTAGCAGCCGGCTGGCCGGCACCCGGACATCGTCGAGCAGGAGCTCGCAGGTTTCCGGGCCGCGGTACCCGAGCTTGGGCAGGTCGCGGACCACCTCGAAGCCGGGCGTGCCGGCGTCGACCAGCAGCACGGACATGCCCGCGTGCGCCGGGCGAGCGGACGGGTCGGTCTTGACCAGCACCGGCAGCGGATCGGCGTGCCGGGCGTTGGTGATCCAGGTCTTGGCGCCGTTGATGACATAGCTGTCGCCGTCGCGGCGCGCGGTCGTCGCGATGCCCTGCAGGTCGCTGCCGGCCCCCGGCTCGGTCAGGCCGATCCCGGTACGGCGGGCCCCGGCGGCCAGGTCGGGCAGGTACGCGGACTTCTGCTCGTCCGTTCCGTAGCGGGAGATCATCCAGCACGACAGCGAGTGGCTGCCGATAATGCCCGCGATCCCCATCCAGCCGCGGGACAGCTCCTCGAAGACGATCGCGAGCGACACCATGTCGGCGGCCATGCCGCCGTACTCCTCGGGCACGGTCAGCCCGAACAGGCCCATCTCGGCCATGCCCGCGACGATCTCCTCCGGGTAGCGGCCCGACGCCTCCCACTCCTGCGCCACCGGCCGGATCCGCTCGTTCACGAACGCCCGCAGGGTGTCGCGCAGCAGCCGCTGTTCCGGCGAAGGCTCGAAGTCCACGGCATCTCCTCGCTCGGCCCCAAGATCGGCGGCCGCCAGGTCGGCCGCCGCCGCTGGCCATGCTGGCGGATCGGCGGCCGTTACGCCAGAGCGGACCGGGCCCACCAGCCGGTCACGTCCTGGAAGGCCGCCACGCAGGGCGGCCCGTCAGCCAGGCGCAGCAGCCGCGGCCCTGCGGCCGGGACCGTGGCGATCAGCGCCGACCGGGTCCCGTACTCCGGGGTGTGCACGCACGCCGCGGACAGGGCCGGCGAGCGAGCCGGGCCGTCCGGCGCGGTGGTGCCGGTGGTGCCGGGGCCGGCGGCCGGCCGGTGGTCGCGCAGGACGGCGGCCAGCGCATCGGCGGCCGTGGCCGCGTTCTCGGTCAGGCCCGGGCCGCGGAGCCGGGCCGCCCGTTCCGCAGTCACCATCCGGGTCACCTGCGCGGTCTTGGCCGACGGGGCCCGCAGCGGCGCGTTCTCCAGGACGTGCAGCCCGGCCGCGAGCTCCTCGACCTCCGGCCGTGATCCCCCGGTCAGGCCCACGGAGAACAGCGAGTGCCGGTCGCCGACCAGCAGCCAGCACGGGTTGTAGGCGGCGGGGTCCAGGTCGGCGCAGACCGCTGTCACCGCCTCGCGGGCGCTCCGGTACGCGGCGAAGGCCAGCGGGAGCTCGCCGCGGGACCGCTTGGTCGCGTCCCGGCCGACGGGCGAGGGCTGGTTGGTCAGCCCGGCGACCAGCCCGCGGGAGTTGACCGCGAGCCAGGTGCCGCCCGCCAGCTCATCTCGGCCGCCCAGGATCCGCGGCTCGCGGTTGCGCAGGGTGGTCATCGCCACGGCGGGCCGGGCGTACCGCTCGTCCCGGTTGGCGGCCACGATCAGCGGCGCGTCGGCCACCATCTGGAACATCGCGATGAGGAGGCACACGGACCAGACGCTACAAGGTCACCGGGGCCGGGCCTCCAGCCGCCGCTACGCAGGTGGCTGGCCGCTGCTCAGCCGCCCAGCTGGGTGGCCGCGGTGAGGGCAACGCTGTGATGCAGCCAGGGTCGGGTGAAGCCGACCGCGCCGCGGCCGCCGTAGGGGGCGACCCGGATCGGGAACCCGGTGGCGTAGGCCTCGATCATCTTGCCGCCGCCGATCACCAGGCCCACATGACCGGGCGAGGCGGTCGTGCCGTCCGAGCCGGCGAAGAACACCAGGTCGCCGGGCTGGGCCTGGCTGGCCCTGATATGCGTCTCTGACGTCCACTGCGCCTGCGAGGTACGCAGGAGGTCGATGCCCGCCGCACGGTAGGCCATCATGACCAGGCCCGAGCAGTCGAAGGCATCGGGACCAGTTCCGCCCCAGAGATACGGCTTGCCCAGCTGGCCCTCGGCGTAGGCGATGACGGTGGCGACGACGGCGTTCGGCGTGTTCGTCACCCCCGTGAGGCAGCTCGGCGCGGCGTCCAGGGTGACCGGGCTGACCGAGTAGCCGCCGTTGGCGTACCCCCCGGCGTAGAGCAGGACGGTCTGCACATAGGACTCCAGGTGGTTGTAAGCGAAGATCGCCCCCTGGACGTTGTCCAGGACACCATGCTCCAGCAGGTACTTGGCCGCGCCGGCGATGGCGTCCGCCGGATCGTAGACGCTGGCAATCCCGTCGCCGTTGCCGTCGGTGGCCACCCCGCTTACCTTCTCGCTGGCCGGGTGAATCGCCGTGCCGCCCCAGGTGTTGCCCGACGCCCCGCCGATGCCGATCTGCATCGGGCCGGCCGCACCGAACGCGTTGGAGCCGCTATGTACCCCCGGCAGGCTGCTACGGCCGTCGTCGCTCTCCACCTTGGCGATGCCAGCCAGGATGACCCACGGCACCCCGTACCTGGCCCCGGTCGACTTGAACAGGGTGAGGTAGTTGGCGGGAATCGAGTTCTTCGCGCCGGTGCTGGCCACGGGCTGAGTTCCCTGGCCGCTCGCCGCGCTGCAGGCGTTGCCCGACTCGAAAGACAGCCCGCTGCTGGCGAACAGCATCATGGGCGCCACGAGCAGCCCCGCGAGCAGCAGGCCAGCGGCGCTCACCACAGCGATCACGGCGCCCTTGCCGAGCGATGCCCCGCCTCCTGCCCCGGTCACGCGTTGCCCGCCACGGCCAGCTCGATGTCGCTGACCTGCCAGCTGGTGTCGCCGCCCGTGAGCGTGACGGCATAGCTGGTAGAAACCGGGCCGCCTCCCCTGGTCGCGGTGATCTGCTCGGTGATGAGCATCACGAAGGTCAGGCTGCTCGGCCCGAAGGCGCGCAGCGACGTGATCGACGCCGTGCCCATGGAGACCTGCTTGCGGCTGGTCCGCAGGCTGGCGACGCCGGGCGTGGCGTAGGCGGCGGCTAGCTGCCCGCTGAGCTGCGGCGCGATGAGGTTGCGCATCGTCGCGACGTACGCGGCGGCGCTCTGGGTGTAGGAGAACGTGCCGTAGGCGACGCCGAACCTGACCGCGACGGCGGCGGCGCTGGACAGCCCCGCCGGGGTGAACGGCAGCCAGCGGTAAATGTCGGGGGCCTGGGTCGCCGATGCCGGCGGCGTGCCGGGCGCGGACGCCGGCGGCGCGGACGCCGCGGACGCGGGCGGCTGGCTGATCGGCGGGGAGCTACGACGTGGCGCGGCGGCGCCCTGATGGGCCGCGCCGTGCCCGGCGGAGGTGAACAGGTAGACCCCCAGGCCGGCCAGCGCGAGCACGACCAGGACGAACGCGATTCTTCGCTGGGCAGCGCTGAGCTCCATGGCAGCGTCCGCTACTTAGGACGCCTGAGCGGCCGCAGCCAGAACGGACCCGGTTGCTCTGGCTCCGGCCGGCCAGCCAGCGGGCCGGCCCCGGCTTGGCCCGGCGGACTGGCTGGCGGCGATGAGGCCGCGGGCTCGCGCCGGGCGGGCGCGGGTCCCGGCCGGCGCAGCGGCGGCTGCCCGGTCCGCGACGGCGCGGATCCAGCGTGACGTGCCGGGCCCGGCGCTGCCTGGCGGGCCGCTTCCCGGCGCGGCGCCTCCTGGCGCGGTGCCTCCTGGCGCGGTGCTTGCTGGCGCGGTGCTTGCTGAGGCGGTGCTTGCTGGCGCGGTGTCTCCTGCCGGGGCGCCGCCGGACGCGGCGGGGCCGGCTGGCGGGACGGGGCGGCCGGCGGGGGGGCAGCCTGACGCGAGGGGGCAGCAGGCGCGGGGCCAGCTGCGGATCGGGCCGGGCCCGGCTGGCTGGCCGGTGCCTCCGGACCGCGCCGCGCCGCCGGCGGGGCCGACTGGCGCCAGGCTGGCCGGGACGGCCACACGCCGCCGGCGGCTGGCGCCGGTCCGGCGGCCGGCGGTCCCGCGGCGCCCGACCCGGCCGCAGCTACCGCCCCGGCCGCCGCTACTGGCAGGTCCGGGGCCGGGCGGCTCGCCGGCGGCTGCCCGACACCGGCCCCGTTGAGCCGCTGCATCGCCGGGGGGGAGGCTGCCGCGCCATTGCGATTCGGGAGATTGAGCGGCGGCGGCTGCCGCCCGACGCTGTCGTCGGCGCCCGCGGCGGCCCGCGCCCGGCCCCGGGCGCTGGCCGGCATCCGGCCTCCGGTGCCATCCCCCGCCGCTCCGGCGCCGGCCGCCGCTGCTCCGTCCTCCGGGATCGGGTAAGCCTCCAGCCCGTCCCCGGCTGCCCCGTCGGCGGCCATGCCCGCGGCCGCGGCCTTCGCGCCGACGACGGCGCCCGCTGCGGTCGCGCCGCTCAGGGCCAGGCCGGCCGCCTGGGCCGGATTCTGCCGGGCCCAGCGCGCCGCGCGGTAGGCTGCGAACCCAGGCACGGCCAGGGTCGCGGCGCTGCGCGTGTTGGTGCGGAACGTGCTGGTCGCCCGCTGCAGGTCCACGTCTGCCCGCTCCCGCGAGCCGATCACCCCGTAGCCCACGGCGGAGAACAGGTGAGTGAACGGCTTGCGGTAGATGAAGGCCGCCACCGTGACCAGGGCGATCATGAGAATCTTCAGGGCCCACGGCAGCACCGCGTCGCTGGTGCCCATGATCAGCGCGTAGCAGTACAGCAAGACGCTGAGCACCAGCGCGACAGCGGCCTGCTTGAGCAGCACCCCGACCAGCATCTCGACCCAGCGCAGGGCGACGACCCGGCCGAACCCCGGGTGCGTGCCGATGAGCAGAAAGAACGGCCCGACCACGAGCAGCAGCAGGAAGCCGAGCTTGAGCAGGATCAGCGTGACGGAGATCAGGAGTATCAGAACCCCGGCTACCACGGCGGCGAACAGCGCCGCGAAGGCGATCTCCAGCCGGGTGGTCCACTGCTTGCCCTGGAAGAGCGGGTAGACGCCCGGATCGTTGCGCTGCAGGCTGTTGGCGATCCCGGCGTACGTCGCCTGCTTGGCCTGGATGACGGCAGTGGTCGGCTTCTCGTTCATCGCGATGGACTGAGCCCACAGCAGCTGCCGCCCGTACTTGTTCACCACGGTAGGCGTGCCGCCGGGCGCCGCGTAGTTGGCCGTGCCCAGCTCGCCGTCCAGCCAGGGCTTGCAGACCAGGACGGTCCACAGCTCGGAGGCGTTCTGGGCCACCACGCCGTTCCCTGAGGTGAAGGCGAAGTTCGGCTGCGCCTGCGGGTCGCCCTTCTGGACCGGGACGCAACTGGTCGGGCCCGGACTCGGCAGCTTGGCGAAGGCGGCGTTCAGGGCCTGGGTGGTGCCGTCAGACACGCCCTTGCCCAGGCCGGTCAGGTCCGCTGGCTTGCCGATCAGGAAGATCGCCGCCGCGCAGGCCACGACCATCCACACCGTGCCCTCAACCGTCCGGGTGCCGCGCTTGCGGATCAGTCCCTGCCAGGCCAGCCAGATCGCGCCGATAATGACGACCACGGCCACGTAGGGGAAGTAAATGGCGTTGCCGAGGCTGGTGATGAGCTTGTCGGCCACATTGCTCAGCCAGCTCAGGATGCCCTCGCCGGCGGCGGACTGGTACACCGAGATCGTGACCCGGTCGAGCGACTTGGCCCCGTCGAACACCATGCCGGCCACGTTGTTGCCGATCAGCGAGGTCATGTCCGAGCACTGCAGGTTGGTGGCCGCCCAGAAGTCCCCGGCCACGCCGTCCTGGGTGTACAGGGTGTCGGGCTGCTTCCCGGAGCCGGCGGTCGGCGGGGCGACCAGCGAGTCGATGCCCGAGCCGGCCGGCTCGGGAGTGGGCAGCGACGGCGTGCAGATGTTGTTCAGGGCACCGGTGAGCCCGGATGTCCCCAGCGAGCAGAAGCCGAGCAGCCCGCCGATGTCCCCGATGCCGGGGACCGAGCACAGGCCGCCGGAACTGGCAGTAGCGGAAGTAGCCGTCCCGGTGGCCGTCGCTGCCCCCGTAGCAGTGGCCGCCGCGGTGGTCGCGGTGGAGGTTGCCGCCCCCGTGCCCGTGGCCGAGGTCGCCGCCATGGTCGTCGCGGCGGTGCCGGGTCCCGCAGCCGGCCGCGCGCCGGCCGCCTGCGCGCCACCCGGCACCGCGAGCACGGCGACGAGCAGGGCAGCGGCCAGCGCGACCTTGCGGGGGACACGGGGGAGTCTGGGCATATCGGGGGGGCTCCTGGGGGTTATTGTCTGCGTGCCGCTTGCCTAGCCAGCGCCCGGCTGCGCTGTCTCGCCCCCGTGTGCGCCCACCGGCACCTCGCCGGGCCGCGCCCGGGTCGGATTGGTGTCCAGGCTGAGACGCAGGTCATCGGAGATCAGGTCGATTCCGATCCGCCCGGCCCGCCCGTCCAGGTCACGGAATATGCACTCCCCGTTGCCGAGGGTGCGCAGGAGCGCCATGTGCTCGTCGGATCGCTCGACGCCGAGCAGGGACAGCACGCTGGCCACCTCCGTCCGCTCCGAGGAGCGGAACGCGAAAACGCTGGAGATGCAGTTGGTCACCTGCTCGTTGAGCAGGTCGCTGGCGTTCTGCGAGACCATGATCAGCGCGGTGTTGCGGGACCGGCCCATCCGGGACACCTCCGGGATGAGCTTGGCGCCCTGCGGCGTGGAGGTGATCGCCCACGCCTCGTCCAGGAAGATGGCCTTCGGCAGCCGCCGGTCCATGCCGTTGAGCAGCCGCCTTGCGAATTGTGAGACCAGGTATAGCAGCGCCACCGAGAGCCGCTGCTCATAGGAGTAGTCGTCGCGCTTGACCGCCACGTCGGGCAGTGTCAGCCCGGCCAGCGTGAAGACCGTCGTCCAGCCCGCCGCGTCGATGCCCTGACCGCCGGACGGGGAGAAGCAGAGCTTGGCCAGGCGCATCTCCGACATGGACCGCAGGACCGCGCCGAGGTTCACCGAGGCCGGGTCGGGCGACCTCTCCAGGTGCGCGACCACCTTGCCCAGGCTGGGCTGCTCGTCCGCCGCGACCGCGGCGACTGCCTGGATCATCGCGCTCTCGCGCTCCTCGCTCATCCGCGGCAGCAGCAGTCGGAGAGTCTCGGTCGCCATGGTCCGCCGCTCGGCCAGCTCGTCGCCGAAGGAGAACGGGTCGAGCAGGCCGGCCGCCGCGCTGCCCAGCGGCAGCACCCTGGCCTGCCTGCCGTGCCGCTGCAGCAGCGCGACCAGCGACTCGGCGTCGCCTTTCGGGTCGATCACGGCCACCGTCGTCCCGCGCAGCGCCAGCTGCATGATGAGCAGCAGCGCCAGCGTCGTCTTCCCGCCGCCTGGCTCGCCAGTGATGGCCACCGCCGTGGGCCGGTTGCGGGCCGCCGCCACCAGCGGGTCAAAGTGCACCACCGACCGCGCGCGGCCCAGCGTCTCGCCGATGTAAGGGCCGATCCAGCCCGCGTCCGGTGCGACCCGGTCCCCCAGGTCGACGGTAGCCGTCGGCATCCCGCCGGCGATCGTGTAGAGCGGCTGGCGCTGCAGGTAGGAGTTCAGCCGGACCCGGTCCCCCGGCAGCGACTCCGACAGCAGCGAGAACTGGTCGCCGGTCGAGTTGACCACGTCGATGCCGGCGTCACGGTAGTGCTCGATGACGGCCTCGGCGCGGTTGAGGCACAGCTCGCGCGACGGCGCGGCCACCATCAGCCGGTGCCAGCCGTAGACGAACGGCAGCCGCTCCTTGGTGATGCCGTGCTCCAGCAGGCGGGCGGCCTCGATCTGCTCGGCGAGCGCGATCGGCATGTCGGCGCCGGCCTCCCGGATGTGCGCGTCCATGTCCCGGGCGTGCGCCAGCCGCCGGCTGACGTCCTTGCTGGCCTTGGCCGGCGCGATCAGCTTCATCCGCAGGCTGGCCTCGACAGGGAACGGCAGCGCGTCGGCGTAGTGCAGCCACGGCTCGCCCTCGGGGAAGTACATGACATCGGGGAACCGCGCGAAGGACAGGAACGTGGCGTGCGACTCGCCCCCCGGATGTTCCAGCCGCAGCATCGTCCGGCCGTTGTGCACCTGCCCCTCCAGCAGGGCCTCGATCTCGCCCGCCCCCCACCTGCGGCGCGGCGTCGCCGAGGGCGGCGGGTCGGCGAGCGAGCCGGTGAGCGTGTGCCGGAACAGCCAGGCGATCTCGTCGCTGGAGGCATGCTTGGCCGCCAGCGCGCTGGAGTTCAGCGCCCGGCCGAGGCGCTCGGACTGCTCCCGCCAGCGCCCGATCTCGCCGGCGGAGACCGCCTCATCGTCCAGCCCCAGGGCCTGCTCGCCGGCCTTGTAGGCGCTGATGAACGAGGCGAGCACCCCTCCCGACAGCTGGGCCCGGACGCCGCGCTGGCCGAGCCGGACGCCGATGTAGACCTCCTTGGCCCAGAAGTCCTTGGCCCACACGTGACGGTACATCTCATCCAGGTAACCCAGCCAGCCGGGGCCGCCGTCCGAGGTGGCGTCCAGCTTGGTCGCCCACTCCGCCGCCGGGTAAGAACGGTGCGCGATCCGCAGGTGCACCTCGGCATCGGTCATCCGGATCGCCGCCAGGGCCACGGTGATGTTGGTAGCCAGGGCCTCGCGATCGGCCGGCGTGGTGAACTCGTACGAGACGGTAGGGACGCGGTAGTACGCCCAGGCGTGCGT
>Ga0080026_10000145_pt1 | contig 16364 bp, 14 predicted proteins | sample OrgsoiDNA2013045_FD_70941 | JGI IMG/M metagenome (GOLD analysis project Ga0080026, IMG submission 70941) | Permafrost soil microbial communities from the Arctic, to analyse light accelerated degradation of dissolved organic matter (DOM) -... | ecosystem: Environmental > Terrestrial > Soil >... | reverse complement strand
CGCCTGCCCGCCTCGGTCAGCGGGATATCGCCCCGCCCCGCGAATCTGCGCTCCGCCGAGAGCGGGGTCTGGCCATGCCGCAGCAGCAGCGTCGTGGTCGGCTGCCCCTGCGCGGGCCCCCATGCCAGGGCCGCCGGCGGTGCAGCGCCGGACCCGGCGGGCGCCGCGGGAACATCCTGAGCGGAACGGCCAGCAACCCGCCCGTCTCCCCCGCCGCCACCCCCGAGCCGCGCGGTATCCATGGCCTGGTTCGCGAGCCGGTCGGCGCGGGTATTGCGGGCCCGCGGCACCCAGGTGTAGGAGATTTTCCCCAGGCCGGACCCCGCCTCCCGGGCGGCAGCGGCCAGGGCGCGCAGGCTCGGGTCCTTGATCTGCCAGCGGCCCGACATCTGCTCGACGACGAGCTTGGAGTCCATCCGGACCGCGGCGTCGGCGCCTGGCGCGAGCTCGGCCGCCGTACGCAGTCCCGCGACGAGACCGGAATACTCGGCAGCATTGTTGGTGGCCGTCCCGATGCTGTCGCAGACCTCGGCGAGCACTTCCCCGGTCCGCGCATCGGTCACCAGTGCCCCGAAGCCGGCCGGCCCTGGATTGCCGCGCGAGCCGCCATCGGCCTCAACGACGAGCTTGCGCCTCACAGGCCTGACTCGGCGCTGCGGACGAGGATCCTGCGGCATTCCTCGCAGCGCAGGACCTCATCGGGATCTGCCGCGCGGATGCTGTTGAGGTCGACGGTGTTGAGGGACAGATGACAGCCCTCGCAGCGGCCACGACGCAGCATGGCGGCGCCGACCCCGTCATGCTGGCTGCGGAGTTTCTCGTAGAGGTCCAGCAGGTTGGCCGGCTCCTCGCCGGCGACGGCGGCGCGGCGGTCTGCTGCCTTTGCCGACTGCTCGCCGAGTTCTTCCAGCGCGGCGTCGCGGTGAGCGGTGACGGCCGCTATCTGCGTGCCAGTCTCCGCGCGCTCGCTGATGGCGGACTCATGACCGCTCTGGGCGGTTTCCCTGCGCTCCATCACGTCAAGGACGATCTCCTCGAGATCGGACTGCCTGCGCAGCAGCGACTCGATCTCCGACTGGAGGTTCTCCAGTTCCCTGGGCGATGACACCTGGCCCGCATCCAGGCGCTGGCGGTCCCGCACGATCCGGGTGCGGACCTGGTCGACATCCGCCTCCGCCTTGGCCTGCTCGCGCTTGAGGTCACGTTCCTGCGCATCCAGGGTGGCGATCGAGTCGCGCAGCTCGGCGTCCCGCCGCTCCAGCTGGTCGAGTTCCTGGTGCTCAGGCAGCCCCCGTCTGCGATGATCGAGCCTGCCCAGCTCGGCGTCTAGTTCGGCAAGCTCAAGCAGCCGCAGCTGCGCTTCGGGAGATGCTTTCACGGGCCAACGTTAGCCTGCCGCCGCAGTGCTGTCGCCCAGGGTCGCCCTCCCCGGCTCGCCCGGCAGGCCGTGCGGGATCGGGAAACCCGCTCATCTCGCGGTCCCGCTGCGATACACCTCGGCCTATGGAGATTCCCGGGATCAGCCGGCCGCACATGCCCGGTTACGGAATCGCCGGCCCGGATGAGGGCAGCGGGCTCCTGCCGTGGTCGTGGGCCGCCGAGCGGCTGACCAGCGCGCGCAACTTCTGGGTGGTGTCCGTCTGGCCGGACGGCCGGCCGCACTCCATGCCGGTCTGGGGCATGTGGGACGACAGCACGCTGTGGTTTACCACGAGCGCGGCTTCGCGCAAGGCCCAGAACCTGACCGCCGATCCGCGCTGCGTGGTCACCACGGAAGACGCCGGCGACCCGGTCATCATCGAGGGGACGGCCAGGATCGTCACCGGCCCGGCCACATTCCGGCGCGTCCTGGGCCTGATGAACGACAAGTACGCCTCGGGTATCCAGCTGAGCTTCCTCGACCCGGCCGTGAACGCGACGATCGCGGTGCACCCCCGGAAGGTGATCGGCATGCGGCACGGTGACTTCACCGGCTCGCCGACCCGCTGGCTGTTCGGGGCATGACCTGCGCGCCGCGTGCCGTTTCGTAGCGTGCTGGCAGGTCGGCGACTGGCTATTGCGAGCCGAGATCCATGAGCAGGATCATCGGCGCCGTAGGCCGCCGTGATCCGACGGCAGGCTGGACGGTCAGGCCGACCCTGTCTCCCCCCGCCAGGCCGCCGACCACCATCGGGCCGACCATCCCGGCGTGCACGGCGGGCAGCCGCCCGGCCGGCCTGGTCCCTGCCGGGCCCGTCAGCCACAGCTCGTAATGCCGGCCGGCGGGCAGGGCCCGCAGGCCCGCCGCGGTGAAGACCAGGGCGCGCTGCCGGTGGGACATCACGACGGTCGCCGTGCCGCCCGTGCTCACCTGCGCGGTCAGCATGGTCACGTCGGCGGCGTTCAATACGGCCGCGATCGCGTGGGTGCTCCGCTGAGCCTGGTCGAGCTGGTGCTGGGCGCCGTGCATCATCACGCCGAGCAGGACGGTCAGGGCGGCCAGGACGCCGGCGGCCGTCAGCGCGAGCCTCGGCAGCAGGCCCGCGCGGCCGCCGCGCGCGTTCCGGCCTCCCCGGCCCATGCGCCATGCGCCCGCCGTCCATGCGCCCGGCCGGATCTCCCGCGCCGCTTCCCGCGCCGCTTCCCGCGCCGCAGTGTCCCCCTCCCCGTGCATCGGCTCGCCCACGTGCATCGGCACGTCCCCGTGCATCGGCTCGTCCCCGTGCATCAGCTCGTCCCCGTGCATCAGCTCGTCCCCGTGCATCAGCTCGTCCCCGTGCACGGCGGGCGGCAGCTGGCGGATCTGCGCCGCGGCGCGCAGTGTCTGGCCCCTGAGCTCTGGGCGGGGCTGCACCGCGGCCGCTGTCGCGAGCCGCGCGGTCGCCTCGCGCAGCCCGCGGATCTCCTCGCGGCACGCGCCGCAGCCGGCCAGGTGCTGCTCGAACCTGGCCCGGTCCGCATCGGCAACCGCGTCCATCGCGTACGCGCCCGCCAGAGTGTGCAGGTCAGTGTCGCCAGATTCCATCACTCCACCCCCAGGCAGTCACGGAGCCTGATGAGCCCGTCGCGCATCCGGGTCTTGACCGTCCCGATGGCGATACCGAGCAGCTCGGCCACCTCGCGATAGGTGTAGCCGCCGTAGTAGGCGAGGGTGACGGACTCGCGCTGAAGTTCCGTCAGCGATGTCAGGCACCGCCGTACCCGCTCTCGGTCGAGGCTGGCCTCGACTGCCTCGGCCACCTCGTCGTAGGCGATCTGGGCCGAGACGACGCGGAGCTCTCGTTCTGCTGATCTCTGCTCTGACCTGACCCGGTCGACAGCGCGCCGGTGCGCCAGCGTCATCATCCATGCCGTGGCACTGCCGACCTCCGGGTCGAACCTTGCCGCGGTGCGCCAGATCTCCAGCAGGACCTCCTGCATGACCTCCTCGGACTGCGCCGGGTCACGGACGACTCTGCGGACGATCCCAAGCACCTGGCCCGCGGTCTGCTCGTAGACCGACTCGAAGGCGCGCTGATCGCCGCGCGCGACGTGGGCAAGCAGGGCAGCGAGCGCCGGATCCCGGCCGCGCTGCGCCGCGGGACCCTGCGCCTGACCCAGCGGGTTCTGTTCCTGGCCTTCGGGCATGCCCACATCCCTGTATTCGTTGCCGCTGGCCATCCGGCTTGGCGCAGCCACCGCCCGGCAGGCCACCGCCCGGCAGGCCACCGTCCGGCAGGCCACCGTCCGGCAGGCCACCGTCCGGCAGGCCACCGTCCGGCAGGCCACCGCCCGGCAGGCCACCGTCCGGCAGGCCACCGTCCGGCAGGCCACCGTCCGGCAGGCCACGGCCCGGCAGGCACCGCCGGCAAGCCGCCGCTCAGCGGGCCGCAATTCATCGGACCGCGGACCAATCCGGCGTCGGCTCCGCTACGAACGGGTTACGGGGGGCCTCGGCAGGGCCCGTGAGGCCAATCCGCCGCGGGCTCTGCTACGAATAACGACTGTGACTCTTGACAAACTCCCGATCCGGGCTGCCGGGCTCGGAGCGATCGCCGGGGTGCTCGCCGGCGCAGTGGCAATCGGCGTCGGCCAGCTGGTCGCGGGCATTACCGGTCCAGACGGGGCCCCGGTAGTCGCCGTCGGTCAGCTGTCGATCGACTTTACCCCGCCCGGCGTTAAGAACTTCGCGATCACGGCGTTCGGCTCGCACGACAAGCTCGTCCTGGTGAGCGGCATCCTGGTGGTGCTCGCGATCTTTGCCGCGGGCCTCGGCGTCATGGCCATGCGCAAGCTCAGGAACGGGATGACTGGCCTGGCGGTATTCGCGGTGATCGGCGTCATCGCGTCGGCGACCCGCCCGAACGCCACGCCCGCCGATGTGGTGCCGACGCTGGTCGGCGCCGCTGCTGCCGCCTACGCGCTGATGCGCCTCATCCGAGCCGCCGGGGAGGCTGCGACCGCGAGCCCCGGCGGGAAGCCGCGGCTGGCGCCAGGACGGGGCAGGCGGGCGGGACCCGCCGCGCGTCCGGGGCCTGCCGCGCGCCAGGGACCGGGCGCGTCCCCAGGACCGGGCGAGCCGCCGGCCCCGGGCATGCCCCCGGCGGCAGACAAGTACGCGGCGCCAGGCGGAGCGGGCAGGTCCTCGGGTCCGGCAGGCGCCGCGGCAGGCCGGGCCCGCTCAGCCATCCTCAGCCAGCCAGAGCGCAGGAGATTTCTCGTCACCGGCGCGACCGTCGCGGGCACGGCTGCCGTCGCCGGCCTGGGCGGCCGCTATCTCGGCGAGCGCGCGAGCGTTACGCAGGCGCAGCATGCGCTGCGGGTCCCCACTCCCGCGACCCTGGCCCCGCCCGTGCCGGCGGGCGCTAATTTCAAGATCCCCGGCCTCAGCTCGTTCATCACTCCCAACAAGTCCTTCTACCGGGTGGACACCGCCATCGTCCTGCCGGAGATCCTGCCGTCCAGCTGGCATCTGCGCATTCACGGCATGGTCCAGCGGGAAATCAACCTGACCTTCGGCGAGCTGCTCCGGCGGCCCCTGACCGAGGACTACATCACCCTGGCCTGCGTCTCCAACCCAGTCGCCGGACCGTATGTCGGCAATGCCCTGTGGCTCGGCGCCAGCCTGCGCAGCCTGCTGAGCGAGGCCGGCATCCGGGCCGGTGCCGATCAGCTGCTCTGCACGTCAACCGACGGCTTCACCTCCGGCTCTCCCGTGCAGACCGCGATGGACGGCCGGGACTCGATGCTCGCGATCGCGATGAACGGCCAAGCCCTGCCGGTCGAGCACGGCTTCCCGGTCCGCATGGTCGTTCCCGGCCTGTACGGGTACGTCTCGGCCTGCAAGTGGATCGTCGACATCGAGGTCACCACCTACGCGTCGAACGTCTCCTACTGGGCGCAGCGCGGCTGGTCCCAGCAGGCGCCGATCAAGACCGAGTCCCGGATCGACGTGCCCGGCCAGGGCTCGCGGGTCAAGCCGGGAAAGACAGCAATCGCGGGCGTGGCCTGGGCCCAGCACAAGGGGATCGAGGCGGTCGAGGTCCGGGTGGACAGCGGGCGCTGGAACGCGGCAACCCTGGCGGCCGTCCCCGGCATCGACTCCTGGCGGCAGTGGGTCTGGGAGTGGGATGCCCCGCCGGGCAGGCATACCATCGAGGCGCGCGCTACCGACAAGACCGGGTACACGCAGACAGCGCTGCAGGAGCCGCCGGAACCCAACGGCGCCTCCGGATACCCGATCATCCCGGTGACGGTCGGCGGCAGGTAACGCGGATCACAGCAGCTGGTCGCGTACCTGCCCGTACATGTAGGCGCCGAGCCAGCGGCCCATCTCGTCAAAGAAGCGCCGCCGGCCGTCGCCTGATGATGCCTTGTCGGCCAGCCCGTCATCGATCCGCAGCCAGGTCACGTGCGGGCCGAGCCTGATGGCGTCCGTGCCCTTCTTGCCCCGCGCGCTGTTGGCCGTCAGGCCCGCGGCTGTCAGGCCCGCGGCTGTCAGGCCCGCGGCTGTCAGGCCCGCGGCGGCCGGCTGGTCATCCGGCTCAGCGGCCGCGGAGATGACCAGCACCGGGCAGCCGATGTCAAGACCGCGCCGCAGGCGGCGCCCGAACGCCGGGCTGGACAGGACCAGCGCATCGGCAGGCGCGGCCTCGCGCCGCTCATGACACCACAGCGCGGCGGCCAGCGCCCCGGCCCCGTGCGCGCCGACGATCACCGCGTCGATGCCGTCGGCCTGCCGCAGGAACGTGCAGGCCGAGTCGAGCCCGGCAAAGCACGCCTTGAGTCCCTTGCCGATGCCCTTGCTCTTGTCCTTGCGCTTGCCTTCGCGAGGCCGGTCCTGCTGGCTTCCGGGGCGCAGGTCGGCCACGTAGAAGTGAAATCCCCGCTCGGTATACCAGGTCGCGAGATCCTCGGGCACGAAAGAGTCGCTCATGCACTGCAGGTACAGCACGGCGCGTCGGCTGGGCCGCGCCGAGCGGCGCCGTAACATGGCCGCGCTCAGCCCTGCCGTGATCACCGGATCAGACGGCAGCTGCACGGCCTCGTACCCGTCAGCGGCGCCGTCCTGTCCCGTGATGAGACCCATCAGCTCTCCCAGCCCCGTGGTCGGTTCCGCGTCGGGCCGGCAGCTGACGCTGCCCCGGCCCCTTGGTTCTCGGCCACCGCTGGTCCCCGCGGCCGCCTTTCACCTGGTCGCCTTCTCGCTGGCCGCCTGATGTCCGCCCGGCGCCCGCTCTTGCGCGAATGCGGAACGTCACGATCAGTCTCGCACTGTAATCGGGAGGGTGCGCGGGAAACACGCGGGACTGCAGCGGTTCGGCCTGACTCAGACCGGGAACCCTCCGATCGAGTCCCCTGGGCCGGCGAACGTCGGCACAGCAGAACGAGGCCCCTCCATGTATGAGATGGAGGGGCCTCGCCTGGCCGTTCAGCGCTGCCTCGCCGATTTACTCGGCAGCCCGTGCGCTGTCCGGACCACCGCCGGTGCCAGACGCCCGCCGGAAGTGCCGGTCGCCCGGTCCTTCCCGCGTCCCCTGGGTCGCCCCCGGGAGGCATCCGCCTTCAGCGGTGAGTGCAGTTCTACTGCCAGACCCGCAGGCGGCACAAGAGCTTTTGCCGGCAAATCGAAAATTCTTTGGTCTTCCACAGGCCATCCACAGGTCAACTGCCGTTTGTCCCCGATGCACCGCCACTTTCCCCGCCCTGTCCACAGCTCAGTCCACAGGCCCGGCAGCGCGCCGGTCCCCCAACGTTACGGGCAATCCGTGCCAGGACTCCCAGAGCGCGGCATACGGGCCGCCTGCCTCGAGCAGGTCCCGGTGCGAGCCGGTCTCGGTTATCCGGCCCTCCTCGAGCACCACGACACGGTCCGCGTCATGGGCGGTGTGCAGCCGGTGCGCGATGGCCACCACCGTGCGACCGTTCAGGACGGCTGTCAGGGACCGCTCCAGCCTCCGGGCGGAGCGCGGGTCGAGCAGCGAGGTCGCCTCATCCAGGATCAGGGTGTGCGGGTCGGCCAGGATCAGCCGGGCGAGCGCGACCTGCTGAGCCTGGGGCGCGGTGAGCTGCGCGCCACCCGAGCCCACCCGGGTCTCCAGGCCGTCAGCGAGCCCGCCTGCCCAGCCCAGTGCCTCAACGGCGGCCAGGGCACTCAGAACGACCGCGTCGTCGGCCTCCGGCAGGCCGAGAGTCACGTTCTCGCGCAGCGTCCCGCGGAAGATGTGGTGTTCCTGGGTCACCAGCGCGATCTGGCCGCGAAGCTCCTCCAGCGGCAGCTCGGTCAGCGGGACACCGCCCATCGTGATCTGGCCCGAGACGCTCCGGTGGATGCCGGCCAGCAGGCGGCCGAGCGTGGACTTGCCCGCGCCGCTCGGCCCGACGATGGCAATACGCTCCCCCGGCTGAACGCGCAGGCAGACATCCCTGAGGACGTCGTGACCCGGGATATAGGCATGGAACACATTCGCCGCGGCCAGATCGTCGCCGTCCGGCACGGCACCGCTGGGCACTCGGTCGGCTGGTACGTCCGCGACCCCGAGCAGGCGCGCCAGCGATGCCGAGCCGACCTGCAAATGGTCCAGCCACGAGATGAGCTCATCCATCGGCGCCACGAGGGCACGGGCATACAGGGCGGCGGCCGTGACCTGCCCGAGTGTGCACCAGCCTCGCAGGTACGCATAGCCGCCGAAGGCCAGCGTCCCGGCGAGCGGCAGCACGTACGACGCCTCGGCGGCGGGCAGGAAGAAGGACCGCAGCCGCAGGGTGTAACGCTCGGCCAGGTAGCTGCGCGCCGCGTCGGCGTCCGCGCGCCGCCGCCGGGCCGGCGCCAGGCCGAAGGCTTCCACCGTCCGCGCGCCCTCGACAGTCTCGGCCAGGCTCTCGGTCATCTCCGCCCAGGCGGCGTTCTCCCGCAGGTAACCGGCCGGGGCCCGGCGCAGGTACCACCGGGCGGCGAGCCAGACTGGCGGCACCACGATCAGGCAGGGCAGCGCCAGCAGCGGACTGTCCAGGGCGATCGCCCCGAAGGTCAGCGCGACGGACAGGGCGGCTGTCAGCGTGGCGGGCACGGCGTACCTGGCGCTGAGGCTCAGCGCGGAGATGTCGCGCGACGAGCGGGTCAGCAGGTCGCCGCTGCCCGCGCGCTCGACGACCGACAGCGGCAGGCCGAGCAGCCGGTCGATGAACTCCTCGCGCAGCCTGGCCAGCAGGCCCTCGCCGAGCCGTGCTCCGGCCAGGGCGCCGAACCTGATCAGCGCGGACTGGATCACCACTGCGCCGGCGATGACCGCGGCCAGCAGGTCGATCCGGGTCGCCGTGGTGCCATGCTGGACGCCGGAGACCATGTCGCCGAGCATGGTCGGCGGGATCAGGCCCGCGATGGTGGCGGCCGCGTACAGCGCGAGGACCGTGATCAGCTCGCGCCGCCGGTCGGCGAGCAGCCGCCGCGCATGCGCGGTCACCTCCCGCCCGCTGGCGACCGGCAGGATCTGCGCGCCAGAGACCGGAGCGGGGCCGGAACCGGGGCCGGGGCCTGGGCCGGGAGCGGGACCGGGCTGGCTGGTCGGAGTCACCGGTCCTCTCCCCTGGTCACCGCGGCGGCGTAGGCCGGGCTCGCGGTCAGCAGCTCACGATGGGTTCCCTGCGCGGCAACCTTGCCGTCGCGCAGGTGGACCACCCGGTCGGCGGCATCAAGCAGCAGCGGGCTGGTCGTGACCACCAGCGTGGTGCGGCCCTGCCGGGCGCGGCGCAGGCCGCGGGCGATCCTGGCCTCGGTATGAGCGTCCACCGCGCTGGTCGGCTCGACCAGAACGAGAATCTCCGGATCGGCCAGCAGCGCCCTGGCCAGCCGCAGCCGCTGCGCCTGGCCGCCGGACAGCGAGGTGCCGCGTGCGGTCAGCTGACCGCGCAGGCCGCCGGGCAGCGCCTCCAGGATGTCCCGTGCCGACACGGCGCGAAGCGCGGCACTGACCTCGGCCTGCCGGCCGGCGGGCATCGATCCGTCCAGTCCGGCGCCCAGCTGCTCATCCAGCGGCCCGGCGAACAGCTGAGCATCGTTCCTGGCGACCAGGATGCGGCTGCGCACGGCATCGATCGGCAGGTCGGCCAGGGGCAGTCCGCCGAGGTCGGGTCCCGCGCCCGGATGCTCGCCGTAGCGGCCGATACGGTCGGCGAGGGCGACGGCCTCATCTGCGCTGTCGGCGGCGATGCCGATGAACTCACCGGCCCCGGCGCTCAGCCCCGAGGCCGGGTCATGCAGCCGCGTGCCGGGAGCGGGGACCTGGCTCGGGCGGGCCAGGTCGGTCACGTCGGAGCGCAGCGACAGGATCCGCACGACCCGGCCCGCCGCCACGTGGCCGCGGACCACCTGGTCCGCGGCCTCGGTCAGGGTGGCCAGCGGGAGCGCGAGGAAGGACGTATACGCGTAGAAGCTGACCAGCTCGCCGGGCGTGATGGCGCGATGCAGGGCATAGTGCGCGGCGATCCAGGTCGCCGCGGTCACGAACACGCCCGGCAGCAGGATCTCGGCGCCGGACAGGAAGGACTCAGCCTGAGCCACATGTACCCCGATGCGGCGCAGCTCCTGCGACTCCTGCCGGTAGCGGCCGCTGAAGGTCGGCTCGCCGCCGATGCCGCGCAGCACCCGCAGGCCGGAGACGATGTCCGCGGCCCGTGCGGCAAGATCGCCCTGCAGGGCGCGGTAGGCCTGCTGGCGCTGATGCAGCGGCCGCAGCAGCAGGCCGACCAGCGCGGCCATCGCGGGCGCGCCGATCAGCACGATCAGCCCGAGCACCAGGGACCTGGCCAGCAGGACGAGGGCGACCGTGACGAGCGCCGCGACCGCGCCGCTGGCCCGGCCGGTGATGTCGATGGCACTGCCGAGTGCGTCGACGTCGGCGGTCCCGACGCTGATCACCTCGCCCGTGCTGATCAGAGCGGCGAGCGTGTTCCCCAGCCGGGAGGCCTGATCGGTGATGAGCTGGATCGTGCGGTACGCCGTATTCAGGAAATTGCTGACCACGCACCTGTGCCGCAGCAGGCCCGTGGCGGCCGTGATCACGCCGAGGGTGAGCACGAGCCCGCAATCGGCCGCGAACGTTGCTGCCCGGCGGCTCGCCAGCGCATCGACTCCCGCCCCGATGGCGGCGGGCACCAGCGCCTGGGCAACCATCCAGCAGCAGCCCCACAAGACGCCGAGCGCGATGCCGCTCTTCTGGCGCGCCACCAGCCAGATCAGGTAGTGCCACGGCGAGCGCAGGTCCGGCGTGCCCGGATCGGAAACTGGCAGGGCACGCATAGATCGTGACAGTACCTGGACGTCAGGTCCGCAGGCATCTGGGTTTCCGCGGGTGCCGGGGCCCGGTAGAAACGTGCTGTAGAGCTTGAGAGCCCCGGTCCGGCGACCGCAGGCCCTAGATGCACTCCACGGTCGTGGTCTTGCCCGCGCCGCCCGCCGCAGGCTCATAGCCCGCACAGAGGTGACGCTGAGGACCTGCCGAGAGGCGGGCAACAGACTCGCGAGTATGAGTAAGCGCAAGCAGGATCTGCAAGCACGGGTCGCCGTCCGTGACCGGGGCCGGGCGCGGATGCGGGCAGCCGCGGTGAGTGCGACCGCAGCCAGCCTGATCGCCGCTGGCGGGATCGCCTATACCCTGCCGGGCGCGGCCAGCGCCGTCATCTCCGCCTCGGCCCAGAAGACGGGCAGCGCGCAGTCGGCGACGTCATCCGGCACGAGCTCGGGCGGATCGTCGGCCGCCAAGACCTCCGGCTCCGCAGGCAGCAGTTCAGGCAGCGGGTCGTCCAGCAGCGGCTCGTCGAGCAGCAGCTCATCGGGCAGCCTGAGCACGCCCGCCGCCAATCCCTCCGCCAGCTCCGGCACCGGCCAGGCCACCTCGGGAGGCTCGTGATGCTGACATCGAGCACCGCGCTCTGGTACGCCAGTCGCGCTACCGGCGTGGTCGCCATGGTGCTGCTGACCGCGGTCGTCGTCCTCGGCATCGTCGTCAGCCGGCAGGGACGGCTGCCAGGGCTGCCCAGATTCGCCGGCCTCGGACTGCACAGGTACCTCTCGCTGCTGGCGGTCGGCTTTCTCGTCGTGCACATCGTCACGGCCGTTGCCGATCCCTTCGTCAGCATCAGGCTCGTCGCCGCGGTCATCCCGTTCACCTCGGCCTACAAGCCCCTGTGGCTCGGCCTGGGCGCGGTATCCCTCGACCTGATGGCCGTCATCATCGTGACCAGCCTGCTGCGGCGCCGTATCGGCCGCCGGCCCTGGCGCGCCATCCACTGGCTCGCCTACCTGTCCTGGCCGGCCGCGCTCGCGCACAGCATCGGTTCCAGCACGGACATGCAGGGCGGGCCGCTGCTCGGCGTCACGGTGGCCTGCGCGCTCGCGGTCCTGGCCGCCGCGGCCTGGCGGCTGGCGGGCGCGATGCGCGCCGTGCCGCGGGCCAGGCGGGTGTCGGCGCTGATGGCAGACCCGCGGCTGGCCGCCTCGGAGCCACTGGCTGGGCAGCAGTCCGCCCCGGCGCGGGAACTGAGCCGGGCAGGCCACCGATGAGCCCGGTCACCGCGAGCCCTCGGCTGGCTGCCACGGCGGCTGGCGCCGCCCCGGCTGGCGCCACAACCCGGGCGCCGGGGAACCCCGCCGGCAGCCTGCTCCCCCGCCTGCTGCCGCCCGCTGGGCACCCCGGCGGCGACCTGTCCGCCCACCTGGGCCGGCACGGCCCGCTGCCCTATCGCGGCGCTCCCCGGCTGCTGATCCCCGATGTCCGCGCGGCGGCCCTGACCGGCCGCGGCGGGGCCGCCTTCCCCGTCCACCGCAAGCTGGCGGCGGTCGTCGCGGCGCCGGGCAGGCCGATCGTGGTCGGGAACGGGGCGGAGGGCGAGCCCGCGAGCGACAAGGACAAGACCCTGCTGCGAGCGGCGCCGCACCTGGTCCTCGACGGGCTGCAGCTGGCCGCCGAGGCCGTGCACGCCGATAGCGCCGTGCTGTACGTCTGCTGCGACCCGTGGGTCCGGCAGCGGCTGGAAGGCCTTATCGCCGAACGGGCCGCCCGCGGGCTCGATCACCTACCGGTCAGCCTCGTCGCCGCGCCGGCGCGCTTCCTGGCAGGCCAGGAATCGGCGCTGGTCAGCCGGCTCAGCGGCGGGGCGGCACTGCCCGCATTCACCCCGCCGCGAGTCTTCGAGAGTGGTGTCGACGGGCGCCCGACGCTCGTTCAGAATGTTGAGACACTGGCCCACCTGGCGCTGATCGCGCGATATGGCCCCGGCTGGTTCCGCGCCGCGGGCACGCCAGCCGAGCCGGGGACGATGCTGTGCACGCTGCACCAGGCCGACGGGTCAGCGGCCGTGGCCGAGGCGTTCATCGGGACGCCGCTGGCCAGCCTGCTCAGCCTCGGCGCGGCCCAGGCGGTCCTGGTCGGCGGATATCACGGGGCCTGGATCCCGGCCGCGCAGGCGGCCGGGCTGCCGCTGAGCAACGCGGCGCTGCGCCCGCTCGGCGCGTTCGTCGGCGCCGGGGTGCTCGCCGCGCTTCCGGCGGACCGGTGCGGCCTGGCCGAGACGGCGCGGGTCGCCCGTTACCTGGCCCTGGAGTCCGCCGGGCAATGCGGGCCCTGCCTGAACGGCCTGCCGCGCATTGCCGCCGCGCTGGCGCAGCTCGCCGGACCGCGGCCGCGACCTCAGGTGCTGGCCCAGCTCAGCCGCTGGGCCGGCCTGGTGGAGGGGCGCGGGGCGTGCCACCACCCCGACGGCACCGTCCGGTTCGTGCACAGCGCGCTGCGCACGTTCGCGCCGGAGATCCGCCGTCATCAGCAGGGCGGCTGCTCGGCCGCCAGCGACCGCCCTTTCCTGCCGGTCCCCGCCGGGCCGGCCGCCGAAGCGGACTGGAGCTGACCCATGACCAGACAGCTGCGCGTGAACCCGATCGCCTGCTCGGGGCACGGCCTGTGCGCCGAGCTGCTGCCCGAGCTCATCACCCTGGACGAGTGGGGCTATCCGCTGCTCGCCGACCAGGCGGTGCCCGCCCGGCTCACGCGGCAGGCCCGGCGCGCGGTCACCGACTGCCCGGCGCTCGCCCTGCTGCTGTCCGACGGGTCTTAGCAAGCTGAGTACCTGATCCCGCGGCAGCGCCGCACCGTGGCCGACGGCCGGGCCGAGCACGCTTTCAGAGGAAACTCAGAGCCAGCTGACACGGGCGCCGGAGACCGCCGGAGCATCATGAAAACATGGTGAGCGTCATGGACAGACCACAGGCAGCGGCGGACATCGCCGCCGGGCACGCCGGCCAGCGGCCCGACGGTACGCCCGTGCGGGTGCTGGTGGTCGACGACGAGCCGAGCCTGGCCGAGCTGCTCGCCAGCGTGCTGCGCTACGAAGGCTGGGACATCCGCACCGCCGCCGACGGCGCCTCCGCCGTCCGGGCGGCCCGCGAGTTCAAGCCGGACGCCGTCGTCCTCGACGTGATGCTCCCCGACTTCAGTGGCCTGGAGGTGCTGCGGCGGCTGCGCGCGGAGCTGCCGCACGTCTGCGTGCTCTTCCTCACCGCGCGCGACGCCGTTGAGGACCGGGTCGCCGGGATCACGGCTGGCGGCGATGACTACGTGACCAAGCCGTTCAGCCTGGAAGAGGTGCTCGCCAGGCTGCGCGGGCTGCTGCGCCGGGCCGGGGTCGCGCGGGCCCGCGGCGGCACCGAGCTGACCGTCGGTGACCTGACCATGGACGAGGATGCCAGGGAGGTCCGCCGGGCGGGCGAGCTGATCGAGCTGACCGCCACCGAGTTCGAGCTGCTGCGGTTCCTGATGCGCAACCCGCGCCGGGTGCTGTCCAAGGCGCAGATCCTGGACCGGGTCTGGAACTACGACTTCGGCGGCCAGGCCCATGTCGTCGAGCTGTACATCAGCTACCTGCGCAAGAAGATCGACGCAGGCCGGACGCCGCTGATCCACACCGTCCGCGGCGTCGGCTACGTGCTCAAGCCGGCCAGCTGAGACGACGTCGGACAGGCAGGCAGATGAGCGGAGCAGCCGCCGGGCGCGGAGCAGCCGCCGGGCGCGGAGCAGGTGCCGGGAGCGGAGCGCCCGCCGCAGGTGGATTCCGCCGCTGGCTGGCGGGCCGGACCTTGCGGGGTCGGCTCATTGCCGGACTGCTGACGCTGCTCTTTCTCGCGTGCGCCGGGGTCGGCGTGGTCACCTACGTTGCCCTGCACAGTTCCCTGCTCGGCCAGCTGGATGATCAGCTCGCCGCTGCAAGCATGCGCTTCACTTCCTGCGTGAATGGCCCGTCAGGCGGAGATGGCCCACCGCCAGGCAACCAGGACAACCCGGCGGCCTGCGCCAATACGCCGGGGCAAGCGCAGTCGACGTTCTCCGCCGCACTCGGCTCCGGCGTGGTCACCACGGCGAACATCACTCACGGCGACTGTGAACTGAACGGCCCGGACACGGCGGCGCTGAAGCGGCTGCCGTCCAACGGCAAGCCGTTCACCGAGACGCTGTATCTCAGCCGGCAGTCGCCCGGTGCCGTGTACCGGGTGATGGCCGTGCGCGGCAACGACGGCAGCGTCCTGATCAGCGGCCTGCCGGTCGCCTCGATGACCGACACCCTGCACGAGGTGGAGCTCGCCGAGGTCATCGTCTTCTCCGTGGCGCTGCTTCTCACCGGCGTCATCGGCACTGGCTGGGTGCGCCTGTCACTGCGCCCGCTGCGGCGGGTCACCGCGACGGCGGCCGAGGTGACCAAGCTGCCGCTGGCCAGCGGCGAGGTGGACCTGCCGCACCGGGTTCCCGATGCCGATCCTCGCACCGAGGTCGGCCAGCTTGGCGCGGCGTTCAACCGGATGCTCGGTCATGTCGAATCCGCGCTGGCGCGCCGGCATGCGAGCGAGGATCGGCTGCGCAGTTTCGCCGCCGACGCCAGCCACGAGCTGCGCACGCCGCTGGCGTCGATCCGCGGCTACGCCGAGCTGGCCCGGCGCTATCCGGGGACCCTGCCCGAGGAGGTGACGCACGCGCTGAGCCGGGTGGAGTCGGAGTCGGCCAGGATGAGCGCGCTCGTGGAGGACCTGCTGCTGCTCGCCCGGCTGGATGCGGGCCGCCCGCTGGAGCACCGGGCGGTCGACCTGACCCGGCTGGCCATCGACGCCACCAGCGACGCCAGGGTCGCCGGGCAGGATCATCGCTGGCAGCTGGAGCTGCCCGCCGGCCCGGTCATGGTCGGCGGTGACGAGAGCCGGCTGCATCAGGTGATCGCCAACCTGCTCAGCAACGCGCGAACGCACACTCCCGCCGGGACGACGGTCACCGTCGCGCTGCGCCGGGAGCCGCAACTGCCCGGCGGGACGGTGCCCGGCCGCGCCGCGACGGCCGGCGGGACGGCGGGACCCGGCCGCGCCGCGACGGCCGCCGGGACGGCGGGACGCGACGGGACGGCCGGACGCGGCGGGGCGGCGGCCGACCAGCGCGCTGAGCTGAGCGTGACCGACAACGGGCCGGGCATACCGGCTGAGCTGCAGCCCGCCCTGTTCGAGCGTTTCGTCCGGGGCGACACATCCAGATCCCGCGCTGCGGGCAGCACCGGTCTTGGCCTGGCCATCGTCGACGCGGTCATCGCGGCCCACGGCGGGACGGTCCGCCTGAGCAGCGAGCCGGGACGGACGAGCTTCGTCATCGCCCTGCCGGTCCTCGGCGAAACGGACGAACCTGATCCCGCAGACTGACCTCCGAAATGTCCCGCCTCCGGGCGGTGTCCGGCTTTCGTGAGGGACGATTTTCGGTCAATACGACTGGGCGGATTCAACTGGTCGTTGCAACGGTTCTTGTGTTCGTGGAGGTCGTTGCGGTGAGAGCTGGTCGTCCGTCGTTGCCGAGAGAGGCGCGGTTGTCGTTTTGGGAGGGTGTGCG
>Ga0080026_10000143_pt1 | contig 16432 bp, 13 predicted proteins | sample OrgsoiDNA2013045_FD_70941 | JGI IMG/M metagenome (GOLD analysis project Ga0080026, IMG submission 70941) | Permafrost soil microbial communities from the Arctic, to analyse light accelerated degradation of dissolved organic matter (DOM) -... | ecosystem: Environmental > Terrestrial > Soil >... | reverse complement strand
ATTGGGTTGCCTGCGCGGCAGGAAGGGGGTCAAAGCGGTGGGAGCCTTAGTAGGATTTTTGCTATTCGTTCTTTTTGTTGCCGTTCCGGGGACGGCGCTGTGCATGCAGGTAATCCCGTTACGTCTGGGGGACGTGACATTCCGGGACACGGATCCGGCGCACGCCTGGATGATCATCGGTCAGTTTGCTGAGGGCACCTTTGAGCAGCGCTTCGGGTATCCGACTGGCTATTTCTACCTGGACGATAAACGCTCACGGCGGCCTGAGCGGCTGCTGATGCGCGAGGCCCAGCCCTCCGGAGCCATTACCGACGGATGCTCTCTGCAGATCAGCTCGCTGAGCCTGGCCGGCTTCGAGGGCGGATGCGGCCCTGGCTGCATGATGTTCTTCACGGTCGCCTTCATCGGTGCGCCGTTCCTGCTTGTGTCAGCGCTCGACCGCTTCTTCCGGCTTATCCTGCGCTCCAGGGTGGATGTCTCCCTGGCGGCGTCGGGTCCCGACACCGTCGCCACCTTCGCGTTCCACGGTCCTGGCGGCTACTTCCTGCGCCGCCGGTACGCCCAGGTCTTCGAGAAGCCGGTGCTGCCGGTCGCGCTGACCGGCGAGCCTGTGCCGTCGGCGAGCGGGCCGTCGGCCGAGGGCGGAAGACACGCGGCCGGGTCAACGACATGATCGAGTACGAGGAAGCGGCCGAGGCAGAGATCGAGGCCGGCGAGGCCGCAGAGGTCAGGGCGCTGGAGTACCTGGACCGGCTGGCCGAAGGCCAGGACCGGGTAACCGAGAGCCAGGCCCTGCTCCGCCAGGACTTCGAGCGGCTGGCCGCTGCCGTGACGCCGTTGCTGACCAGGCAGTACCGCGACACCGAGGCCCGTATGCGGGTCCTGGAGACCCGGCTGCGTAACCGGCAGGAACGGCCGTTGATCGTGCTTATGGCGAGCCTGCTGGCCGACGTCCGGCGGCTCGATTCGGCGGACGACATCAGGGCTCATGTCGAGGAAGCGCTGGTGCAGGCGCTGACCGGCCTCGGGTACCAGGAGGTGGGCTCGGCGGGAGATCAGTTCGACCCGCAGTGGCACGAGCCCGTGTCCGGGTCAGTGGGCCGCACTGGGGTCGTAACCCGCGTTCACCGCCGCGGGCTGGCCTGCTACGGCGACGTCATTATCAAGGCCCAGGTGGACGTAGAGCCCGATCCTGCGGCGCAGAGCGAGCAAGGGGGATTGTGAGGATGGCAACTGCGAAACCCGTGGTCGGGATCGACCTCGGCACGACCAACTCGGTCGTGGCCTTCGTCGATGAGGCGGGCGAGGCCCATGCGATCGCCGGGCGGGAGGGCGAGCGGATCGTGCCGTCCGCGGTGTGGTTCCCGCAAGACGACAGCACCAGAGTCGATGTCGGCGACCTGGCCAAGAGCCAGGCTGTCATCGACCCCGGGAACGTTGCGATGCTCTTCAAACGGGGGATGGGCGGCGCGACGTTCCTTGACACCAAGAAGCCGTTCGCGGTCCGCGGCAAGGAGTGGCGTCCGGAGGAACTGTCCAGCCTGGTCCTGAAGAAGATGGTCGGGATCGCGTCCGACCACCTGGGCCAGGAGGTGACCGACGTTGTGATCACCGTCCCGGCCTACTTCGGCGAGGCCGAGCGGTCCGCCACCCGGCAGGCCGGGGAGATGATCGGCCTGACCGTGCACGCGCTTCCGGCCGAGCCGATGGCGGCCGCCGTCGCCCACGGCCTGGACGGTAACACCAAGGCACGCCGGTTCCTGGTCTTCGACCTGGGTGGCGGGACCTTCGACGTGACCATCCTGGAGCGGCACGGCGACGGTCAGCTCGAGGCAGTCTCCCATCACGGCGACCGCCGCCTGGGCGGCGCCGACTTCGACCGCCTGGTCGTCGCCCGGATGGCCGATTTCGCGATGCTGAACCACAGCGTCCAGCTCGAGGCGGATCTCGCCGACCGGGCCGAGGCGTATGCCAGGGCCGAGCAGCTCAAGAAGGACCTGAGCAGCCGGGAGCGGGCACAGACCGCCCTCATCGCGGGCGGCAAGCGGATGACGTTCGAGCTGACCCGCGCCGACTTCGCGGGCATGCTGTCGGAGTATCTGGAGAGCGTCGAGCTCGCGGTCGAGACCTGCCTCGACAACGTGGAACTAGGCCCTGCCGACATCGACGCGGTCCTGATGGTCGGGGGCAGCTCCCGGATCCCCGCGTTCCAGGATCTCCTGCGGCGTTACTTCGGCCAGGAGCCCCAGTTCTCCCGCAACCTCGATGAGGACGTGGCCCGCGGCGCGGCGCTCATCGGGGCGCTCAAGACGGGCACGGCCGCCCCGCTCAGCCCGCTCGCTGCCCTGCCCGCTCCCGTCGACCGCTCGTCTCACGCCATCGGCGTGGTCGCGCTGAACGACGCCAATGTGCAGAGGAACTTCGTGATTCTTCCGGCTAACTCGCCTATCCCAACCGTGCAGCCGGGGGAGCGCACCTTCGGTACGCACCAGGAGGGGCAGGACGAGATCGAGCTCATCGTCAACGAGGGCGACGACGAGGACCTCAAGTTCGTCGACCGGCTCGGGAGCGCCAGCGGCAACCTGGGTGGCCCCAAGCCCCAGGGCTATCCGATCACGGTGCGGATGGTTCTCGATGGCGATGGCATCCTGTCGGCCACTGCCCACGATCCCGGCGGCACTCTGATCTGTCAGGTCGAGGTGCGCCGCGAGAACGCGATGTCCGACAAGCGGCGAGCCGAGGCCACTGCCGCCCTCGACGATGTGATGGTGATCTGAGATGACGACGGCGACCACCGATCTGGAATGGCTGAATACGGCCGACTTCGCGCCGGTACCGACCCCCAAGGACCTGGAAGCCTTCTTCGGGATCCCGCCCTCTCCGCCCGAGGAGCTAGGTGCCAACATCCGGGAGAAGCGCAAGTACTGGAGGAAGAAGCAGCAGAAGGCCCGCTCGGACGACGCCCTGAATTACTCCGGCGCCGTGCTGCAGGCGATCGCCGACGCGGAGGACGCGCTCAAGCGCGGGGCAGCGGCGACCGGGGGCGGGGACAGCAGGTTCCAGCCCGGCGCGCCCGCTCGCGCCCCCGCGTCCATCGAAGACGTGTGGCGCGAGCTAGAACGGCTCCTGTTCCGCGGCCGGTATCGCGACGCGCTGGAGCGCGTCCAGGGCTACGAGCAGCGCTGGGGTGCCTATCCTGCTTTTGTTGACATGCGGTCGGTCGTCATCCTCGACGCCGCTCAGAACATGCCCGGCGCTGTCTTCAATCCGACCGTGCTGGAGTCGGCCATCTCCGGTACGCGCCAGGTCCTGGAGCAGCTCGGGCCCTCCGAGGCACGGTACCTGACCCTCGTCGAGCTCCTCCAGGTGGCAGGCCAGGCCGACCAGATCCCCGGCGTCTTCAGCGAGGCCCGGAGGCGGCTAGCCAAGCTGTCGGCCTCATTCCAGGTCCGCGAGCTCGCGCTCCGGTTCAGGCAGGAAGCGTGGACGCCCCTCCTGCGTCACTGCATCAGGCTGGTGCAGGAGTCCAGTGACGACCGCGCCCTGCGCAGCGAACTGGTCCAGCTCATCATCGAGCGCGCCGTGGCCGAGCTGCTGCCGCTGACCTCCGAGACTGCCGTGCTGGAGTACAAGCGGATCGTCGCGACGGCCGCCTGGATCGCCGAGGGCGTGCCCGAGGCCGAGGATTTCGTGCGGTCCCATCGGATGTGGGCCTCGAATGCGGACCAGCCCGTGTTCGGCGGCAACTGGCAGTGGCGGGCGTTCCTGGGTCTCATCACCTTGTTCCTGGCGCTGCCGCTGATCAACTCCTCCAGTGCGCACCCGGCCTGGCAGGTACTACTCAACGGGCCGGACTTCAGCCAGCAGGACAAGAAGCGCAAGGCTTCCATCGACGCCCGAAACCGGCAGTGGTTCCTGGTCACCCGGAACGCCTATATCGAGCCTGTGCACGCGAAGTCAAAACTGCCGTGGCAACAGAAGCCGGGCCAGTGGCCCGAGGTCGACACATCGGCGCTGTTCAACTTCTGAGGACGCCCGCTCGCGAGGGAGAGCAGATGCACGCTCCACCGCCACGCCCGCCGGACTACGGCGCCAGCCCTCCGGCTCAGGTCGAACAAGCACCGGCAGATGTCCTGCGAGACGATCTCAAGAAGGTCCTGCGCGAAGTCAGCCGGATCGTCACCCCCGCCGAGCCTGCTGCCGATCTCAAAGAAGAGCTGGATCGGCAAGACAAGCGCAGCAACAAGCTGCGGGCCGCGACCGACGAGCTGAATAAGAAAAAGGACCAGCCCGCCCTCTACCGGCGGGCGGAGCGGCGCCGGTGAAGTCGCGCCGATGAACGGCTGGAGGATGGCGTGGGGGGCAGCCCGGGCATACGGCCGCGCCAGCCGGACGGTGTCTGAGTCGGCGCAGGCGGCCTATGAGCGGCATTCCGCGGAAAGCCTGCCGCGGCGGGTCCGCGCCCGCGGGTACCTCGCGCCCGGCGACCCGCCGCCGCCTCCTGGCACCGACCTGCTGGACTACTCCGGGCTGGCGTCAGCCCGCGAGCTCGGCGCCAGCGCGCTGCGGCCCGACGGCGTCACGATCGCCGCGGCGCTCGACCTGGCCGCCGGGAACCCGCTCGGCGCCTACCGCCTGCCCCTCGAGCGGTTCTTCCAGCACGTCGCCGTCGTGGCGCCGCCTGGCAAGGGCAAGACTTACGGCGTGATCGCGCCGCTCGCCGTCCGGCTGCTGCGCGCGGGCGCCACCGTGGTCGTCCTGGACGTCACCGGCGACATCGTGCACGCGATCCGCGACTTCGCCTCGGCCTCGCCGGGCAGCACGACCGTGCCCTTCTTCCACTGGTCGACCGACTCGGCCCGCGGCCGGCACAGCTGGAATCCCCTGGCCGGCCTGGGACCTGACGACCTCATCGCCGTTGAGGGCCTCAAGACCAGCATCCTCGGCGAGGAGCCCGCGGACCCCCGCCACCGCTTCTTCTTCGACCGGGAACTCCGGATCCTCGGCGCCCTCATCCGGCTGCTCATCGCCGAGGCCGCCGACCCGACGCTCGAAGACCTGCTGACGCTGACCGTTCACCGCGATGTCATCCGGACCCGCCTGGCCCGGCCGCGCCACGCCAGCCTGCGCCTGGAGCTTCAGGACTACCTGTCGGCCGACGACGCCAGCGCCGCCCAGATGATCAGCGAACTGCAGACCCGTCTCGCGCCTTTTATGGCGCCTCAGGTCCGCGGCCGCGTCGAAGACTCTGATTTCTCGCTGGCCGACCTACTCCGGCGTCCCAGCCTGCTCGTCGTCGGCGCCGAGCTGTACCTGCGCCAGCGGGGCGAGATCGCCTCATCCCTGCTCGTCAACCGGCTCACCGCTGAGCTGTCAACCCGATACGGCGCCAGCGGCGGCGTTCCCGTCGCCATGCTCCTGGACGAGGCGCCGGTTCTGGCTCGCCGGATCAACCTGCCGTCTCTGCTCGCGACCGCGCGGGCCACCCGGACGGGCGTCGTCCTCGCCGCGCAGAACGTCACGCAGTTCGGCGACGAGAACGAACGGTCCAACGTCTTCGACGCCTGCGACACTATGATCATCCTGCCCGGCGCGTCCGCGGCCAGCGTCACCCAGTTCCAGGCCCGCCTCGGCCGCCGGGAAGTGCGCCGCCAGGCCGTCAACCGCGAGCTCGGCAAATCCCGCGGCTCTGTCAACGTGACCGGCGAGTCTGTCGATGTCCTGGGCAGCCGCGAGATCATGGAACCGCCATTCGGCAGGTTCCCCGCCTTCCTGCATTCCCGCAGCGACGGCGTCGGTGCGGTCGCAATCGAACTCGACCGCCTCACCGTCAGCGCCTGCGACCAGTGAAGGCAGCGGTCCTCCGAGCTATCGAGGCCTGGCAGGCGAACCCTGACCGCCCCAGAGGAAAATGCCTGCGCACCCCGACCTGCTCGGCGTACGGTCACCACGCCATCAGCCAGTACGGCCTCCCGCGCGGCGGCACTATGACCGCGTGGCGCATCTTCACCTGCAACAGATGCATGCAGCCGGCCGGCGGCAGCGGCACCAGGAAGGGCAACCCAGGAGCTTACTAAGGAGTTCGAAGGATGCCGACTATGCGCGCTCCCCAGCATAGGAGCAGTACACCGCCGGGACGTTCCGGAAGGCATGCCAGCGGCTGGGCATCCGCCAGTCCAAAGACAGGCCAGGATCGGCGCTGAATAACGCCGCGATCGAGTCATTTCACTTGACCCTGGAATTCGAGCTGCGCCCGGTGGAGCAGTTCCGCCACCCCGGGCACAAGCCCGGACACGGGCGGCGACAGCCTGCGCCGCCGCTCACCTCCAGGTGCGCCGCGCGGGATACGGTGCTAGCGCCGATTTTCGCGCCCGGCAGTCGCCCCCTAACTGACTGAACACCAACGTCCCTGTGCAGGCGCTTTGCGTGGCAACCGTGCCGCGGACGGCCGATTGGCAGGGGCATGTAGCGCTGACTGCTCCTCCTTGTTGCGGATGACACCGTCCGTGCCCTGCGCGTCAGCAGTGCTGCGAGGTACCTCAGATCCATGTCATTTATCGAGAGATGACTCACTACCAGGGCGGCGAGACAGTCAGTCACAGATGGGGTGATCTACGATCACGACGCCTTGGCGTGGTGGCCGCACCCTCCGTCCCCAGTACATAGACCCCAGACTGGGGGTTAATTCGCTTAGTGAAATCGGCGCTAGCGGCCACGAGAAAATCCTGGTGTGCAGCCAGTTAGCTCCCGGCGTGCGGTCATCAAAATTCCCGGTACGCGGTCATGAGATCTCCCGGTGACCGGCGTGTCCTGATACCCGTGGTCCCTCCGAGTGGGCGGGTTGAGGTGTCTGTTTTCGCTCACCGTCCCGGAGGGACCTGTGACCATGTCTGGCAGGGAGATCATGGAGATTCTTGAGGCGTTTGACCTGACTGGCTGCGCGCATTCGGCGGCGCAGCTGGCCGGGACGGACCGTAAGACCGTGGCCCGGTATGTGGCGCTGCGCGAGGCCGGGGCCGACCCGGCGGCGCAGGAGCGCCGATCCCGGTCGGTCGATCCGTTCCTGGCCAAGATCGAGGAGCTGGTCGACCGGTCCAGCGGCAGGATCCGCGCCGATGCGGTGCACCGCAAGCTGACCGCGATGGGTACGGCGGGTCAGAGCGCACGACCCGGCGGGCGGTCGCCGAGGCGACGGCCGGATGGCGGGCGGGGCTCCGGCGGACCTACCCGCCTTGGGTGCCGGAGCCGGGGATGTGGCTGCAGTGGGACTGGGGCGAGGGCCCGCGGATCGCGGGCCGGGGTACGCAGCAGCTCTTAGCGCGGATTTCCACGCAGCAGGTTCGGCGCAAGGTCAGCTGAACTCGTAGTGGATGGCCCGGTTGCCCAGCCAGGGTATGCGGGTGCCTGCGGGGAGGCTGGCCTTGCGCAGGACGGGTGAGTAGGCGCGTCGTTCGAGCCTGACGGTGATGCCATCGCCGGTGGTGGTGATCTGGCCGGGGGTCTCGAGGAAGCGGCGCTGGATGAGGTCGGGGGTGACGGCGGCGTAGCCGGGCAGGCGGGCGCGCAGCGCGGCGAGCAGGGCCTGGGCGAGGACGGCGAGCATGATGTCGAGGTCGACATTGAGGTTGACGGTAGAGGACAGCGCGTCGGCGCTGAAGGCGCGGATGATCTCGGCGAGCCGCTGCTCGATGGTCATCCGCCGGGCGTACTGGCGGATGAGGTTGCGGGTGGTCGTGTCGTGGTCGTTGGTGATGATCACGGTGGGGGCGTCGCGGCCGAGGCCGGTGACGATCAGCTGGCGGACGGTGCCGGGATAGGCGGTGAGCCTGACGGCGGGTTCTTCGTGCACCCGGGGGCGGGCGGGCTGGCCGAAGTTGCCGGCCCGCTCCAGGGTCACGGTCTTGAAGTCGGCCGGCTGCAGGCTGGCGATGTAACGGGTCAGGGCGGGTGAGCGCATCCGCAGGGTGAGGAACTTGACGCCGCGGGCGTCGAGCTCGCCCAGGACGGGCTGGGTGGTGACTTTCTGGTCCATGACCAGCATCGCCGGGTCGTGGCCGCTGACGTTCTTCCAGTGGTCGCAGAACGCGATCGCCTCGCGGGCCTGGGTGGCCTTGGAGGTGTCGGCGCTGGCGTAGACCAGGTTGTGGGTGCCGGAGTCCTGGGCGAAGAAGGTGAGCACCGAGCGGGCCCGCTGGGAGGAACTCTGTCGCACCCGGCCAGGAAGCAGGCCACCAGTCAGCTGGAGGTCGCCGATCCGGTTGTCTGCTTGACCTCATTTGGTGGAAGACTGCCATGAAGCTGGGGTAGGACACCACTTCCTTGTGGCACGCCTACTCGCGTTCAGTATTGGGGGCCGATGAGCAGGGATCGACGGTGGGACCGGTTAACGCGTTGGTTGACACGCGGCGTAATAAGTTCCTTTTGCCTTTTTTGGTTGCTTTTCTGGATTATTTCACGTAATAACGCTTTCGCGCTGATAGCTGCCGGGCTGGTATCGGGCACCGCCCTATCCGCCGTCGTCGCGGTCGCGCGAATCGCGTGGGCTTCTCAGCCGACGACGGCACGTCGGCTTGGCATGGTCGTCGCCCTTTTCGGCCTGCAGGTCGGCCTCATGGTGACACTGCTGCTCATTGCATTCGGCCTCCCGCTTCTTGAGGCCGCTGCGGCGGGCGTCAGCGTCGGCGGAGCGATGGCCGCCTATTACAGTCGCGGCAGGTATATCGAGGAGCTGCGCGGCCTGCTGAATCAGTTCCCGGTCTCCGTCGACGGTCGTGACGATGCGTTGCGGCAATTGGCCGGTGCCCGGCGACATGTCGCGCCTATGCGGTTCCGGACCCGCCTGACGGCCGAGCAGATTGCCGCACACAAGGACGCGTACGACGCCAACGCGCGCCTGAACGATGCGCGCGCGCGGATGCGGCTCGCTGCCAGCGAGACCGATCACGACCTGCTTCTCGCAGCGCTTGACGGGGTGCGGGATACGCTGCAGGAACATGGGCTCGATCCCGCTCTCGCACTGCTCGCCGCCCGCGACCTCGCCAACGCGGAGAGCACGCTCGCCCAGCGCGGTCATAAGCGGACACGATACGCCGCAGCGGTGAGCTTGTACGGGCAGCTGGCTCAGGAGAATCCCGCATTGGGCTGGGCGCAGATCGAAATGCACGCGCAACTAGCCGATTACCAGGCGTTCGAGATGATGCTCGCAGGGGAGGATTTCAAGGCGGCGCGCTCGGCTGACGATGAGGACGCGATGTCCCATGCCTTCAGCCGTCTGCTTGATGCCTATCACGCGGTGGATTGCGAACTCACTGCGGCCATCCACCTCACCGACGAGGATGCGGAGATCCTCCCACAGTACATGTGCCAACTCGGCATCCACCTGTGCCTTAGCTTTCCCCTGCTCGACGAGGACCGGACGGATGAGGGCATCTCCCTGATCAGGTCCGCGCTCACATTGAGATCGGCCCGCAAGGGGGAACTACGCCGGTTCGTGGAACTGACGCTAGCCATCAGCCTGCTCGACCGCTACCGGCTCCATGCGGATCAACCCGCCGCGGCCGGCGGTCCAGACGAGCGCGATCTCGACGAGGCATTCCCGCTCTTGCTTCGCCTTGTACGGGAACCGAACCCGATGAAGGCGCGGGCCTGGCAGCTGATGGTGGAGCTAGTCGCGATGAGCCCGCAGCAGCGGACCATGACGGTTCCGCAGGCGGCACGGGAAGCCTTCGCGGCCGCCCGCTCCGATGCCACCATCGATCTCATTCCGATCACCGAGCGTTTCGTGGCCTGGACAGAATCCAATGACGTTCCCGTTGACCTGCGAGCCGAGGCTTACTCGATGACCCTGGTGGCCATGGAACGCGACGCGATGCGCCGTGAACTGCCCGGCGACAGGCTGCGCCTGCTCGGCGACTCCCAGCACGTCGGCACCGAGGCAGGCTTCTGGCTCGCGAAGGCCGAAAGCGCGCGGGAAGCTGTAGTCGCCGCCGAGCGGTCACGCGGTATCTTGCTCAGCCGACTCATCGGAGGCCTCGATCCTGCCATCAGCGCCAAGCTTACAGGCGCCGGGCGGGCCGACCTCGTCGCCGATTACCTGGACGCGCTCCGCGCTCGCGCCGAGGCCTACCGCGGCCAGTTCGGCGCTGATGCCGACGAGGCCAGCACGGGCGCGGCGTCCACGCGTGGAGTCCTCAGGGGCGAAACCCTCTATCCGGCCGGGGTTCTGTCGCCTCTTGAGGCTGCTCACGCCGAGCTCACCCGGCTCGACCGCGAGATCACCGCCATCACAGGCACCGAAAACTCAGCCGACCAGCCTAGCTACGCAGACATCGAACGGGCTGCGCTCGCGGCACCCATGGTCTACCTCGGTGCGGCGAGCGGCGGCGGATTCGCGCTCATCGTGCGTAATCACGGCGAGCCGGCCTTCGTCGGGTTGCCGGCGATGACCCGCAGCGCGCTGACCAAGCACGTGGACGCGTTCCGCCAGCCGCCACCCACACCCCGCGCGGTACGGGAGTGCGTCAGCTGGCTGGCGGGCACGGCGCTGGCAGACCTGCTGCCGGCGATTGCCGATGACCCGGAGATCGCGCTCGTCCCGCTCGGTGCACTGAACGCCCTGCCGGTCAACGGCGCGCTCCTCCACGCGACCCGCGACAGGGCGGCTGGACCAGTCGCGGTACGGCACTTGCCCAACGCGCGTGCCGCGGCACAGAGGATCAGCCCGTGGCCTGGCGTCCGTGCCGGACTGACCGCGGTGCTCGTCATCGACGCGGCGGCGCCCCAGGAGCATAAAGGGCTGCGCCTGGCGAGGAGCGAGGCCGCGACCCTGGCGCGCCAGTACGGCGCGAGCCGACTGGAGGATGCCACCACCGCCGCCGCGCTCGCGGCACTGCCCGGTGCCGAAGTCGTGCAGTTCCTGTGCCATGGGCAGGCAGACCTGGCGAACCCGCTAGCTGGCGGGCTGATTCTGGCCGACGGCATGCTCACCGTCCAGCAGTTGTTCGCCAGGCCGCCGACGGGGAGGCAGCTGGTGATCGTCGCTGCGTGCGAGAGCCACATGGCGGGCATGGCCGCGCCCGACGAGATCGTCGGACTGCCAGTCGCGCTCTACCAAGCCGGGGCGTCCGGGATTATCGCCGCCCAGTGGCAGGTCGATGAGCGGGCCGCCACGCTGGTCCTGCGTCACTTCCACGAGCGGCTCCGCGACGGAGCCAGTCCGGTGCGGGCACTGACCGCCGCGCAGTACTGGCTGAGTACCGCGACGCGGTGCGAGCTGATCGACCAGCATCCGGACCTGTTCCGGTCCTACCGCCCGGCCAGCCGCGCGACACCGAAGCCGGCCCGCGAGGAGGACCAGCCTTATGCGAACCCCTCATACTGGTCTGCGTTCAGCTATACCGGAATTTAGAGGATGCAAGTGACCGACGTCGTACTGTACGTGGAGCTAGACGAACTGGAGGAGCAGCAGCTAGTCGCCCTCCTCGCCGAGGCGAACGGGGCGGGCTTCGCCGTCGACGAGCTGTACGGGTCCTTGGGGGCGGAGTCCCCGGTCGAAACGGTCCTGAGTACCCTGCTCGGCTCCATGATCAAGAAACTTATCGAGGACTGGGGCACCGCTGCCGGCGCCAAGCTGGCCGCCCTGCTTGCCCCGTTGTTTCACCGCAAGGACGGCGAGGTCGCGATCGAGGACAGGGAGACGCGGACCACCTTCGTCTGGGATTCGGTTGCCAAAAGGGACATCAAGCTCGCGACCGCGGCCATGCTCGACGTTGGCGGCTCACTTCACTTGATCACCGACGGAACCGTATTCCGCTGGGACGCGGCGACGCAGCGATGGCACGCACGGAAATGAGGCACCTGACGACAGCGGACAATGTGCCGCCGCCTGTTACGCGAGCGTCGTCCTGCCGTACCAGTCGGACGCTTCGCGAGCGCCGTCGACGCCCGGATCCGCGACACCAGGAAGAAGCCTGCCATCGCGGTCCGGGCGGCCGGGACCTGCCTGACCAGGCTGTTCGGGGTCGCCCGGTGAGCGCCCCGCAGTCATCGGCGACGTTCGCACGGTGTCCCGCTTTGGTCTGCTTCGACACCTCGCGCCGTAGACCTCGGCCGGGTGCGCGGCGATCTCCCCGTGCGTCAGCCCTTTCGCCGACAGGGAAATCACCATCGCATCGACCCCGGACAGCCGCCGCTGTCTCTTGGCGACGATTTTCGGCTCGAAGCTGGCATCCCGGTCCCGCGGCACGGAAATCTCCACCGGCCCGGTATCGGTGAGCACCGTCTTGGCCCGGTAGCCGTTGCGGGAATTCCCGCCGTCCCGGCCGGCCGGGTCATTCCTCTCATAACCCAGGTGATCGTCCAGCTCGCCTTCCAGCGCGCCCTCGACCACCATCTTGGTCAGCTTCCCCAGCAACCCGCCCTCGCCGGTCAGCTTCACCCGGCCGGTGCGGGCCTGCTCGGTCAGCTCGCTCAGCACCTGCTCATCGGCCGCCGACAGCTCCGCCTCGGCCTGCTCCTGGTTCTCTGCCACGTCAGTCACTGGTGTTTTCTTCCGTCCCAGGAGTACACCGCGAAATGGCTCTGTCGCACCTTCGGTGGTAACTGATTGTGCTGGTGTGTCACGATCAGTCGTGGTTGACGTGACAGGGCTTGCGGTGAGTGTGTTCTCGGGGTGGTCTGCGCTGGTCATCGAGGATGTCGAGGACGCAGGCGAGGACCCGAGCAGCTCACGGCCGTGGAGGGCGACGGCGCGATGATGCTCCTAGCCCGGCGCCTCGGTCATGTCCAGCTAGCGCAGGCGGTCCGTTTCACAGCCGAGTGGGAGCAGCAGGCCTCGCTGCGGCTGCGCGCCGGGGACATTTCCGCGCTGGACGCCTACGACGGCCACGGCCGGATCCGCGGCGGCGAACCGGACCAGATCATGGACCAGGCGCGCAAGATGTACGTCGGGCACTACCTGGCCGGCACCGACGTGGAGCTGATCGTCTGGGAACGCGAGCGCTGCCGGGAGATGTCGCGCCGGGATCGCGAGGACCTGATCCATCTTGGCCAGGTAGAGCGCGGGCGTAAGGTGGGGCTGGCTCAGGGTGCGAGGGGCATCGGCTGGCGACCTGATCATTTGCCGCAAAAACGATCACAACCTCGAGGCCGGAATGGCCCCCAGGCACCGTTCGAACGTTCGAATTTTCCTTCTGACCTGGAGCCCCCTTACGGAATCGAACCGTAGACCTTCTCCTTACCATCCACAACTCCGTGGGTTCACTGCCGAGTGCCGGGGTCGCTGGACCGAAGCCTCCGGCGGGCAGACTGCGGCGGTGACCTGCCGCGCAGCCGGAAATGTGACGCGACGAGGCCCAGGCCGTGCCCGGCGGCCCGGAGAGGCCATCAGAGACGGCCGTTTGCGTTCCTGGCCGGTTCGTGGGGCCGGGTGCCGGCCGGTCACGACCACGCCGGCGGTCAGATGACGGTCAGATGATCATGCAGCGGGTACAGCTGGGGCTGGAACACACCACTGAACAGGTGCTCCTCAATCGCCAGGCCGATTCGAACCACCCGCCTTATCTCTGCTTCGGGGTCCGCAAGTTCGACCAGGGAAACCCGGCGGGTACTGACAACGGCAGACCGGGCTGCACTGAAGACGACCATGCCGTGGCGCGCTTATGCTGGAGACCGGCCACAGACTCCATCTTGCGGAGGTCCCGGTGAGCACATCCGGTGCAGACAGCACGGCAGGTGCGCCAGCCCGGCCGCGCCTGTCGGCCGCTGAACTGCTGGCGGCCAAGAACACCAGGCCCATCCAGTCCCTCGACGACCTCGCCGCTGACATCTTCGAGTCCGACGAGGAACTCGAAGAATTCCTGGCCTTCACCTACGCCGAGCGCCACCGCGACCTCGCCTGAGCCTGCCGTGCAACCAGTCATCCTCGACACCGACGTCGCCTCGTTACTGCACCGGCGCAAGCTCACCGGACCGCTGGCCACGCGCCTGATCGGCCGCGAACCGCTCATCACCTTCATCACTTACGGTGAGCTGGCCAAGTGGGCAGAGATCCGCCGCTGGGGCGCCCACCGCCGCGGGGAACTCGCCGGCTGGCTCTCTGCTATCCCTATCCTGCCCGGCGATGAGGCCGTCGCCGCCATCTGGGGGCGCCTGTCCGCAGCGGCCAGCCACCGCGGCCGCGCTCGTCCGGTCAACGACATGTGGATCGCAGCCTGCTGCCTCGCCTACGAAGCACCGCTCGCCACCCTGAACCTCAAAGACTACGAGGACTTCGCCGAATACCACGGTCTACGCATCCTCGGCACCCGATAAATCCTGGAACCTGCAAGCGGCAACTACGTCTGAGCAGCCATAGCCTTCACATGCCTACCGCTCCAGAGTCTTTGCCCTGCATCCCAGTTGGCCTGCATACCCCAGGAGTCGGGGGGCGCCCACGTCCTCGCGAGCCCGGCTACTCGCCCAGCGGCCACCAGTCGTAAGACTTCGCTGACACCAGCCGGACTCTCAACACTGCCAAGGTGTAACGTCCTCGAATTTACTGACAGACGGCCGGGCGATTCCAGGTCTTGCCCGCCACCTCCCCGTATTTGTCGGCGGCGTACTGCACAATCTAAATCCAGCAGGTAGGAGGTAGGGAATGTCGCCGCATGGGGCAGCGATCGACGGTATGCGCCTGGCCTTATCAAGCAACCCCACCCTGACGCTGCTGAAGGCGTACAGCCGTGACTGGGTGCTGCCGCTTTTCGCCGAGCACCTCGAGCAGGTGGACGGCTCAGTGGCGGCCGAGTGGTTCCACGAGCGCATCAGCGACGCGCTCGAGCAGGTCCGGGAGGAACTGGACTGGCAAGGGGACCAGTCGCCCAGCGGGCACTGCCGCCGGTGGATTGACAGTGGATGGCTGGAAACGGAGGTTATCGACGGCCGCACGCGGTACCGGCTGTCCCCGCACTCGCTGCGGGCACTGCGGTTCGTCCGCGAAATCACCGATGGCGACCACAGCGTGTCGGGGGCGCGGCTCGGCAGCATCGCGCACGCTGTGCGCCGCCTGGCCGACATGACCAGCCCGGACCGGCAAGCCCAGGCCTTCCGCATCGACGAGGAGATCGAGCAGCTGACCCGCAGGCGCGAGGAGATCGTGGCGGGGCGCGCCCGCCTGGCCACGATCGAGCAGATGCAAGAGCAGCTGCGCGAGATCCTCGCAATGACCCGTTCCATGCCCGCAGATTTCCGGCATCTGCGGTCGATGGTCGAGCAACGGCACAAGACCATCGCGCGCCACGCGCTCGCACAGACCCCTAAGGCTGAGCTGGTCGAGGAATACCTGCACGACAACGACCTGCTGTCCCGGACGGCGGAGGGGATCGCGTACCGGGGCTTCGCCCGGATGCTGTCCTCATCTGAGGAAGCGGAGACTATCCGCCGTGATATCGACCAAGTGCTGGCCGGGGGCTTCGCCCGCGAACACATGTCGCCGTCCCAGCGGGAGATCCTCGACTCGATGTTCTCAGCCCTGCTGACCGCCCAGTTGCAGGTGGAGCAGAGCTACCTGCGGTGGACCACTTCGCTGCGCCGCATCGTGACCCGGGCGGCACACGGCCGACATGCCCGGCTGATCTCGGTGGCGGCGCTCGCCCTGGAAGCGGCCGCCGAGTGGGTCGACAGCAACCCGGCCGACCGGGTAGTCGACGCTGATGTCCTCCGGATCGGGGTGCTCGCGGCAAAGGACATCTCACAGACCCAGTTGTGGCGCGACCTTGGGCCGCAGACCGTCACCATCGGCACGACGGCCGATCAGGAGGACCTGCCGGCCAGTGAGCGTGCCGCGCTCCGCCTGGCGGCGGGCACGAGCCGCAGGGAGGTCGCCCGGACGATCGACCGGCTGCTGCGGGACCAGCCCGCCGTCTCCGGGACGGACGTCTACCAGGCCACCGCGCCGGAGTTCCGTCGGCTGGGGACCCTGGTCAGCCTGCTGGACCTGGCCATAACGTACGGCCGGGTCGAAACCGGCCTGCGCGATCAGATGATCCTCGGTGGCCAGCGCGAGCGAGAACTGCTCGTGCTGCTGCCGCACCTGATTTTCGACCGGCAGGTCGGGCCGGCCAGAGAGGACCGGGCCGGATGAGCTGGGACGAATATCCCGAGGCTGCTGACGCCCCCGAGGCGCACCGGGTGCCCGCCGAGGGAACGGAAGACGAGGTGGCGGGCGGCAGGCTGCCGGACCCAGCCCGCCGGGCCTTCGTCACGCTGCTGACCAACCGGTATATTGCCCGCTCCCGCCACCGCCATGTCTGGGATGCGTTACTCACCTACGAGGCCGAGATCCGCGTGCTGCTGAGTGAAATGTTCCTCGACCTCATCATTGACCGGGAGGTCGAGGTCTCCTTCAAACGGCAGCAAGAAGGCGAGGACATCCCGCGGGTCCTGCGGCGCGACA
>Ga0080026_10000142_pt1 | contig 16466 bp, 17 predicted proteins | sample OrgsoiDNA2013045_FD_70941 | JGI IMG/M metagenome (GOLD analysis project Ga0080026, IMG submission 70941) | Permafrost soil microbial communities from the Arctic, to analyse light accelerated degradation of dissolved organic matter (DOM) -... | ecosystem: Environmental > Terrestrial > Soil >... | reverse complement strand
GCTGTCAAATTTTATATTGATAACTGGCGCTGGCAGGATGTTCCTTTTTATATCCGCACCGGAAAAAGGCTGCGCGAAAAAACAACCGTCATCAATATCCAGTTTCGTCCGGCGCCCAGTTATGCATTTCCTCCTGAAGCGGCGGAAACATGGCGGGCAAACCGGCTCACCATCAGCATTCAGCCGGAAATGGATATCCGCCTGCGCTTTCAATCCAAACGTCCGGGCCAGTTCGTATCGCTTAATCCAGTCGATATGATTTTCCGGTACAAGGATGTTTATGATGGTAATGAACCGGAAGCATACGAAACGCTGCTGCTCGACGTGATGGAAGGGAATGCCACGCTTTTCATGCGTAAGGACCAGGTGGAAGCCGCATGGAAAATTATCATGCCGATCCTGGAAGCATGGCAGAACCGGCCCCCGTCGAATTTTCCGAATTATGCGCCCGGTTCCTGGGGACCCGAAGATGCGGAGGCGCTTATCGCACGAGATGGTCATCAGTGGATTGTTATGTAATCAAAGCGTAACGCGTAACGCATAACGCGTAACGCCCAACGCTATGTATCGTTTATCGTGGATCGTGGATCGTGGATCGTGGATCGATATCAGATATGAATTATGATAAATGTTTCACGAAAAACGATATACGATAAACGATATACGATTCACGATACACGACTCAAACAGCTTTATGAACAAGGAAGTTTTTAAAGACTTAAATCAACTGAGCAAGGCTCTTGCAGAATGGATCACCAGTCTGATTGAAGAAACCCTGACAAGGAAAGAACGGTTTAGTTTCGTGCTCTCCGGTGGCAACACTCCAAAAAAATTAAATTCACTGCTGGCTTCTTCTCCTTACAGAGAAAGAATAAACTGGAAAAAAATTCATGTGTTCTGGGGAGACGAGCGCGCGGTTCCTTTTGAAGATGAAAGAAATAACGCGCGCATGGCATTTGACACGCTGCTGAATAAAGTGGACATTCCCAAAAGTCAGATCCATATCATGGATACCAGCCTGGGTCCTGAGGGAGCCGCCGTGCAATACGAAAAATTACTCAGGGAATATTTTAGAACGGAGACCCTGCCAGTGGAAACTTTTGATCTCGTTTTGCTGGGCATGGGCGATGACGGCCATACCCTTTCACTTTTCCCCGGCACACCTGTAATACATGAAGAAAAATTATGGGCAACCAGTTTTTTTCTGAAAGCACAGGATATGCACCGTATTACGCTTACAAAAAATATTGTCAATCATTCCAATCATATCGTCTTCATGATCAGTGGCAATGACAAGGCGCATGCTTTGCATGAAGTGCTGGAAGGCGAGAAAAATCCGGATAAATATCCTTCACAGGTCATCATTCCCACCCAGGGCGAATTGCATTTTTTTACGGATGAAGCAGCCGCGTCCCTTCTTAACGCTTAACGCGTTAAGCGTCAAGAAGCATCAACCGAATCAAAGACCTGCACCCGTTTCCACAGGTGTTTACATTCATCAATAAAACGCAGGTGAATAGGATCCGTCTGATAACTGTCCTGGTCGGCCGTATGAGTAAAGAACAGGCACCAGGATATCGAATACGATGCATCGACAACGTCTCTTGATGTACCGGCCGGCTCGCCAATATGAAATCTTTTAATGGTGGATACCCTGGAAAGTTTTCTCAGTCCTTCTATCAAAAGATTTTTGTGCTCTGCATTGGCCGGTTCATTCAGCCAGAAAAATACATGATGAATAAATACGTTTTTATCTTCTGCCATTTTTTTTGCTTTTTTATGTTGACTGCTACCATTAATTAGTGACGGATGACCGTTGGCGGTTGGCGGTATTACGCGTTAGGCGTTAGGCTTATAAAGGGTACTTGCCAATCGCAATCAATTTGTCCGCAATCCGTCTTTTCGCTTCTTTGCTATTGAGGGGATTTGCTTTAGTGAATCTTTTCAATCCCAGCAAAAGCATTCTCTGCTCATCCCCATCGGCAAATGCATTAATTGCATCCTTGCCCTGTTTATCTATGTTGTCGGCAGAGTCATATAAAAATACATGCAGAATATCCAGTTCAAAAGCAAGGGATTCTTCATTTTTTGTTGCACTGAGTTTCATCACACGCAGCAGTGCGGACTCTGCATGGAATGTGATCATGGCCATATCCGCAATATGCATGAGTATTTCCTGTTCGGTTTCGAGTTTCGTCATCAGCTTTTGCACGGCAGCACCCGCAGTCAGCAGGATGGCTTTTTTAAATTGAGCGATGAGCTTTCTTTCAGCTGCAAACGGAGCATCGTCCGTGGATCCGAAATCCGGAATGCTCACCAGTTCCTTCGCTACATTTTTTGCCGGAGTCAAAATATCCAGCCTTCCCTTCATCGCTCTTTTCAAAACCATGTCGACACTCAGCAGCCGGTTGATCTCATTCGTTCCTTCAAAAATACGGTTAATGCGGCTGTCGCGATAAGATCTTGAAACAGAATATTCATCACTAAATCCATTGCCGCCGTGGATTTGTACGGCTTCGTCCACAACAAAATCCAGCATTTCACTTCCGAATACCTTAAGCATGGCACACTCAATGGCGTATTCTTCCGCGGCTCCGAGAACGGCTTCACTAAATGGTTTTCCTTCTCCCAATAATTCCTGTTCCTTATCTTCTATCCATTTCGAAACCCGGTATAAAGCAGATTCCCCAACCCAGATATAGATCCCCATCTCCGCAATTTTATTTTTGATCGCGCCGAAATGGGAAATCATGGTTTTGAATTGCTCACGCGTATTCGAATATTCAATGGCTGTTCCGGCCACGCGTTTGCTGGCGCCCAGGGCGGCTGCGCAAAGTTTCAGTCGTCCGATATTGAGGATGTTGAAAGCGATGATATGTCCCTTGCCAATTTCACCCAGCACATTTTCCACAGGCACCTTGCAATCCTGGAAATAGAGCTGAACCGTAGAGGAACCCTTGATGCCCATTTTGTGTTCTTCCGGACCTCTCGTGAATCCTTCAAAATTCTTCTCTACAATAAATGCGGTAAATTTTTCACCATCCACTTTGGCAAAAACGGTAAAGATGTCCGCAAAACCTCCGTTGGTAATCCAGCATTTCTGTCCGTTAAGCAAATAATATTTTCCATCCTTATTCAGGGTAGCTGATGTTTTCGCGCTTAGCGCATCGCTGCCGCTGTTTGGTTCTGTTAGTCCATAAGATCCTTTCCATTCGCCGCTGGCCAGTTTCGGAATATATTTTTCTTTTTGCGCCTCCGTTCCGAAATATAAAATCGGAAGCGTGCCAATGCCTGTATGCGCCGCGAGTGCGACGGAAAAAGAAAAACCACCACCCAATCCCTCGTTTACTAAGGTGGAGGTAATAAAATCCTTGCCGAGACCACCCAGGTTTTCCGGAATCGAGGCGCCGAGCAAACCCTGTTCACCGGCTTTGTCGAGCAGGGAAGGCATAAGTCCGGGTTCCAGTTTATCAATCCGGTCGATGATGGGCAGGACTTCTGCATCCAGAAAAGAAATACACATTTCTTTTACCATCAATTGCTCTTCCTGAAAATTTTCCGGGATAAAGGAATCTGCTGCTTCAGATTCACGAATCAGCCACTCACCTCCTTTGATCTCTGTTTGTTTGCCGGTAACTATATTCATTGATAGAATTTTATACTGTTATTTTAAATTGTCGTAAACCAGTTGCAAAACGCCTTTGCAAATATCAATCTGTTCGGGAGCCACACCATCCAGCGCTTCATTCAGGGTATGCTCTGCCAGCATCATGGATTGTTCCTGAAGTTTGAGTCCCGTTTTCGTGAGACAGATACGGTTGATCCTCCTGTCGTCTGCAGATGCCACTCGTTTTACCAATTGTAATTTCTCGAGGTTATCTACCAGCCGCGTGATACTCGGTTTGTCGCGAAAAGTCGCGTTGCACAGTTCCTGCTGACTCTGTCCGTCCTGCTTCCATAAATGATAGAGAACGCTCCATTGTTCAATCGTGATCCGGAGACTGGCACCGTTGAATTTCTTTTGGAGGCGCCGGGCGATCGCTATTGACGCCTTCCCGGTAACAAAGCTATATAGTTCGCCTTTTTTAAATTGGTTGTTTGGCATATAGTTAGTTAAACAACTATATAAATCTACTCATTTTCCCGGAAATGGCAAACTTTCAACCTCTTTTTAACCCAGTTCCTGAAGATCGATTCTCAACGTATATTTCCGGTTGAATGGGCATTGTGATTCATCCACTCATCGCCATTACGGGTATCCTCCTGCTGGTCTATGCCCTGCTGATATTTTATTATCACCGGCTCTGGGACCGGATTCCAGTTTTTATATTCGCGGATTTGACCGACCCGGCGTTAACCATCAGGGTCTCTGTAATCATCCCCGCCAGGAATGAAGCGCTGCGAATTGCAAAATGTCTGGATTCCCTTTTCATCCAATCTTATCCAAAAGATTTAACCGAGATAATTATTATAAATGATTATTCTACGGATGAAACCGTCGCCCGCATTATGGCACATGAGTTGAAATGCACCCTGCTGAATCTCTCGGATCATACCACAGGCAGTCTCAATTCATACAAAAAGAAAGCGATTGAAACCGGTATCTCGCATGCTCATGGTGAACTGATCATCTGTACCGACGCGGATTGCAGTATGGGGGAGGACTGGATCCGGACACTCGTCGCGGCTTATCAATCTAAAAATCTTGCATTCATTGCGGCACCCGTAAAAATCATACCCGACAAATCCTGGCTTTCTGTTTTTCAAACCCTCGATTTCATTTCCTTACAGGGAATAACCGCCGCCGCAGTTTACAAAAATCTATATCCTATGTGCAATGGGGCGAACCTCGCATACACCCGGAAAGCCTATGATGCTGTTGACGGCTTTACGGATATAGATCATATCGCTTCCGGCGATGATATGTTACTGATGAAAAAGATTCAGACAAATTTTCCGGGGAGAACGGGATATCTCATGGACCCGCGTGCTATTGTGAGTACCGGACCCGCTGAAAGTATATCTGCTTTTTTAAATCAGCGCATTCGCTGGGCCAGTAAAATTTCTCACTATAAACATCCCGCAACCTTTCTTACACTTGGGCTAGTCTATTTGGTCAATCTCAGCCTGATTCTTTTGTTTATCAGCTGCTTTTTTTATGGGCACTGGCGCTGGCTCCTGGTCCTTCTGGCACTCAAAACCCTATCCGAATATTTTTTTGTTTCGAAAGTCGCCGCTTTCTTCCATCAGCAATCCCTGGTAAAGTATTTCCCTTTATGTCAGCCCTTTCATATTCTCTATACCGTAGTTGCAGGCAGTTTTGGTAGTTTTGGCAGATACGAATGGAAAAACCGCAAAGTAAAATAACCCCTTGAAAGAAAATATTTCTATACAGGCCGACACGTGGCGACGCCTCAAAAAAAACAAGGGCGCCGTTTTTGGAATGATCGTTATTATCCTCGCTATATTCATGGCCGTTTTTTCTTACCAGCTGGCGCCCGATCACAGTCCCTATGCCAACCGCATGGTGCTGGAAATCGGCGGGCAAAAACCGGGTTATCACCAGGCTTTTTTACTGATTAAAAAACAACAAACCCTTCCCCGGGTTTCTTTTTTCAGGCGTCTGTTTTCAGGTGCAGATGACCGTTATGATTGGATGCCGATTGATTCCTGGGAGCAACAGAACGATAGTTTAGTAGTTCGGAAATTCATTGATGAAGGCATCAGTGAAAGGCAGTCGTTTTATCATCCGCAGGGAGATACGGATATGCAGGTCCGTAATAAAACTTTCTGGCTGGGCACGGACCGTTATGGACGCGATATTCTGAGCAGGCTGATTATCGGCGTTCGGGTTAGTCTCGCAGTCGGATTGATCACTGTCATTTTATCGCTGAGCATCGGCATTTTTCTCGGCGCTGTCGCCGGATATTTTGGCGGAAGAACCGATCAGCTGATCATGTGGCTGCTGAATGTGATCTGGAGCATCCCTACTTTGCTACTCGTGTTTGCGCTCACGCTGCTGCTGGGGAAAGGATTCTGGCAGGTTTTTATTGCCATCGGTTTAACTATGTGGGTTAATGTGGCGCGCATCGTGCGGGGGCAGGTTCTCGCGGTAAAAGAACAGGAATATATAGAAGCAGCCAGGGCATTGGGTTACAGCGACAGTCGGATCATATGGAGACATATCCTTCCGAATATCCTTGGTCCGGTCATGGTCATTGCCGCATCCAATTTTGCTTCCGCGATCGTGATTGAAGCCGGGTTGAGTTTTTTAGGCATCGGGGTTCAGCCACCCCAGCCCAGCTGGGGTCTCATGATCAAAGAGAATTATAATTTCATCATCACCCATAATCCGATGCTGGCCCTCGCCCCGGGTATCGCCATCATGCTTCTCGTACTCGCGTTTAATTTACTGGGCAACGGTCTCCGCGATGCTCTGAATGTGAAACTCTGATATTATTTTTTCGATAACTGAAGACGGACCAATGACCGCCCATTATGGATTATTAATTATGGATTATTAATTATAAACGGACTTTTAAAACTTCGTGATACACAATTTTAATTAGGGTCTAAAATCAATAATCAATAATTAATAATCCATAATTTCTATTCGGATCGCAGACTGCTCACAGGATTTACAACCGCTGCTTTAATGGCCTGGAAGCTGACGGTGATCAATGCGATCAGCAATGAGGTTGCCCGGGCAAAAATAAATAACCACCAACTGATATTTGTCTTGTAGGCATAATCCTGCAGCCAGTCAGACATCAGCAACCAGGCAATGGGTGACGCGATGGAAGGCTTTAGGCTTAAGAAGGTTCTTTATAAACAGGAACATTACGATTGAAACTTTCGTCGAGCGAAATAAATGTTTCGGTTCTTTCAATTCCTTTGATTTTCTGCAATTCGTCGTGCAATACAAACCGGAGCTGGTTGATATCCTTGCAAACAATTTCGGCAAACATGCTATAATTTCCTGTTGTATAATTCAGGCGCACGATCTCGGGGATCCGGCGCAGTTCCTTGGCCACGGAATCGTACAGAGAACTTTTTTCCAGATAAATGCCAATGAACGCAATCACGTCGAACCCCAGGAATTTCAGATTGACGTTTAGTTTGGTTCCTTTTACGATTCCGAACTCCTGCAATTTCTTTATACGAACATGGATGGTTCCACCGGAAACGAATAATTTTTTCCCGAGATCAGCATAGGATATTTCGGCATTTTCCATCATTTCATGAATTATTTGCAAATCCAGCTTATCTAGGTTAAATTTACCGCTCATTTTGAATGTTTGTTTTAATAATATTTAATAAATATAGTAATTTTTTAAATATTATCAAATATTTCAAAATATTTGTTAGTAGATATGCAATAGATTGGGCTATTTGCCTTAATATTGCATAGTCAGAGCTTGAGAAGCCTTGACAATACTGTGGAGTGATGAAATTTGGCAGACATGCCCTCTTGTCTCGGGGGTGGGGATTACAGGACAAACGTAGCATAATGCCGCTCTCGCTGCAAAGCGTGGGCGACTGGGGTTGACCACCACTAATCATTGTACTATAGCTAACTGCCCCGTGGAGGTTCGAATCCTCCCTCTACAGCCTTGAAATCTCTGGAATGCATATTGGCTGTGCGTTTCAGAGGTTTTGTCTTTTATGGTCGGCTGGTTTTCATTATATGGAAAGTATTTCCAGGGCCATCTAATCCAAAACTAATTATACTGCTGCCATCTGCATTCGTAGCACACCGGGAACTTTTTATTCCATGCACCGTTTTTTATTTACTTTATAACCGGCGTTTCCCAAAATGCTCCAATTCTTCTGTAGGAAATGCATTTGTCCAGTGATACGGTTGTAATTCTTTTAAGGAGACAAATTTTAACGAATTATCCTGAGTAGTTACACCAACCCTCACTTCAATTCCCCAAAAACGTAAGCGTTCCTGGCACACACCACAAGGAGAAAGTATTTTAAAAAGACTGTTTTCATCATCACGGACTACACATAAGCAATAAGTAACTTTCGTATTATATTTATGCGCTTCGGTCATTGCCCCAACTTCAATGCATAAAATCACGCTGCTGTTTGCTGTTTCTATTGCTACGCTGCTCAGATATTGATCATCTTCCGTATGAATAATCGCAACGCCTCCCCAACCTTTCGGATATCTTTGAGGAATAAATTCAATCGCCCTGCGATACATTTCCTGTTCAATATTTTTTTCTGCATCCATAAAATGAATATCATTTAATGGTAATCGCTTTAATAAATTGGGTTATTCCTTTCTCGGGGCATCCTTCACCGTACCATTTTGATATAACACGGCTTTTGTTATCTGACCCTTTTCGTCCTTTATAAATTCGACCTGAGCGTCAACAATGGTCAGAAAGAATTTGTTTTGCGACTCAGGGTAGAGTTGGAATTTGGGCTGCCCGGTAAGTTGTACATATAAATTGCCGCCCTCCCGGGTAACCGCCAGGTTCGCATTGGAATTAAAAATGTATGTGCCGGCATAGAGCTGCAAAAGAGCACTGTCAACAGTAACCTTTTTTCTGGCTTTGGATCTGTATAAACCTTTCATGTTATATACTTTGGCAATACTGTTCACAATTTCAGGTATGATCATTCCATTATCTGAATTGACCATAACCACGAGACCATTTCCGCCTTCGAGACTGCCATAATATTGACACCTGAATCCTTCATTTGAGCCACCATGCTGAAAATATTTTGTTCCCTCCGAGCTATCGATAAAAACACCTAGTGCGGCGTTCTTGTCGAGATAGGGTGTAAGCCTTAGTCTGGTCATTTCCTGGTTTAGCACTTTTGCGGACCTGCCTTCATATGCATATTGGGTTTCAATAATATATTTTCCAAGATCTGTCGGATTCGTCCATAAACCGGCGGCCGCTTCTTCGGGGTATATATGATACTTGCCAGGTATTTCTTCGCCATCCATTCCATAACCGGTAGCGAGCAAAACCGGATCGCCGAGATTGGGTTGTTCATAACTACTGGTGCTCATACCGAGTGGTTTCAAAACCTGATCATTCATGTATTTCGCGTACGGTATTCCGGTAATATCCATTACAATCAACTGCGAAATGGTAATGCCGCCTCCTGAATATTCTGACCGCAGGCCAGGTTCCAGCATAGAACGAACGGCTTGCGAATTGGCAGGCGGGACACCGTTCAGAATTTGAACGACTGTCGGCAGATTTTCACCCCGGGCATATCCCGGAAATCCATGAACGTTCAACCCCGCGGTATGACTCAATAAGTTGATAGTGGAAATTTTTTTGTTTTTGGATACGGAATCATATGGAAATTTCCAACTGGTCAGGTAATGATTTACGTCCACAAAAAGGTTCAGTTTATTTTCTTGGACGAGTTTCAGAACACCAACCCCATTCAGCGACTTACTAATGGAAGCAGCCTGAAAAAGAGTTCGCGTCGTGACCGGCATTTTCGAACTATCATCGGCCCATCCATAACCCTGCGCCCATTCTATCTTGTAGTTGTGAATGACAGCAATGCTGACTCCTTTTATTCCATAATCGTGCATCCGCTTTAGGATATTTCCCGGCACATCATTTTCTATGGCGATCGGTCCCACCAGGTTATTTTCGACTTCCCGGATTTTCCTGGCAAGATCCGATGGAGACGGAGTAACGGCCTGCGCGTGAATATCAAAACCTGTTGCAATAGTAAAAAGCACTGCGGCCAGGAGGGGGATAATTTTCATGCGATTTTAGCATATTAGATTAAAAAGGAAAATATTTCCACATTGAATCTACTGATTTTTAAATGATATCATCCCTGTTAATCCACTTAAAGATGACTTTATTGATCGATCAAGATTTATAGATGGATATAAACCCTATACCCCGATAGCCATCATATCCCGGAATTATCGGATATTCCGGAGGACTAACATTAATAAATATAAGTGTACTATCATTAGTCGTAGTATATCTTTCATCGCTTAATCCATTATTAGTTGATGGATCAATAACCAATAGAGCATCCAGAAGCTGCTGGTATTATACATTTTCGGAAAATCAATTTTTCCCAAATTTGAATACAATAATAATAATAGAATACACAAATAGATTGCGCATGCAAAATACCAAATGGGGCTAATCCCGAGGTAACCGGATTTTTTTTAAACAAATGTTTTTATAAAAGCCAGGATATGGATTACGACTTAATATCTTATGTAAAAGCGCTCCTGTTAGCTGAATGTTAATTTTAATCAATTCCATTCACACTTTTTCAGGAGGCAGGCCGGGCGCGCCAGGTTAATATTATTTAAAACGGGATTATTTGGCACGGAATTCGTCTTGTGCAGGTTAGGTTAATAAGTGAAAATGAAGAAAGAATATAGTGTTAAGGATAAACTAACCCTTTTCCTGCTCGCATCTGGTGTCTTTTGTTTTGGAGTGATTCTGCCTGATTCACTTTCAGATCATAATAAAATGGTCCATTTTTCAGCCCATTTCGGAATGAGCTTTTTACTGGCGCTTTGTTTTTATATGATCTGCACAGTCAAAATGCGGATTTCAAAAGCAGTTTCATATACTGTACTCATCTTAGCCACGCTGGCTATAGGCATCATTTATAAGTATTGGGAAATTGCCACGCAGGGTATGATCGGCAATTATTCGTTCCAGATCATCGTGGACAGAACGGGTGTAATGACTTCCATGTCCCAAAATCTTTCCGGGCTTATGGGAGCAATCCTGTTGATTGAAGGCCTGGTGGAAAGAAATCTGGCATTGAGGGTCAGCGTAAAGACAGGACACCCATTATCTAAGGCGGGAAACCATTTTCCAGTAATGGGGAATTCTTTATCTAAGACGGGAAATCATTTTCCTAGTACAGTAACCCGGTATTCTAAGGCTGCGAGTCAATATTCTCCGGCTTCTAAGGACTAATTCTACCGAAGTCTTATTTTTGCCAGGCCATGGGCCAAAAAAAACTTCAACGTTTCGAAGCGATCCACTCATTTGCGAATGTGCTGCAATACCCGGAAGACATGCCGGGCAGGTGGAAGGATTTCTTTAAAAATGAGAATCCCATTACGCTTGAATTGGCTTGTGGTAAGGGAGAATATACGGTCGGGCTCTCTGCACTTTTTCCTGAAAGAAATTTTATTGGCGTTGATCTGAAAGGAAACCGGATTTATTCAGGCGCGCTGGAATCTTTGAAGAATAATCTTCACAACGCTGCATTTCTTCGCACACAGATTGATAAAATCGACACGTATTTTTTACCGGGTGAAGTGGATGAAATATGGATCACCTTCCCCGATCCCCAGCTCCGTACTTCCCGCGCAAAAAAAAGATTGACACATCCGCGCTTTTTACGTCTTTATCAAAACATTCTGAAGCCGGGTGGTACTGTTCATTTGAAAACGGATTCTCCTTCATTATTTTATTTTACGAAGTTTATATCCGATCTATACGACCTGGATATGGAAGACGCATCTGAAGATGTATACGCGCGCACGAAAAATCCAAAAGAGATTTATATTAAGACCCATTATGAAAAACTCGATATAGCGGCAAGTAAACAGGTTTATTACATGCGATTCAGACTACCCGAAGAACAAATTCCAATGCCGGATTCGAAGCTGCAGGAATTGCTGAAACAAATTGAAAAAGCCGAAATGATCTGAAATGCCCTCAAAAAAAATCATACCGAAGTCTTTAGCAAAAAAAGTTTTAACCCCTAAAAAGATCATTTCATCTAAAGGCAAATCGATAAACAGAAATCCGGTTCATAAACCTTCAGTAAATTTAGAGCCGGCTCTTCATACCATTCAGCCCTCCGGCAAAAGAGATCAGTCATTCTTTGAACTGGTGTATGAAGTTGCGCGGCAAATTCCATACGGACGTGTAACCTCCTATGGAGCAATAGCTGCCTGTCTCGGTACAAAACTCTCAGCACGCATGGTGGGCTGGGCTATGAATGGTGCGGATAAAATTAATCCGTCAGTGCCCGCACACCGCGTTGTCAACCGGGTCGGACTACTTTCCGGCAAACATCATTTCAACCCGCCGGGCAAAATGGAGAAATTATTGAAAAAAGAAGGTATACTCGTCAAAGACGATGTGATCGTCAATTTCAAGGAAAAATTCTGGGATCCGGGGAAAGAGGAAGGCTTTGAAGGTTGATTTTGGATCATTTATCGTGGATCGCTTATCGTGGATCGCTTATCGTGGATCGTTTATCGTGGATCGCCTATCGTGGATCGCTTATTGTGGATCGTTTATCGAAAAACGACAAACGTTAAGCGTAAAGGCCTGATGAATTACCGGTCATAGAAAAATGCTGAAACATTTTCATTACTTAACAGTCTCATTCTCATAAACTGCCAGGTGTTAAAAAAAATATTACTGCTCGCTATTTTTTGCGTTTCTTACAAGATCAGTCCTTCACAACAAAAGCTGCCGATATTACAATCTGATTCAACTTCTGTCAATATAAAAATAGATGGAAATATTGTTGCCGTCTGGAATATAGATCCTGATACTAAGCCATGGATTGAACCAGATGTTTTCATTATCGAAAGATCATTCAAAGAAAGAAAGGTTACCTACGTGAGTAATCGGGATTCCCTTTCATTTGTTGTCAGACCCGGCGAAAAATTTTATTTCACTATAGCAATCAAAAACCACGGTGCTTATCCCATGGGATTAGCGACATTTGACGAGCCCGTATTTCTGCATAGCGCCATTGTGATTTCCATTTTTCTGGGGATAGCAATTATTTCATGGCTTACCTACTCAAAAAGAAAAGCGTTAAGGACAATATCTTTGCTTTATCTGGGAATCTTTACGCCACTGCTCTTTTGGTCGATGTTAATTACAGGCGGATTTATACATGGGAACTACAATCACCTGCACAATGTGGTTAGTGAACTCGGTGCTATTGGAACAGGATCTGAAATCTTTATGTCAACCGGGGAAGTGCTGATTTCTATCCTTATCGTTTTCTCGGTTATCGGCTATTATAAAGCCTGCAGACAAACCGGTCTGCATATGATCCCGGTTCTGACTATACTGGGTCTGTCCATATCCATGTTTTGGGCTGCCATCTTCCCCATGCATCATGAATTACACGGTACACTGGGTCCGGTTCCTTTATTGCTAAATGTAGGCGCATTGCTTGCCATTGTTTTATGGAAAGGTGAACAATTACTTCTCCTAAGGCTGGTGTCACTCTTAAGTTTCATTTTTATGTCGCTGATTATATTACGGGTCATACCAAGTCTGCGAGGCAACTGGGAAGGACTCATTCAACGTTTTTTTTATTTGGGTTGGTCGATTTGGTCTATCGCTCTGAGTCTTATTTTTATTCAGAAGTTAAAACGCGTAACGCTTAACGCTTAACGCTTTTTTAGTTTATGGTATATGGTTAATGGAAAACCCATCACCCATAACCTATAAACCATAAACCATTGACCTATTCCGTTAGGCGTTAAGCGTTAGGCGTTAAGCGTTAAGCGTTAGGCGTAATAAGGACTGATCATTATATAAACGATCACCCCGGTTACAGCCACGTAAAGCCACAGGGGCCAGGTAATGCGCGCCAGCTTTTTGTGTTTGTCAAATCGTTGCTGGAATGCCCTCTGCAAAGTAAACAGCACAAAAGGAATAATAATCCCTGACAAAATAATATGACTGCTAAGAATAAAATAATAGATCCAGCGCAGGTTGCCCGCCTGTAATTTTTCATCCGCGCTCAATATGCCGTCATGATTCAGGTCGCCATATTTTACGGAAGGATTTGAACTGTGATAGATGACATAGGAAATTAAAAATATGGAACTCAGGACAACCGCTGTCAGGTTTGCTGCTCTATGGGCACGGACCCACATGTTTTTAATGAAATATAAACTGGCCAGCAATAAAATCGCTGTAGTAGAATTCAATATCGCATGAAATAAAGGGAGATTACGAGTATTGAATCCCGGATTTATTTTGGTGTGTGGTGCAAGAATGATAAATGCTACAGCCAGAGGGATGGTCACGGATACTATGATAATCGGAACGGTAAGGTTTCTTTCTTTCATTCAAAATAGCGGTTGTCAATTATCAATTGTTAATGGTTAATTGTTAACGGCGTCGGAATGAGCCAATCAAAGGATTTTTGGCGTAGATCCGTTGACAATTAACCATTAAGTTGTGTTTTTGGTTTTCGGGACAGGTAAGCAACTACCCCTGCCGTGGCAAGCAATATAAAAATAATCATCGGCAGAATCGGTCTTATCTCTTTTAAAGGCGATGAATAGTTTTTATCTTTCTCCAGCATGATAAAGACCATATCATTCGCCAGTTTGCTCAGGTCCGCACTATCCAGCCCATTATAATATCCCCTCACTACGTGTTGTTTATCCAGCAGGACCAATTTCTGTGTATGAATGAAATTAGAATCCACGCCTTCCCCATCTGCCAGGCCCAATTTTAATTCGTTGATGGAAAAATCATATATCTCTTTCTTCGGACCAGTCAGCAGCCACCAGATATCCGGGTTAATGCCATAATGATCGCTGTAGGCCTTCAGCACTGAAACCGAGTCCCGCTCAGGATCCACGCTGAAGGAAAGGAATTGTATAAATGCCGGATTCAGTTGTTTGAACTGATCCTTCGTCGCTAATGCATCCTGCAGTTTCCTGATATTGGCAGTCAGCCTGGGACAAATGGAAGGACAATGGGTGAAAAAAAAATCGGCTACGATCACTTTTCCCGGAAGGTCCGCCAGGGAAACAGTTCTTCCCAGCTGGTTTTGAAATTTGAAATCATCCGCCGGATGCCAGATCGTATCTGTAATCGTTTTTCCGTCCCTGATAGTCGTAACCACGCTGTCATAATAAAAACGTCCGGGCATGCCAATCGCGTGATCACCGGCACGCTTCACGAGCAGGTAACTGATCAGGGGAACCATCACTACTAATAAAACGGCCGTCAGGGCTTTCTTACTCAATTCATTTTATTTAGATAAAAAAACCATCGCCAGAGCAATGGTTAATTGTTAATCGTCAATTGCTAATTGTTAACTATCAATTATTCGATGTTAATGATTAAAACCCGTTAACAATTAACAATTAACAATTGACAATTATTCAACTCCCGGCTTCTTCCCTTCAACAGGATGTTCCACTTTCTTTACTTTCGTTTTGCTCTGTTCGTTCTGATAACTGTCGTAACGCATTCTCAGATTGTGGTAGGCGCTGCCATCCCACATAAATGCAATGAGAAACCAAATAAAGAGACAGGCTGGAATAGCAATCGTCATGATGAGATTTTTGATCTCATGGCCCAGATGCATAAATTCTGCTACAATAAAAAATGCCTTAGCCAGCGTCATAATGATAAAGACGCCATTCAAAATATGTTTGGGGAAAAAATGCGTTTCATAATAAATGATCGCAATGATCAGCTCAGTCACGGTGATAACCAGCAGGATCCAGAAAGTCCTCCAGACCGATTTGGAATCAAAGGAGCTCTTATCTTTTCCGAAATCCGCTGATGAAGGGTGCGCAGAACTCATAATCTCAGTCATTTAAATTATAACAGATAAAAACAGGTGAACACAAATACCCATACCAGGTCCACAAAATGCCAGTAAAGTCCCGCTTTCTCAATCATCAGGTAATGACCCTTTCGGTCAAAATCACCGCGCCAGGTCTTGATCAGCATAATAATATTGATGATCACCCCGGAGAAAACATGAAATCCATGGAAACCGGTTATCGTAAAAAAGAAATTCGAAAAATTGGTGGTGGACTGGGTACCGTCAATATTCAGAAATGGATTGCTGCCCCACCAGGCACCTTCCGAATGCAGGTGTGTCCATTCCCATGCCTGACAACCCAGAAATGCCAGACCACCGAGAATCGTTAAGAACATCCACTTCATCACGGCCTTTCGATCATGCGCCTGGCCGGCACCTACGGCCATTACCATCGTGACCGAACTCATGATCAGGATAAAGGTCATCAGGCTCACAAAGGCCAGCGGCACGGACATTTCGCCGATAAAGGGAAAACTTTTGAATACCTCATTCGGATTGGGCCAGGAACTGGAAGAAAAACGAATGGTCCCATAGGAAATCAGGAACGCCCCAAACGTAAAGGCATCACTCATGAGAAAGTACCACATCATGAGTTTTCCATATTCAACATTGAAGGGGCTCTTACCTCCGCTCCACCATTTTTGACCTACGGGAACTGTATGTGCCATGAGTTTGTTTTGAACAGGTTCACAAATTTATCTAACAAAAAGCATACTTTATTGCACCATTAAAAAGAAAATGAACAGGTAGATCCACAACAGATCCACGAAATGCCAATAGGTACTCACCACTTCTACCGGAACTTTATTATAACTCCGGATCCGCACATTTCTTGCCCTCAGGTACAATGTAAACAGAGCGATCACCCCGCCGAA
>Ga0080026_10000140_pt1 | contig 16508 bp, 19 predicted proteins | sample OrgsoiDNA2013045_FD_70941 | JGI IMG/M metagenome (GOLD analysis project Ga0080026, IMG submission 70941) | Permafrost soil microbial communities from the Arctic, to analyse light accelerated degradation of dissolved organic matter (DOM) -... | ecosystem: Environmental > Terrestrial > Soil >... | reverse complement strand
GCAGTGACTGCGGCGACGCCCGGCGCTTCCGCCGGGCCGTCGCCGAGCGCGCCGGGCAGGACGAGCTCGGCGCGTGGCGTCACAGCCAGCAGCTGCTGACGACCCGGCGGCTCGCGATCCGCCAGGTGGCCAGGGCGCTGCTCCTGCACCCGCGCCACCTGACCTACGGCGTCATCGCCGCGATCGCCGATGCCAGCTGACGGCGGACCTGCGGCCGCCGAGCTGTCCCTGCCGACGCTGCTGTCGCTGCTGCTGGTCGCGTTCACGATCGAGCTGGACAACGAGTTCGAGCAGCAGCTGCCGCACCGCACCGCGCGGGGACCAGCCGCCCGGTCCGGCCAGGGGCCGTGGCTGGTCTCGATGGCCATGTGGGCCAACTTCCTGGGTTTGTCGACCCGGACGGCACGCCGCTGCGAGATCTCCAGGAGCAGGCGCGCCTGACCAACCTGGCCGGCCTGCAGCGGTGGCGGTACGTCGTCGTCGAGCCGGATCCGGCGGACGCCCGGCCGGCTCCGCCCCGCCGCGACTGGGTCGTCCGGCCGACCCGGGCCGGCCGGCAGGCTCAGGCGGTCTGGTCACCGCTGCCGGGGCTGATCGAGGAGCGCTGGCACGAGCGATTCGGCGCGGCGGAGGCCGGGAGGCTCGCGGCCGCGCTGCGCGCCATCGCCGCCCAGCTGGACGTCGAGCTGCCGCGCTACCTGCCGGTGGCCGGCGTCTCGCGGCAGGACCAGGCCCGCTGGCCGCCTCGCCGCGATGCAGGCGCCCTGGCGCATGCGGGCCCGCTGGATCTGTCCGCGCTGCTCTCGCAGGTGCTGCTGGCGTTCACGATCGACTTCGAGCGGGAGTCCCGGCTGTCGCTCGCGATCAGCGCCAACGCCTTGCGCGTGCTCGGCGAGAAGGCTGTTCGCGTCCGGGACCTGCCCGGCCTGACCGGCGTTTCGACCGAGGCGGTCGCCGTGTCGGTGAAGTTCCTCGAGCGGCCCGGCTGCCTGGTCGTGGAGCCAGACCCGGCCGGCGGCCGGGCCCGGCTCGCCCGGCTCACCCCCCGGGGCCAGCAGGCCCAGGCCCGGTGCCGGCAGCGGCTGGCGGCGGTCGAGGAGCAGTGGCGGGCGCGGTTTGGCGCAGCCGCGATCGCCGGGCTGCGGTCGGCGCTAGCGGACCTGGTCGGCCAGCGGGACGCCGGTCAGCCCCGGCTCGGCCAGGGACTGGTCCCCTATCCCGACGGGTGGCGCGCGCACCCGCCCTACGTGACTCAGACCAGGTCGCTGGTCGCCGACGCCGTGGCGGCGCTGCCGCACTATCCCATGGTGTCGTACCGCGGCGGCTTCCCCGACGGCGCCTGATCCGCGGGCTCCGGGGAATTTCAGTACAGATGAGGCTCGCCGCCGCCGCTCGCAATCATGATCTCGATGACGACGATCTGGGCCTGGCCGAGCAGGCGTGGGACGACTACTGGCGGGCCACGCGTCCGGTCGAGCTCACTGCGGCCGTGGAGCAGCACGCCGGCCGGCTGGCCCGTGCGCACGCGCTCAGGGGCGCGGATGCTGTGCACCTGGCCAGCGCCCTGGCCATTGGCGACCCCGACCTGGTCGTCGCCGTCTGGGACCGCCGGCTGCACGCTGGCGCCGCAGAGGCCGGACTGCTGGTGGCCCCGGCGAAGTTCGAGGGGTAGTCGGCGCGCAGCGACCTGATCACCTACGACATGGCCCCCTCAGCCGCGGCCAGCGGCCGGGGCCGGTGACACGGCGCTGGCGGCCGAGGATGGATCACGACGCCGCGCCCGCTTTGATTTATGTTGGCTAGGTGACCGGCCGGGATGACAGCGGACCGCCCCGAGGCGACGTCCCGCCGTGGGCTGCCGGGTCCACGGCTGGCGAGGACGTGCTGGAGCAGGGGGGCCACCGCCGTCCGGTCCCGCCGTGGCGGCCGTCGCTGACCGCCGTGATTCTCGCTGCCGCGGCCCTGCTCGCCGGCCTGGTCGTGGGCTACGCGGCCGGGGCCCGGCACGCGCGCAGTAGCCCTGCGGCAGGCTCCTTGCCCCGGCCCGCGGCACTGGTGGCCGGCTCCGTGACGCAGTCCTTCCGCCAGTGCTCAGCGCAGGTCGGCCACACGCTGCAGCTGGGCGTGCAGGTGACGAACGAGTCGGCGGAAGGCGTGCGGCTGCTGTGGGTCCAGGCCGTCGTGCCGATGGGCGGCCTGGCGGCGATCGCGCAGGCCTGGGGACCCTGCGGTGAGCTGTCGGCCGGAACTGGGCCGCCGGATAATCTGCTGCCGGCCGGGGCCAGCACGTGGTTCACGGTCACCTTCCAGGTGCTCGTCAGGTGCCCGGGCGCGTTCCCGGTCCAGTTCACCCTCGACTACGACCAGTCCGGCCGGGTCGCCAGTATCCGCCTGCCCGGCTTCGCCGACCTCGGCCACGTCCCGTACGCTGGCTGCCCCGCAGCGGGCCCGTAGGAGGGAGCCAGCGATGCCGACCGAGCGAATCGACCCGCCGGTCATCGCCGGGGAGCGCGAGATGCTGCGCGGATTCCTCGATTATCACCGCGCGACGCTCGCCATGAAGTGCGACGGCCTCTCCGACGAGGAGCTGCGCCGCCAGTCGATGCCGCCGTCCACGCTGTCGCTTCTCGGCCTCGTGCGGCACATGGCCGAGGTCGAGCGGACCTGGTTCCGCCGGGTGATCGACGGCGAGGACATCCCGCTGGTGTGGTCGCCGGCCGGTGACTTCCAGGCGGCCTACGACGCCAGCGCGGCCAGCCGGTCGGCGGCGTTCGAGGCCTGGCGGGCAGAGGTCGAGCGGTCCCGCCGGATCGAGGCGGCGGCACCGTCCCTGGACATCGTCCGCCACGCCTCCCGGTGGGGCGAGGACGTGTCCCTGCGGCTGGTGATGCTGCACGTGCTGCTGGAGTACGCCCGGCACAACGGGCATGCCGACTTCCTGCGCGAGGGCATCGACGGGACCGTCGGACCCTGACTCCATGAGTGACCGCGCCAGCCCCTTACGCATTCGACGATACGCCCGGCTCCCGGAGGGGCCGGGTATCGCCGCTGGCAGGCGCGCGAACCGCTGCCCAGTAACTGCCTGGAGCTGATCTACGCCCGGCTGCTGCTGGACGAGATCGGGCGCATCGACACCGGGAATGAGGTCTTTCGGGAGTACCTGTCCATGACCACCGCGCTCGTCCGGGCCCGCGGGGCGGAGATGTTCGCGGGCCCGCTGCTCGAGTGGGCGCGGACCTGCAGGGCATCCTCGCCGGCTCCGCGGCGGCCGGCATCACCTGGAAGATGCGCCAGCTCGTGGTCCAGCGGGCACCCATCTCGTGACTGCCGCGGCGTAGCTGCTGCGACTTGCTCGCAGGTGCGCTCGGGTCGTCGTTGTCGAGGTGCTGCAATGGCCGCGCTGGGTCATGCTGGCGTGATGAGCGACCCGCAGCCCGGTCCCGGCGGCCACGACCACTCGCACGGTCATGGGAACCCGCACGGCCGCGGCCACCCGCACGGTCATGGGAACCCGCACGGCCACTCCGAGCCGCGCGCCCGCCAGGCCGGCCTGCTCAGCCGCCTGCGGCACGCGGTCCGACCGCATTCCCACGACGCCGCCGACCAGGTGGACGCGGCGATGGAGGCCAGCGCGGAGGGCATCCGCGCACTCTGGATCAGCCTGGCCGTCCTGATGGCCACGGCGCTGATCCAGGCGGCCGTGGTGGCGATCTCCGGCTCGGTCGCGCTGCTGGGGGACACCCTGCACAATGCCGCCGACGCCCTGACCGCGCTGCCGCTCGGAATCGCGTTCATCGCGGGGCGCCGCCCGCCATCGCGCCGGTACACCTACGGGTACGGCCGGGCCGAGGACCTGGCCGGCATCGTGATCGTCGCGATCATCGCCGCGTCCTGCGCCCTGGCGGCCTACGAGGCGATCACCCGGCTGGCTCATCCGCGCCCGGTGTCCAGCCTGATCGCGGTCTGCCTCGCGGCGCTGACTGGTTTCGCCGGCAACGAGCTGGTCGCCTGGTACCGCATCCGCGTCGGCCGCAAGATCGGCTCGGCGGCGCTGGTCGCCGACGGGCTGCACGCGCGGGCGGACGGGTTCACCTCCCTGGCGGTGCTGCTGGGCGCGGGCGGGGTGGCGCTCGGCTGGAACTGGCCCGACCCGGCGGCCGGCCTGCTCATCACGGTCGCGATCGTCATCGTGCTCCGCCAGGCGGCCCGCGAGATCTACCGGCGCCTGATGGACGCGGTCGACCCGGCCCTGGTCGATCAGGCCGAGCAGGCCCTGCTCGCCGCGCCGGGGGTCCTCGGCGTCGGCCAGGTCCGGCTGCGCTGGATCGGCCACCAGCTCCGGGCCGAATGCGAGGTCATCGTCGATGCCAGTACCAGCGTGATCGACGCCCACCAGACCGCGGTCAGCGCCGAGCACAACCTCCTGCACGCGCTGCCGCGGCTCACCGCGGCCCTCGTGCACCCCGATCCCCAGACCCGGGACGGCGCCGATCACCACGCGCTGCTGGCGCCGCACCGGTGAGCGGGGCGCCGGGGTCAGGCCAGGGGGTCAGGCCGGCGCGGCGCGGCTGGCCCAGGGCGAAGCTGCCCGCCTCGGGAAGCTGGCGGGTCAGCGCCTCAGCGACCTGCCGCCCGACGGCATCGGCCTCGCGGGCGGGCAGGTCCGGGTCGACCCAGCCCTCGATCTCCACGCGCAGGGTGCGTCCGGTCCAGCGGGCCCTGGCATGCGCGTGAACGACCCCGGGCACTGACCCGGCGGCGGCCTCGGCGGCCGTTATAACGCCTGGGTCTATGCCGTCGGCGAGACGATGCAGGACGTCGCGGGTGATCTCGTAACCCACATGGCAGATGAAGCCGGTCACGGCGAGCCCCGCCACGGGGTCGCCCCAGGGCTGGCCCAGGGCCACGCGATCAGGCCGGCCAGGGCCCGGCGGAGGACAGCGCGTCCAGCCAGGAGTGCCGGGCATCGGCGATGAGCGTGGCGGAATTGATGCGCCGGCCGATCAGCAGCTTGTAGCGGGCCACCACCTGATTGCCGATGATGCCCAGGGCCGCCCCGGCGATGCCCGCGCCGACGTGGGTCGTAGGACCGTGCTCGATCAGCTTGCGGACGCCCTCGAAGCCGGCGACGCCGCGCTGACCCAGATGACGATGGCGATCCCGATGCCCGCCAGATCCTCGGCCCGCTCCAGGCCATAGGGGTAGCGCTCGGTGGCCAGCGGAAACGCGGCCGCTGGGTCGCGCAGCCCTGAGGTCTTGTGCATCCAGCCAGGATGGCCAACCATGCCCGCGTGAGCAATTCGGGTCCGGCGCGGCATGATGAGCCGGTGAATATGCCCGACACCGACCGGCTCGGGCTGCGCGGCGGGTACGGCCGTGACGCGGCGGCGTTCGACCGGACCAGGCCCGTCTGCCCGCCCCAGCTGTTCACCGGCCTGGTCCGCCTGGCCGGCCTGACCCCGGGCGACCGGGTGCTCGAGATCGGCTGCGGCACCGGACAGGGCACGATCCCGCTCGCCGAGCGAGGCCTGGCGGTCACCGCCGTCGAGCTGGATCCAGCCCTGGCCAGGCTGGCCACCGCCAGGCTGGCCAGGTTCGGCCAGGTCGAGGTCATCACCAGTTCCTTCGAGGACTGGACGCCTGACGGCAGTTTCGACGCCGTCGTCGCCGTCAACTCCCTGCACTGGGTCGATCCCGCCCAGCGCTACGCCAAGCCGGCTCGGCTGCTGCGCCCCGGCGGCGCCCTGGCCGTGGCCGAGTGCCGCTGGTCCACTCCGGATGACGCCGATCCATTCTGGGCCGACGTCCAGGCCGACTACCGGGCCGTCGGGTTCGCCGGCGCTCCGCCCCCGCCGCCCGAGGCCATCCAGCCCGAGCCGCTGCCGCCGGAGGCCCGCGCCTTCTTCGAGGACCTGGCCGCCCGGCGTTATCCCTTCACCGTCACGTACTCGCCCGAGGACTACCTGGCCAACCTGGCCTCCTAGGCCGGCACCCGGCAGCTCGGCGCCGGCCGGAGCGCGGAGTTCCTGACCCGGGTGCGTGCGCGCCTGGCCTCGCTCGGCTGGCCGCCGCTGACCGTCACCTTCGTCGGCCTGCTGACGATCGGCCGGTCCACCCCGTGATCCTGAAGCCTTTTAGGTGCCCAGGCACCCAAAAGGCTTCAGGATCATCGAGGACCTGAGCGGTTTACGGCCTCGGCCTGGCGGCCCAGCGGCGCCCGAGCTCAAGGGCGATGCCGGTGGTGCCCCTGGCCACCATCCAGGCGGCCCGCGCGGGGGACCGGCCGGCCTCGGCCAGCAGCCCGCCAGTGATGACCCGGGTGCCCGGCGCCGGGTCGATCCGGAACGCTGCCCGATCGACCTGCGCCGTCACGTCGCTCAGCTCCGTGCCCAGGACGGGATGGCCCTCCAGGGAGCAGACCTGGCGCAGGGCGATCCCCAGCTCGAGGTCGATCGTCGCCTCCACCCGGTCCACCCCCAGCATGGTGTCCGACAGCGGGCCTCGCATGAGCAGGTCGGCAGGGTCGGCGACGAGCCGCAGCCCGGGGCGGCCACCGACCGTGGCCGTGCCATCGGCCGCGAGCCGGTACCCGTCCAGCAGCCAGGCCGGGTCGATCACGGGCCAGATCCCATCTGGCGGCGGCGCCGCGGGCCGGATCGCGACGCGGTCGGGGTAGACCAGCCACAGGTGCTCGCCGTCGCAGGCCAGGCAGGCCGGCTCAGGCGCGGGATCCGCGATGGCGTCGATCCGGTAGCAGCCCGGCAGGGCGACCTGGAGCCGGGCGGTCCGGTCGATCGGCGGCGGGTCCTCGTCCAGCTGCCACAGCCAGCGGGTTCGGCGGCCAAGGTCCGTCGCGGCGAGCGCGGCCTGGCCCAACCGGACGGCGGTCGGCACGTCGGCCCATTCCCGCAGCTCCGCCGACAGCCGCAGTGGTCCGAGCGCGCTGCAGCACAGCAACCTGACCTGGTCGTCACTGAGATCTGGCGAGCCCGGCTCCGCCGCCACCGCGAGGCTGGTGAACTCGGCGCTCTCGGACCGGCGCCCGCGATCCGTTACCTCATATCGCAGCAGTACACCGAGTTCGGCATCAACTACGGCAGTAACGCCATCACCGTCCCGGCCCCGGCTCGCCCGGCGGCGGCTGCCCGCCAGGCTGTAGCCGGGCCGCCCGAGGTACTCAGCCGCACCGGTGAACTCCAGGTCGAAGTGCGCCAGCAGCCAGGCGGGCGACAGCAGCCTGGGGAACGGGATCGGTCCCGCCCATCGGTCGCAGCTCACCTGCTCGCGGTGGCCGCTCTCGTCCACCAGGTCGGCGCGGTACTGGCCACCGGGGGCGACGCTGAGCCGGCCGGTCAGCTCCTCGGGCCTGTCGAATCGGGGGCGCTCACGGCGGCTCCTGGCTTCCCCAGTCAGGCTCGACTGGAGCCAGCGCGACCGGTAGAGCAGGGGTGCCAGGTCACTCATCTCCGGCATGCGCAGGCCTCCGGGCATCATAGGCTGCAGCGGGCGATAAGTACGTCAATGTCCTCGGCGCGAGCACCGCCCGCCAGTGCCTCGAGGCGGGGCTGCTCGATGAGATCCTGACGATCATCGCGCCCGTCCTGCTCGGCGATGGCGTCCGGCTGTTCGGCTGGCCGGGAGGGACCAACATCAAGCTCGAGCGCCTCAGCCTGACCCAGGCGCCGCTGGCGACCAACCTCTGGATGCGCGTCCGCTAGCCTTCCGGAATTACTCGTGCGTGAGCTTCAGGTAAAGGCTAATAGATTCCGCGAGGTTTGCTAGTGCTTCTGTTAGGTCCTGGCCGGTTGCAAAGCATCCTGTTAGCTCGTCAACCTCTGCCCACCATGTGTTGTCTGCCTCTTTGTGCAGGCGGATTGTATATTCCATGGCGTCATCTTCCTGGGAAGCTGCCTAACATGATCATGTCGCGTCCAGTTGTCTTGCGCTGAACGATACCAGGAATGACGCAGATAAGGATGGTGCTCATCCAATGCCTTTCAGGCCACCGAGCGAGCCGGTGATCCGCAGAGCCGAAGCCGCCGACCTGCCAGGGATCACCTGGCTGCGCCGCGAGTGGGCGGCGGAGCAGGACGGGGAGCTTGACGATCCTGGCTTTGACGAGAGGTTCGCGGCCTGGCTTGCCCGGGAGTCGTCCCGCCGGATCACGTGGCTGGCTGAGGTCGGTGGCTGCCCGGTGGGAATGATGAACGTCGCGGTCTTCGAGCGGATGCCATGGCCGGGGCGTCCGCCGAGTCACTGGGGATATCTCGGCAACGCATTCGTCCTGGCGGCGTACCGCAATCAGGGCATCGGCACGAAGCTACTCAACGCCGTGCTCGGCTACGCGAATGAGAAAGCTTTCGCCCGCGTGGTGCCCAGCCCGAGTGAGATGTCCATTCCGTTGTACCGGCGCGCCGGGTTCGGCCCTGCCGACAAGCTGCTGCTCTGGGAACCTGGGGCGACGACGGGGCCGCGGACCTGATGATGAGAAGACCGGCGCCGTGGGACCGTTATAACGCTTGACATGGGCCGGGGACCGAAAATCGGTAGGATGCCGCGGGTGAGTGATGAAATCCAGCAGGTCCCCAGCGCCGAGCTGCGTGAAGATGCCGGCGAGGGCTGGGAGCGCTTGGTCGATGACGCGGACATCCGCGGCATTAGCGCGTACAGGATCGTCCTCGGTGAGCAGCCTTACTGGAGTGTTGAAGTGTCACTGGCCGAGTTCCTGCGGGAGGAGCCGCTGGAGAGCGAGCTCCGGCGGCAGATGGCCACTGCACTCGAGGCGGTCCCCGGTGCCGAGGTTGTAGACGAGGAGGACCGCGAGTCGTGGTTCGTCAGCGGGAGCCCGTCTGGCGAGGCTCTGGTCCGCGCAGCCGGGCAGGTAGTCGACCAGCTGGCGGCCAGGGCGCGGGCTTACCTCGATAGCCTCGGCACTCTTTAGGCGAGTACTCCGGCAGCTCTGCGCTACGGGAAAGCGGTTCAGTCGATCCAGTATCTGCGTATCAGCGGGTCGAGGCGGAGAACGGAATCCAGGCGGCCGCCGCAGCTTTCGATGACTGCTCGGGAGCCGGCATTGGCGTCGTCACAGACCACCAGTACCCGGTCGACCCCGTTGGCCCTGGCCACGATAAGGCTCTGCCGGAGGATTTCTGTTGCGTAACCACGCCTCCGATGGCGGGGCAGGACGCCGTAGCCGATATGGCCGCCCTCTCGTTCGAGAAACTCGTTCAGTTCGTGACGGACTGACGTCCGGCCGACGATTTCTCCGCCGACATCAGCTACCAGGAACGTCTGGGGAACCAGGCCCGCTGGCAGGTTCGTGCCAGTGCGATAATCGTCCAGGATCTTGAGATATGTCCTCCACGGCATGCCGGGCTCGAGGCCAAGGCCGAAGGTGAACTCGTCCGCTGCCATCACCTCATGAGCGGCCCGGAAGGCTGTCTCATCGCCCGGGCGAAGCGGCCGGAGGCGCAGGGCAGCGCTCACTGAGTGCCCGCCGTCCTTCGATGCTCCACTGGCCAGATCACCGGATCACGCTAGCCACTGCGGATAGGCGGGAGCCAGTGATTTATCCCGGTGGCGACTGGCACCGGTTCCCCGGCCACGGGCTTAGGCTCAGCTAAGTCTCAGAGGTAGGCGTCAGCCTGCGCCGGCCAAGCTCACTGCCACCTTCCGGGTTGCCCGCATCGCGGTTCCAGCGGCGGCTGCCAGTCTCGGATCTGGGCATCAACGAAAGGAGCCCAGCACATGTTTTCCCGCAAACTCACCAGGTCTATCGTCGTCGGCGCCGCGGCTATCGCGGTCGCGGGTGGTTCCTACGGGATCGTCAGCGCAACCTCCAGCAGCAGCTCGGCCGCTTCCAGCACGCACCACGCAGCCGGCAGTGGCTTTTCTGGCAGGCCCGGATCCGGCGGCGGGGGATCCAACGCCCGGTCTGGACCCGCCGCAGGGGGAGCATCCGGGACGGTCGGCAGCGTGTCCACGTCGGGCTTCACCATGACGACATCGGCGGGGCAGAAGGTGACCGTGGACGAGGTGTCCTCCACGACCTACCAGAAGGGGACGAGCTCGGCCTCGCCGAGTGCCATCACAACAGGCAAGCCCGTCCTGGTGCTTGGAACGACCAGCGGAACGACCATTACGGCCACGCAGGTCATCGTGCAACCGGCGGGCGGCGGATCTGCGACTTCCGCGGCGGCCAAGGTGATCCCCTTCCAGCGCGGTGCACCGACCACGTCCAAGCAGGTCGGCCAGATCCCGGCGAACTACAGTCAAGGGTCGGGGACCATCGTCAGCGGAACGACAGCGAACAGCGCGACGGAAGCTGCGCTGGCCGCCTACCCGGGGGGCGTCGTCGACCGCGTTGTGAAGCTGAGCAACGGCGAGTACGAGGTCCACAACATCGGCGTCAACTGGCCGCACCATATCTTCGTCAATCAGGACTTCAAGGTCGTCGGCGCCGATTAGGGCGCCCTGGCAGCTTGAGTACTTCGTGACCGTGGCCGATGAAGGCCTAGCTCACAGGCGGGATGCAATCGCAGGTCCGGCCAAGGAGACGGGCACGGCCGGGACGGAGTTTGCAGGCCGCCGCCATGCGTGCTCGGCCGAGCCTGCGGCGCTGCCCGTCGCGTCCGTCTAGCCAGCGGAGTCTGTCAGGCGACGCCTGCGCGAGGTCACCTGCGCCGTGCTGGGGAGCTGCCGGATTAGGAGCTGCTCCCGGTTAGGCGTTTGGGCGGGAGTGGCGGCATTGCTAGGTGCGGCTGCGGCTGCTGTCTTCAGCGGCGAGGTGGAGGAAGGCCGTGGCCCGGCTGAAGGTCTCCCCGATGGGCTGGCCCGCGAGTTGAGCCTGGTAGGCCCGGTACCGGGTCATCTCCCACTCCCGCGCGCGGGAGGTCAGTGATTCGAGCGCGGGTTCGGGTACTGGCCGCCAGGTCCAGGCCGCGACGCGGCCAGCAGCGCCGGAGTGGTTGTCGCCTGGCTGGATGAAGTCGGCGGGGTCGGTGTGGTAGCCCATCCGGTTCCGCACGAACCGCAGCCCGGCAAAGGTGTCCTCGGTGACCTGGCGCTGGGTGGTGGCCTGGTCTGCGAGGACGCTGCTGTAGGTGTCAGGATGATAGCGGATCAGGGTGGCGTCGACCATGGTGACCCACCAGACTGCCTCGCTGATCACGGCGAGACCGTTGGCCCGGTCCCAGCCGGCGGCCCGCAGGAGCCGGCCGATGGTCTGCCGCATCGCGGTGACGGACCAGTCCAGCGCGCCGGTCTGGGCCGGGGGGTCGGTGGCGTTGCGGCGATTCCACGCGACCCGGCAGCGGGCTGCACAGAACCGGGCGTGCTCGCGGCGCGGCGCGAACGCCGTGCCGCACTGCTCACAGGTCCGGGTGTCAGCCATCAGCTGATGTTACGCGTATCGGCTGGTTCCGGGGTTCGGGCACCGTGCCGCTTATATTCCGCTGTCGGATATCTGGCGTTCATCTGTCGTTCATCTTCAGGTCGGCTGGGCGTTGCCCTGGCTCGATAGCTTCCGTCGCAGTGGCAGGGAACGCGGCTGGCCGCGGGCAGCATGCCGGGCGGCATGAGTGACGGGGGTGATGTGGTGGCGGAGGTCGGGTCCGGGGATCTGGTTGCGGCGCTGGATGAGGCATCGCTGAGCCGGTTCCATCTGCGGGCGGTGCTGGTGTCGGGGATGGGGTTCTTCACCGATGCCTACGACCTGTTCATCATCGGGATCGCCTCCACGCTGATCGCGAAGGAGTGGCACCTGAGCTCGTGCAGGATCGCCCTGCTCAACGCCACCATGCTGGCCGCGGCGTGCCTCGGCGCGCTGGTCTTCGGCCGGTTCGCGGACACCCTGGGCCGCAAGCGGGTGTACTGGGTGGTCGCCGCGATCATGATCGTAGCGGCGGTGGGGTCGGCGCTGTCGCCCTCGTTCTGGGTGCTGATCGGCTTCCGTTTCCTGCTCGGCCTCGGCGTCGGCGGTGACTACCCCGTCAGTGCAGTCCTGATGAGCGAGTACGCCAACCGGAAGGACCGCGGCAAGCTGGTCGGGCTGGTGTTCGGCACCCAGGCGTTCGGGCTCATCATCGGGCCGCTGATCGCGCTGGCCCTGCTCGGCGCGGGGGTCACCGATGGCGTGGCGTGGCGGGTAATGCTCGCCTTGGGCGCGGTGCCGGCAGCCGCGGTGATTTACCTGCGCCGCAAGATGCCCGAATCACCGCGGTACCAGGCTCAGGTGCAGGGGAACGCGGCGCTGGCAGCGAGCCAGGTCTCCGATTTCACCGGCGGGCTTGTCAGCGGAAACGGCAGCGGCCCCGCCGCGGGCGGGCACCGGATGGGCCTGCGGGAGTTCCTCACCGACCGCCGGTACCTGGTCCTGCTGATCGGCACGGCGGGGACCTGGTTCCTGCTCGACTACGCCTACTACGGGAACACGATCTCGACCCCGCAGATCCTCGGACTGATCTCCCCGCACGCCTCGACCATGACGAAGATCACCCTGCAGCTGGCAATCTTCGTGGTCGCGGCAGTACCCGGGTACGCGCTGGCGATCGCCCGGATGGACCGGATCGGCCACCGGCGGCTGCAGCTAATCGGGTTCGCGGTCATGGCGCTGTGCTTCGCCGTCATCGCGGCCGTGCCGGGCATGACCACCATGGTGGCCCCGTTCCTGCTGGTGTACGGGGTGAGTTACTTCTTCACCGAGTTCGGCCCGAACATGACCACCTTCGTGCTGCCCAGCGAGCTGTACCCGGTCAGCATGCGCGCCACCGGGCACGGGATCTCCGCCGGTATCGGCAAGCTCGGCGCCTTCATCGGAGTCTTCCTGTTCCCGATCCTGCAGACCACGCTGGGCCTTCGCGGCACGCTGCTGCTCACCGCCGCAGTATCCGTACTCGGCTTCGCCCTCACCCTCGTGCTCCCCGAACCAGCCGGACGCAGTCTCGAAGACATCTCCGTCAGCACGCCCGGCCCGCGGGCCCGCTTGCTGCCGGTCACCGGCAAGACGCCAGTACCTTGATCACCCTGGGCCTTCACAGTCCCTGACCTAACGAGGTGGGAACCGGACTAGTGCTGGCTACGTAAAGGCGTTATCGGTCGAGACGATTAGCGCATCGACCCCTGGCCAGTCGTTCAGCGGCGGGGGTGCCTGGTCGCGAAGGATCCCGGTGGTGCCGCCGTGAGCGGCGAGGGTCTCGCCGAGGGTTGTGAGCAGCTCTGGCACCCATGGCTTGAAGCCGCCAGTAAAGTCGATGGATACGGTCTGGTCGATAACGAACGGGTCGGTGCAGGACATGGCGGCGAAATGATGTCCCATCGGGATCCACTCGCTGTCTGCCTCCTTGGAGGCGTGGCTGTTCCCGCACCAGACAAGAAGTGGTTCTTGGGGCGCGGTGGCCAGCACCTGGCATAGATTGCGGCCCTGTTCGTGTTCGCGCCAGTTGGTGAACTCCGGGCTGAGCAGCTCCGCTGGGTCTGTGGCGGGATCGATGACGGCCTCATAGGCCCACAGGCTCCAGCCCAGCTCCAGTGCTGCCGTGATCAAGCGGCGCATGTCCGGCTGGGCCAGGTAGCCGCCTTCGCCCGGCGGGATGGTCGCCCGGATGGGCCCCGCCGAGCCGTCTGCTGGCCAACGGCAGCGCCTCCATCGCCAGCCGCCGTACTCCGGCCTCATGGGCCGCCTGGACCATGCGGACACCGACTTCCCGGGTCCGTATGCAGCGGGTCTCGCCGTCGTGCGCCTCGTTAGCCATGAGCACCGGCGCATGAGCGAACCCCCATTGCGTCAGTTCCTGCACCGAACACCAGCCATCCCACCGCCGCCAGCCACCTTCCGGCGGTCTAGGTCTGGGGACAAGACCGCTCTTCTAGCCTTACTGGCACTCGCCAGTTGTTACCACTTTCTCTGCCTACCCCGCAATCGCTCGTCGGCCTGCCATTTCCGCCCATCCTGCTCGTAGGGGCAAAATCCGTTGGAGGGGCCGCCGGGTCAATGGCCGGACGAAGTCCGGTCGCAGGCGACGTGCGCAGGGCGCCATTGATGCGATGGACGCGAGCTGGGGACCCTGTCGCCGACGCACCAAGTTCCTGGTGCAGATCAGTTTGTATTGATAACCTATCGGTCATGACGACCGAAGCTGCATACCCTGGAGACGACCCGCACCGGCTGCTGTCGGACACGCGCGAGCTCGCGCAGCGGGTCCGCAAGGCACAGCGCGCGACGTGGTTCCCGCTCCTGGTGTTCGCGGCGGTGACCTTCGCCTCCATCCCCGTCTACCGCTACGGCGGCATATATCACTTTGGTACCTGCGTCGTGACCGGGCCAGGGCTCAGAGCCTGCACCATCTACCCCAGCGGGGCGTTCGTGTACTGGCCGGTCGCCCTGGTGCTGGCCTACGCGGTGATCGCGGCCTTCTACATCCGCCGGTCCCGGGCGCGGGGCATTGAGACTCGCGTGCGGCCGTACGCGATCGCCGGGATCGTCATCGCGGTGGCGCTCACCGGAGCGGCGCTCTGGGAGCTGTACAATCCCTCGCCCAGCGGCCCGGTCGGGCTGCACGGCCTGGGCTGGCGGCTGGCCACCCCCACCTGCGCCATCGGCCTCGCGCTGCTGGTGCTGGCCCGGGCGGAACGCAACCGCGCCCTGCTCCTCCTGACGATCGCATACCTAGCGGCCGTGCTAGTGCCTGTCAACTTCGGCTGGGTCATGGACCCGCTCTCGCGCTGGTACGTCGTGCCGCGCCTGGTGATCGACGGCAGCGTGCTGCTGCTCGGCGGCATCGGCTTCGCGCTGGCCCAGCGGCCTCTCCGGTCACCCGCCCCATGACCGGCCCGGCTGCCCCCGACAGCACCGGCCATCCCGCCAACGGGCTCGACGACATCGTCCATCAGCGGGTGCGACTCGGCATCCTCACCATCGCCCGAGAGGCCCGGCGGGTGGAGTTCAGCTACCTGCGCACCAACCTGGAACTGAGCCCAGGCAATCTCTCCCAGCACCTCGGCGTGCTCGAGACCGCCGGGCTCATCAGCATAGAAAAGGGCTACGCCGGCAAGCGCGCCCGCACCTGGATCACCCTCACCGACGCGGGCAGCGCCGCCCTCGCCGAGGAGATAACCCAGCTTAAGCTGCTGATCAGCCGCATTGACCGCGCCGACACGCCACCGGACTAGGCCTCGTTCGGCTTGCCATGTGATCAGACGCGCAACGGGCACCAACCCGTAAGCAAGCCTCCTGACCAGAGCCAGTACCTACATGATCATGTCCCTGACCTTGAGCTGGGGTGGTAGAGCGGGCGACCGGGATCGAACCGGCATGACCGGCTTGGAAGATCGGTGACGTGGCACTGCTCCTGAGCTGCGAAAGCGCCGGTGCTGGTCAGGGGCGCGCGAGTGCCCATGAGTTACCGTGACTGACCCTGAACCGCCGTGGCGGGTGGCACGGCCAGGCGACGCGGGACCATGCGCGCCTGCCCGGTTCGTCCCGGCAGCAGCGCGGACTCTTGTCAACGCACGATCGAGCAGGCGCTCGCCCTTGAGGCGCACATGTCGGTGACCAAACCGATTAGGAATCGAGAAGCGCCGGTCATCGAGCCGCAGCTAGAGTGACCGCCATGAACATCAACCAGGTCGATGTGACCCACGACTTCCGGAGGTGACTATCACCGGCTCTTCCACTCAGGGAACCGTACTGCATCCCGGCCAATACGCTACTAAAAGCAGGTGATAAAAATGAAGACAATGACATGCAAACAAATGGGTGGACCATGTGACGCCCCATTCCACGGAAATAAGGCTGATGAAGTTATAAAAGCGCAAGATGGCCATCTAAAAGAAATGGTCGCAAAGGGCGATGAAACGCACAAAAGCGCCCTGAAGGATATGCAGGATAGGTGGAAACATCCTGTATCAGGAATGGGGTGGTATAGAAAAACAAAGAAAGCTTTTGCTGCTCTTCCCGAAGACTGACCGGTCATCAAGGCGTCTTCGGACGGCTGCGGGCCAGCGGCGCCGACGTCGTCCAGGAGCCGACCGAACAACCGTACGGGGTGCGCGAGCCTGCGCCTTCCGCGATCCCGTGGGCAACCTGATCCGCAATTAACGAGCTGCGCTGAGCCATCCGGCGATCGTAGCCATAACCTGTTCAGGCGGCACCGGGAGGCGCTGAGGCGAGATCTCTGATCCGTTTCGACTGAGCAATGCTTGAAACCTGTGGATCTGCCGGGAAGGGCATGAAGGAGGGTGCACCTTCCCGGATGATCGAGTAGTCGAGGTCTCAAGCAAGATCGGCGGGCCAACGCCGGTCGGGAAGGTACACCCATGCTCACAGTAGTCCCTGACCTGTCCGTCTCGTTGCCCGCTGACGGGCCGTCCTCGTCGCTGATCGACCAGATCGTGCGGGAGGGCGCCCGGCAGATGCTGGCCGCGGCGCTGCGGGCCGAGGTCGTGGCCTACATCGGCCAGTTCGCCGACGGCCGCCGCCTGGTGGTGCGCAACGGCACCGCCGAGCCGCG
>Ga0080026_10000138_pt1 | contig 16511 bp, 17 predicted proteins | sample OrgsoiDNA2013045_FD_70941 | JGI IMG/M metagenome (GOLD analysis project Ga0080026, IMG submission 70941) | Permafrost soil microbial communities from the Arctic, to analyse light accelerated degradation of dissolved organic matter (DOM) -... | ecosystem: Environmental > Terrestrial > Soil >... | reverse complement strand
AGTGGCGATGTCCGGGCTCAAGGCCGGGCCGCCTGCCCAGTTGCGCAGCGTGTTGGGCGGAACTCGAATGATACGAGCAGCCTCCGCCTTGCGGTAAAGAGGGATCATGTAATGCGGATCGGTTAGCGGGCTGCCCGGTCTGTCCACGTCACCCGAGTTGCGCTTGACGAGCGGGCCTCCGGTCATGGTGTCACCGTAACCATCGCTTGCCTTGGCCTGTCATGTAACCCCACACCCAAGAGATTAACTGTGGGCACTGTCAGAGCCGCAGAGGCTTGCCGCCAGGCGGTCCTCGATTCCCCGCCGGCCTCGAGCTTGCGGCTGTCCGAGCCACGGCGGCATCATGGTCGCCACCCAGAAGATCCAGGTCGGCATGACCCACGCAGGCAAGATCATCACCGTGATCTCCGAAAACGACCATTTCCGGCTGGTCATCGACGGGAACCATCCGCGTCGTTCCCCGCGCTACCAGCAGGGAAGCGCTCCGTTACAAGGCCTACGCCGCGCACCAGCGCTTGGCTGACCCATCCTGACCGGGCGGAAGCACATCCTCGAGCATGAAGGCGGCAACTCCCCTTGCCCGAAGTGAGGCGTTCTGCGTGGCAGGCCTCCGCGGCCGGGCTGCCCCGGCACGCGGCACCTACCGCTCGGTGCTGTATGCGCTGGCCGGGGAAGTCCACGGGCCGGCGTCAGGCCGGGTGACGCCGTTTGCCGGCGCGAAGGCACCGCCGCCCTACTCCCGGGATGAGCGGGCCGGCCTGGTCTCGATGGCCGGGGCCCAGCGCGGCGCGGCGGTCCTCGGCGCTGGCGATGGTGTGGTTCGGAATCGGGGCAGGGCTGCGGCCCGGCGAGCTGGCCGCGCTGCGCGGCGCCCGCATCGTGCGGGCCGGCGACACCGTGGTGACGCGCGTGGCCGGCCCGGCGCCCCGCGCCGTAACGGCCGCCGGCCGTTACGGCCCGCTCCTGGAGGGCCTGGCCCGCATTGCCGGGGACGGGTTCGTGTTCCGCCCGGCCTGGCCGACCGCGGATACAAGAACTTCGTCAGCAGCTTCGCCGCCCGCCTGGCAGCCGATCCGGCGGCGCCGCGGCTGTCGATGGGCCGGTGCCGGGCCACCTTCATCTGCGATCACCTCGCCGCGGGCACCCCGCTGGACGAGCTGCTGGCCAGCACCGGGATCCGCGAGGCGGAATCCCTGGCCCGCTACGCGCGCCACGTCCAAGGCGCCCCGTCCAGGGCCGCCCTGCGCGCCCGGGACAAAAGCCGGTAGGCGCGCTGAGCATGGACGGCTGCGGGCTGAAGATCCCCGAGCCCGCCAGGCTCCTCGATGATGAGACCGTGGCCTTCGCCGCTGCCCTCATCGACCGCTCTGCGGTCGCCAGCCACGCCGAGGCCGCGCTGGCCAGGCCGACCGGCCGCCGCCGCTGCCTGCCGGTCCGAGCCGTGCTGGCCGCCCTGCTCCTGCTGGCGATAGACGACCGGCCGCTGCACCTGACCCTGGTCACCGAGCTGCTGTTCCGCCGCCTCACCCCGGCCTCCCGCGCCCTGCTCGGTGTCACCGGCACCGCACCGGGCCGGCGCGGCTTCCTAGCCGCCTGCCGGCGGGTGCGCTACTGCTTCCACCTGACCTGCTCAGCCGCCGACCCCTCGCCGCTGCCCAAGAACCGCTGCCTGACCCCGCAGGATCACCGCCGCCTCGCAGCCGATGACCCCGCAGGAGGGCAGCGCCGCCCGGGGCCGGATGGAGAGCTTCATAAATGCGCTGGTCGAGGCCAGCGTCCCGCATCGCCGCCCGCAGCCCCTACCGCCTCAAGCCCAAAGACCGGCCCGACCAGGACGGCTACCAGCGGCTATCCTGCCCGGCCACCGGCAGCCACCCCCGGCTCATCTGCCCGCTGCGCCAGGCCACCCCGCCCCGCGCGACGGACGCGCCAAGATCCTCGACGCTCCCGCGGACCCGCCGCGGATCTGCCGCCAGACCGCCATCACCATCGCCCCCGACACCGGAGCCCGCCACCGCCAGGACCTCCCCTTCGCCTCACCCGCCTGGCAGGACCGCTACGCCACCCTGCGCAACACCATCGAGGGCCTCAACGGCTTCATCAAAGACCCCGCCCGCCAGGCCCTCGCCCAGCCCGCCCGCCGCCGCGTCCGCGGCATCACCGCCTGCGCCCTGTTCACCGCCCTGCTCCTCATGGCCGCCAACCTGCGCAAAGATCCGCGCCTGGCGAGCCCTTACCGCCCAGCAGCACACCGCCGCAGCCACCAAACGCGCACGGCGCCGCAACACCAGCCTCCGCGACCACCAGCCAGACCCCTGAGCACACCAAGATCCCAGCCCCACCGCCAGTCACCCACAGCCAGCCGGCCAGCCACGCCCAGGACGCCCGACCGCCAGCATCCCCAGCCATCCACCACCCGTGAAACCAGACACCCGGCTCACACACGCCCAGCACTGAAGTGTCAGACCATGCCGCAACAATCAACCAAGGCCACCGCCACAGTTCTGTCGGCACGACACCGGCAGTTCTGTCGGTAACCCAGAGCGGAGGGTGTGGGATTCGAACCCACGGAAACGCTTGCACGCTTCAGCGGTTTTCAAGACCCGTCCTTGAACTCACCTGACCTGCCCTAACGCCGCGACATGCGTTCATTTAGGCATGTATTCGGCATGATCTAGGTCTCAGATGCACACTGTGCTGGACGCAGCGCCATGGAAGGACGGCGGCCGCGGTCTTAAGCCAAGGCAGTCGGGCTGCTGTCGCCCTCTCGTGGTACTGCTTCCCGACATCTGATGGTTATGGGAAACCTGCTTCCCGAGGCTTACGCTGACGATGGCGGCTCGGTGACGCCCTACGCTAGCGGATCGGCGCTAGCCCAAAAGGGGGCAGCGGTGGCGGTGAGTGGTCCGGGGGTCACGCCGTACGGCGGGCACGCCGGCCAGGTGGAGTCGGTGGCCTATGCCCCCGACGGCGCCACCCTGGCCACCGGCGGCGATGACGGCACTGTCCGGATCTGGGATGCCCGCACCGGCCAGCAGCTGCAGCAGCTTGCCGGCCACACCGGCCAGGTAAAGTCGGTGGCCTATGGCCCCGACGGCGCCACCCTGGCCGCCGGCGGCGGTGACGGCACTGTCCGGATCTGGGATGCCCGCACCGGCCAGCAGCTGCAGCAGCTTGCCGGCCATACCGGCGCGGTGCTCTCGGTGGCCTATGCCCCCGACGGCGCCACCCTGGCTAGCTGCGGCGGTGACGGCACTGTCGGGATCTGGGATGCCCGCACCGGCCAGCAGCTACAGCAGCTTGCCGGCCATACCGGCGCGGTGCTCTCGGTGGCCTATGCCCCCGACGGCGCCACCCTGGCTAGCTGCGGCGGTGACGGCGTCCGGATCTGGGATGCCCGCACCGGCCAGCAGCTGCAGCAGCTTGCCGAGCACACCGGCTACCTGCCCTCGGTGGCCTACGCCCCCGACGGCGCCACCCTGGCTACCTGCGACGATGACGGCGTCCGGATCTGGGATGCCCGCACCGGCCAGCAGCTGCAGCAGCTCACCGGCCACACCGGCGCGGTGCTTTCGGCGGCCTACGCCCCCGACGGCGCTGCCCTGGCCACCGGCGCCTATGACGGAGTCCGGATCTGGGATGCCCGCACCGGCCAGCAGCTGCAGCAGCTTGCCGGCCGCACCGGCTACGTGCTCTCGGTGGCCTACGCCTCCGACGGCACCACCCTGGCCGCCGGCGGCGATGACGGCGTCCGGATCTGGGATGCCCGCACCGGCCAGCAACTGCAGCAGCTCACCGGCCACACCGGCGCGGTGCGGTCGGTGGCCTGCGCCCCCGACGGCGCCGTCATTGCCACCGGCGCCTATGACGGCGTCCGGATCTGGGATGCCCGCACCGGCCAGCAGCTGCAGCAGCTCACCAGCCACACCGACTCGTTGCGGTCGGTGGCCTACGCCCCCGACGGCGCCGCCCTGGCCGCCGGCGGCGATGACGGCACCGTCCGGATCTGGGATGCCCGCACCGGCCAGCAGCTGCAGCAGCTTGCCGGCCACACCGGCGCGGTGCGGTCGGTGGCCTACGCCCCCGACGGCGCCACCCTGGCCGCCGGCAGCGGTGACGGCGTCCGGATCTGGGATGCCCGCACCGGCCAGCAATTGCAGCAGCTCACCGGCCACACCGGCCCTGTGCACTCGGCGGCCTACGCCCCCGACGGCGCCACCCTGGCCGCCGGCGGCGATGACGGCACCGTCGGGATCTGGGATGCCCGCACCGGCCAGCAATTGCAGCAGCTCACCGGCCACACCGGCGCGGTGCGGTCGGTGGCCTACGCCCCCGATGGCACCACCCTGGCCGCCGGCGGCGATGACGGCACCGTCGGGATCTGGGATGCCCGCACCGGCCAGCAGCTGCAGCAGCTCACCGGCCACACCGGCGAGGTGCTCTCGGTGGCCTATGCCCCCGACGGCGCTGCCCTGGCCGCCGGCGGCGGTGACGGCACTGTCCGGATCTGGGATGCCCGCACCGGCCAGCAGCTGCAGCAGCTCACCGGCCACACCGGCGCGGTGCTCTCGGTGGCCTACGCCTCCGACGGCGCCACCCTGGTCACCGGCGGTGATACGACCATCCGGATCTGGAATCCGCGGAACGGAACGCAGATCGACGGTACTGGGTTCGGTGCGCCGCGCAGGGTTGGGCGGCCCCTGGCCGGGGTCCGCAGCGACGCCCCGACTGCGGATGACCTGATCGGAGCTACCTCCGATGTGGAGACGCTGGCCGACCTGATAGCCGCCACTGAGACGTCCCCGCCGCTGGCGGTCGCGCTGATCGGCGACTGGGGAGCAGGCAAGTCCAGCGTGATGCTGCAGATCCAGCGCCGCATCGATGTGCTGGCCGAGATGTCCCGCAACAACCCGGGCCTGAGCGTGTTCGCCGCGAACGTGCGGCAGGTGCGGTTCAACGCATGGGATTACAGCGACGACCAGCTATGGTCCGGACTAGTCGATCATCTGTTCCGTGCTCTGGCGGCTGATCCTTCTAGCTCGTCCGGCCTGCCCGATCCCGCTACCGTCCAGGCCGAACGTGTCACGCTGCGAAGGGAGCTTGCCGAGCGGGAGGCTGAGGAACAGCGGCTGAGCGGCGGGCTGCGCTCGGCAGATCGTGTCGGCCGGCCGCAGGGTTTTCTGGCATGGCTTGGCTCTCCTGCCTACACCTGGCGGGTCATGGCTGCTGCCGCCCGTGAACTGTCGCCCGGCATTCGGGCAGCCCGATGGGTTCTGCTGAGCTGGGCGGTGCTCGGCGCTGCCGCGTACGGAGCCTGGTCACTGTGGGGATCGGTGATCGGTACAGCCGCCGCAGCGGTCGCGGCGGTGATCACGCCCATAGTGGTGATCGGGCAGCGGCTGCGGCGCTGGCATCGTGCGGGGATGGGTGTCACCGACTGGCTGCGTCGCAGTCTCGATGAGCGGCAGCGTGCCATCAGCCAGCAGATAGCGGACCTGAGGGAACGCCTGGCGCTGGTCGATGCCAGCGCCCGGCTGTCAGCATTCCTGACCGACCGGGCAGCGCCTAATGCCTACCAGAAATACCGGGGCCTGCTCGGCCAGGTGCGCAGCGACCTGGCAAGGCTGTCCGGTGACCTGACCGATGCCCGCAGCCAGTGGCTCGCCAGCGGAGCGACCACGCAGCCGCCGCTGGAACGGATCGTGCTCTACATCGACGACCTCGACCGCTGCCCGCCACGGCGGGTCGTGGAGGTCCTCGAGGCGGTTCACCTCATGCTCGCGCTCGAGTTGTTCGTGGTGGTCGTTGCCGTCGACGCCCGCTGGCTCATCCGGTCACTGGAGTACCACTACCGAGAGTTGTTCAGCACCGGCGACGCGCCAGTTTCGCCGGTGCCCGATGGTTCGCCGGAGCCAGCTGCTGACGCAGGACCGGCGAGCCCCGTCGACTACCTAGACAAGATCTTCCAGATCCCCTACGTGCTGGCTCCGCCCCCACCCGCCGCGCTGGCCTCCTACCTGCGCGCGCTACTGCCGCAGCCGGCGTCGCCCACTGCCACCCCACAGGCCCCGGTGCCGGCCGCCGTACCGGAATCCCCGCCTATCGAGCCCGCAGCCGATCGCGGCGCAGCAAGCAAGCCAGACTCGACCGATACCGATACCGATACCGATACCGATACCGATAATCCTCACAGCCACGACGATGAACTCGCCCTCCAGGCGCCGCTCCGGCACGACACTCCTCTGCAGCGGGCAGACCAACGCAACAGCCGCGACCAGAAGGATCAACTGGCCGCGCCGCGCCCCGTTGATCCTGGCGCCGCCATACCCGACCTGCGCCCGCTGGGACTCCAGCTGAGCCCGCCCGAGGTGGAGTTCATGACACGCCTCGGCTCTCTGCTTCCGACTCCCCGCGCAGCGAAAAGGCTCGTCAACCTGTACCGCCTTGTCCGCATCGGCATCCCCGACTCAGACCTGGCAGCCTTCACCGGCTCGGAGGCCGGCGGCCCGTACCAGGTCGTCCAGATCCTCCTCGCCATACTGGTCGGCAGCCCCGCTGCCGCCCAGCGGATCTTCCGTGAACTCCTAGCCGCAGCGCCGGACACCGACATCCTCACAATCTTCGCCAAAGCAGCCAGCGCGGACTTTGCCGAAGGACAACTCTGCGCCCGTGTCGGCGCGGAGATGGCAAAGATTGCTGAAGCCACCCCCTTGCTGGCCGGCACGGGGGAATACCAGCGCTGGTGCCCGGCGCTAGCCCGCTACAGCTTCCACACCCGCACTATGACAGCGGAGCCGAACCAACGAAGCTGACCTAGCGGTTCTCAAGACCGGTCAGCCAGCGCTTCTGAGCTGCACCAATATCCTGCCCTGCGGGAATCTGGGCATGAATTCGACATGGATCAAGGCGTGCGTCCGCGCTACCTGAGATGCGTGCCGCTAGTGAGCGGGCCGGTGATGGCCCAAGATCACCTCCCTGACAGGCCGTTCGTAGGACAGCCCGCGGACAGAGCACCATGAGCTGCCACGACCGTCGCTGGGATCACCTCCGTTCACTCGTTGCCGCCGGGCGTTGCCTGCCAGCAGGGTCGCGGTAGCGAGCTGGAAATGCGCTTCAGGGTCGTCGGCAGATTGTCCGCTGTGTATCCGGGCGACGGCCAGGCGCAGGCTGGCGGACACGACTGGATGGGCTGCGTCGTGCTCGCTGGCAGCTGGCTGCCGTCGGCTCTGAGGCGGTAGGCGGCGTCGAATCCTGCGCTGGTGGCATAGGCGAGCAGGCCGCGATGCACCCGGAGCACATGAGCGCCTGGGTCCTGCCCGCCGAGGCTGTCCAGGATGGCCAGGGCGCCGGGGTGGAGGAGCTCGTCGGCGTGGCCAGTGGCGAAGTTCTGGGATGCCGCCCAGGTCCGGATGCCGATCCATTCATCCAGCATCCGCGTCAGATGAGCGGTGAGGAGCTGCTGCTGGTGGGCGGCGTATGCGCCCTCAAGTCCGCGGGCGCGTGCAGCCTGGAGCAGGCCGAGGTAGTCGCGCAATCCAGCGGTTGCGGGGTTGGCGTCGATGAGGTGCTCCAGTGCGGCTTCTGCGTCGTCGGTAAGCAGGGCGGCGAAGTGTTCGTCGAGGTAGGCCCTGGATGCCGTCCAGTCGGGCGTGCGAACCCATGCGATCACGGTGTCGGTGAGCGCGTCGTCTGTGGCCGGGTGCTGGAGCCACACTGGCAGCGGTCCGTGGCCTGGTTCCAGGCCCGGTCGAAGGAGGACTGTTCATCCTTCGCGGAGCGCGCGAAGCTGACGGCGGATCTGGGCCTGGATTACCAGCACCGTGTTGACGTTCGTGATCGCCGCCATCCTGGTCGCTGGCGTCGCCGGAGAGATTCAGGCGATCCTGGCGCTCGACTGGCAGCTCGGGGTGGCGCAGCGAGTGGGTTACGGGCGCGGCGCCTTCAGACCCGACGCGGGGAGCGATTGCGAGCTCCCGGGTCGGATGCCCGCGGCGGCGACCCGGACCAGAACCTGCCCGTCGCCGGCCGAGGGACGCGGGACGTCGACGACATGGAGGACGTCCGCCGGGCCGTAGCGGTCGAATTGCACCCTGCGGCTCATGCGCCCGCGTCAAGTACCAGGGCGTCGCGGCGGGTGAGCGCGATGACGGGGATTGTCCGGCTGGTCTTCTGCTGGTACGCGGCGAATCCGGGATAGAGCTCGGATTGAATGCGGTACTTCTCATCGCGTTCCGCGCCGGTCAGGTCGGTGGCGTGCACCGCGATCGTCTCGTCGCCTACCTCGATGGTCGCATCCGGCTTGGCCCGCAGGTTCCAGTACCAGTCGGGGTTGCGGTCCGATCCCGCCTTTGAGGCGAACACGAGGTACCGGTCGCCGTCAGCCAGGTACATCATCGGGTTGATCCGCGGCTGCCCGCTGCGGGCGCCGACGGTGTGGAGAAGCAATAGCGGCGCACCGGCGAAGTTGCCGCCGACCCGCCCGTGGTTGGCGCGGAACTCGGCGATGGTGCGCTGGTTGAATTGGTCAGCCGGGCTAGTCAACGACTGTCCTCTCGTTTGTCGTGGTACCGGGTCGCGTCGAGGTGTCCTGGAGGGCGTCTCACCGCTACCCGGCGTCACAGGCTCCGCAGCACGCGGTCGCGGTCGCTTTGCGCGCGGCGCGAAACGTCGGCTTCGAAGGCGATGGCGTCGTACTCATGCGGCACGCCGGGGTGCAGATGCAGTTCGACCGGCACGCCCGCTCGGCTGAGTGTCACCGCGTAACGGACGTCCTCGTCGCGGAAGACGTCCAGCTGCCCCACCTCGATGTAGGCGGGCGGCAAGCCGGTAGCGTCCTCAAGTCGTCCCGGCGCGGCCGACGGGTCGATGTCGCGGTGCTCGTGTCCTGTTCCGAGCAAGGCGTTCCAGCCCGTGGCATTGTCGTCATAGGACCACCCCGCCAACGGCGCGATGTACGGGTCGGGCGTCGTGCGATCGTCGAGCATCGGGTAGATGAGCAGCTGACGCGCCACCGCCGGGCCTTTGCGGTCGCGGCTCAAGATGGCCACGCCGGCGGCGAGCCCGCCGCCCGCGCTGTCGCCCATGACCGCGATGCGGCTGGGGTCGATGCCAAGCTCGGCGGCGTGGTCGGTGAGCCAGGCCAGCCCGGCGTAGGCGTCCTCGACCGGAGTGGGATGAGGATGTTCTGGTGCGAGCCTGTACTCCAGGGAGAGCATCGAGACGCCGGTACGGGCCACGTACCGTGAGACTGGCCCGTCGAAGATCGGTACCGAGCCGACGATCATCCCGCCGCCGTGCAAGTACAGCACCGCCGCCTCGCTCTCGCTCGACGGCTGCCGGTACCATCTCGCGAGCAGCGTACCTCCGTCGGTCGCGATGATGTTGCGGTCGGAGATGTCGACTTTGCTGGCGACCGGCTGCGCTTGGTTGTTGAAGTACTCCAGCATGGCGTCGAGCGCGACGCGGCGGCTGGCGACGTCACCAACTGGCGGAGCTGGCGGCGGACCGTTCTGCTCGATCGCCGCGGCGAGGACCGCGGCCACCTGAGCGTCCAGCGTGAAGGTCATCTCGGCACTCGTCCCTTATTTCGCGCTGGGCGGCGGGAGTAGCTCGGTCTTGTACTCCGGCGCGAGCGCCCTCGACCGGGCGATGAAGGCTGCGTGCGCGGCGGCGGCGAGCGGCGGCGGCGCCTCAGTCCGGGCGGCGACGGGCTGGCCGACCAGGGTGAAGAACTCGTCCTGGCCCGCGGGCGCGCACATGCACAGCAGCCGCGACGGCGTCTCTCCGGCGTTGGTGAATGCGTGCGGGGCGTTGGCCGGCACGTTGATGGTCTCGCCGGCGCGGGCGATGAGGATCTGGCCGCGGAAGGTTACCTGGACTTCTCCGTCCAGCACGGTGAACATCTCCTCGAAATCGTGCCGGTGCGGCGGCGGGCCGCCGCCCGGGGGCACATGCATGTCGATGAGCGTGTACTTGCCGGCGGTGTCCTCGCCGGAGACGAGGATCGTGTACGTGTCACCGACGAGCCCGATGTGCGGCAGGCTCTGGTCGCTGTCCGGCCGCGCGACGGTGAGCTTGCGGGACAGGTCGTCGGGCGGGACGGGCGCGGGCTGGCTGGGCATGCTGCCTCCTCGAGGATTGACGGTGTGGCCCTACCGGGTTCCGGGCGAAAGGGCCTCCATCGGGCGCGCGACGGGCCGAGGATCAGCACGCCGCGCCCTAATTCCCTTAATCCGGAGGATTTCGTCCGCTTACAGTGTAGCCTACCAACGGGAACCGGAGACGGATTCAATGAGCGCATGGCCACCGTGAGGAAATCTCGTCCGCGCGAGCAGCGCAGCGACGCGGCCCGTAACCGCGAGGCCCTCGTGCGTGCCGCGACAGCAGCGGTGCACCGTGACGGTCCCCGCGCGACCATGGCAACGATCGCAGCAGACGCGGGTGTCGGCATCGGGACGCTCTACCGTCACTTCCCGACCCGCGAGGACCTGCTCAACTCCCTGACCCACCGATCCTTCGAGCAGGTGCTCGCGAACGTACAGGCCGCGGAAAGCGACGGCACGACAGCCAGCGACGCGCTGCGGCGCTTCATTGAAGCTGCGATCACCCAGCGAAACGAGCTCGTACTGCCGCTGCACGGCGGGCTCCCGGTTAGGGACCCGGAAACCCTCGCGGTGCGCGACCAGGTCCACCGCGCCCTGCAACGGATCATCGAGCGTGGCCGTGCCGACGGCACGATTAGCCAGGACGTGACTCCGCATGAAGTCGTCGTATTCGGAGCGATGCTCGCTCAGCCCCGGCAATCCGCCCCGAAATGGGACACGACATGCCGCCGGCTGCTCGCCACATACGTCAATGGCCTGAGAGCATGCTGATAGAGCCGCACGCTATCTGGGGCCTGATGCCGGCGGGTTCCACGCTGCCTGCGCTGACGCGAACCGGGGTGATGACGTCATACTCGGGCCCGAATCCGCCGATCAGGACGGGCCGCTCGCCGTCGGCCAGCATCGGTGTGGTCGTAGCCGTTGCGCCAGGGCTCACCGAGCGGGATGACGGATAGGCCGACGCGTTCACCGGCCCAGTCGGCCGTCACCTCTCGGGCTGCACGGCGGGGTAGCCGCGCACCATGCGGGGTGCCGGACCACGTTCGAGGCCTCCTCTCGTGACGGTCGCCGTACGGTATCCGGTGCTGGCAACGGCCGAGCGTGGAGCCGCGGGCCGCCAGCCGGGGCCGCCGCATCGTCACCTGTCTTGCGTCACGCAAGCCAACCACCGGCGATTACGCGGCACTCAGCGCCGCGGCCCCGGCGGGCGGATCTTCACCGGCCCGCGCGGCGGAACAGTCGCCGAATGGGCAGGCCCTACGACCTGCGCCACGCCGCCGTCTCGACCTGGCTCAACGCCGGCGTGCCCGCCGCCCAGGTCGCCGACTGGGCAGGCCACAGCGTGGACGTGCTGCTGCGGGTCTACGTCAAGTGCATCGCCGGCCAGCAAGGCGAGGCCAAGCGGCGCATCGAGGACGCGATGCGGCCGCTGGAACGCGACGAGCCAGGCAGCACCGGCCAGCTACCGGGCATGGACCACCCCGACGGCGAGCACGCGGGCCCCTGAAAACTTGGACGCGTATTTGCCACACAGACAGCCGCACACAGCCGCTGCGAGCCGGACACAACCGCATACGGCTAAGCCGGAACGGAGCAGCCCCCGGCCTGCATGCTCGCAGGTCAGGGGCTGTTTTGGCTGCTCCTTGCGGAGGGTGTGGGATTTGAACCCACGAGGACACTCACGCGCCCTAGCGGTTTTCAAGACCGCCGCCATCGGCCACTAGGCGAACCCTCCTGGCTGCCGGATCATGCCGAACTAGAAGCCCAGGGGGCCATCTGGTCCGCCACCAGCCCGCAGATCCAAGCACCGGACTACAGCGAGTAGCCCGGCGTAACTTTAGCCTCTCATACCGGGTCACCCTCCGGCGCATCACGGACGTGCTCACCGGCCGCCTGCTGGGCGCTCGGCTCTTTCTAGCGATGCCCTTGCTGCCATACGCCGATGACGTTGCTGGCCGGGTCAAGGAAGGTCGCTACCCACAGGTCTCCCTCCGGGTACGGGGTCTGCGCGACCGCACCGCCGTTGGCGGCGACCTTGGCGAGCGCATCGTCGACGCGATCGACGTAGATGTAGGGCAGCACGCCGGAGTCGACTGAGGCCGGGCGATCGGTGACCCAGGCGCCGATCACGTGGCCGGTGCCGTCGGCAAAGCTGGGATGCTCGGGATCTCCCCGGATTTCCCAGCCGAAGATTGCCTGGTAGAAGGCCGCGGACAGGCGGGGATCGTCGGCCGGGATATGGAGGTAGGAGATCCCGGCGACCCGGAAGACCGGGTGCTGGCCGCTCGCGGCGGGGGACCCTTCCCGGGTCTCGTCATGGGCCTGTGGCGAAGGTGAGGTCATGATGATGCTCCTTCCAGCAGGAAGCGTAGGCTCGCCGATGGAGGAGGTCCCATGCTGCCCCCGTTCGGCTGGAACGCGGTGGTGACGCAGTGGCAATTCGCGCCTATCGTCACCGGCTTCGTAGCTGTCGCCGCTGGCCTCTATATCTGGGGCGTCCTGCGGGTAGCCCGCAGCCATCCGGCCCGGCCCTGGCCGGCCTGGCGGACCGGGATGTTCCTCGGCGGACTCGCAGTCGTCGCGCTGGCCACCCAGAGCGGCATCGGGGCCTACGACGACCTGCTCTTCTGGGATCACATGGTGCAGCACCTGATGCTGGTCATGATTGCCCCCCCGCTGCTCATTGTCGGCCAGCCAATCACGCTGCTGATGCACGCGAGCAGAAATCCGCTGCACACCTGGACCAAGCGGGTGGTGCGTTCCCGGGTGGCCAGCTTCCTGACCTGGCCGGCCTTCGGGTTCGTGGCCTACGCGTGCGCGATCGCGGCCGCACACCTGACGAACATCGCCAACCTGGTGGAGGCCAACCAGGCAGTGCACGACTCCGAGCACGTGGCGTTCCTCGCCGTCGGCTACCTCTTCTTCCTGCCGATCCTCGGCCGCGAGCCGATCCGGTGGCGGCTGTCCTACCCGATGCGATTCGTGATCCTCATCCTGGTCATGCCGGTGGACACCTTCACCGGGCTCGTGCTGGGCTACGGCAACGCAGGGACGCCGGGCGTCCCGGCTGTCGAGCCGGCCTGGGCGCCCGGCCCCGTCCAGGACCTGCACCTGGGCGGAGCCGTGATGTGGATCGGCGGAGACGCGATCATGTTCGGCCTGATGATGCTGGTCTTCCTGATGTGGAGCATGGACGAGCGGGCGGCGACCAGCGGCCACGGGTGGCTGGAGTCCGCCCGTCGGACCAGCCTGGAGGCGCTGGTCACCTCGCACGAGGCGCCACAGGCGGCGGCCGACGACTGGTCCGGGCGCGGCGGGATCGACGACGACGAGCACCTGGCCGCCTACAACGCCTTCCTGGCGCGGCTGAACGACGCCGAGTCCGGCCGTCGGCAGTAGAGCTGCCCTGGCAGGCCGCCCTGCGCCGGCCCTCGGTAGTGCCTAGCCTGCGGGCGGCGATGACCTGGCGATAGCCGTTCTGCCTGGTCTTTTTGCCGTGCGGTGAACCTTGGCCGCTGCTGATACGTGCCAGAGGCAACGGCGCAGGAATCTGTGGCGCCATCCTGGCCTGGCGGCCGTCGCCGACGTCTGCCCGCTACGCTCGCGCTACGCGACCACCGTCGGCCCGCAACCGAAAGGGAGCATGCTCATGGGAGTTATACGCGGGGTCGCGCTGGCAGCCGCCAGCGCAGCAGCCATTGCCGGAGCGGGGCTCACGGCAGCGCCTTCAGCATGGGCGCGCCCGCAGGCGCCCGCATCATTCGTCGGCGGTTTGCAGCACATCACAACGATCGCATCGACCGTTCCGGGAAATGGCGACGTCAATCCGTACGGCGTGGCCGTGGTCGGCCGGAGCCAGGGCCGGCTGCACCAGGGGGACATCCTGGTCAGCAACTTCAACAACAAGGCCAATCTCCAGGGCACGGGACGGACGATCGTCCAGGTCAGCCCCGGCGGCCAGCGGACTACCTTCGCCCGCATTTCCCCATCCAGCCTGCCCGGGGCGTGCCCAGGCGGCATCGGCCTCACCACAGCGCTGGTCATCGTGCACGGCTGGGTGATCGTCGGCAGCCTGCCGTCGTCCAGCGGGATGGCCGCGGCGGCCAAGGCTGGCTGCCTGATTGTCCTGGACAGCCAGGGCCGGGTGCGGGAGACCATCGCCGGGCACGGCATCAACGGGCCCTGGGACATGACCGCCGTCAGCCACCGCAACCGTGCCGTGCTGTTTGTCACCAACGTGCTCAACGGCACCGTCGCGGCGAAGGGCAAGGTCGTCCATCGCGGCACGGTCCTGCGGCTGGTCGTCCGGCTCCGGGGGCACGCTCTGCCCAGGCTCCGCCACGTGACGAAGATCGGCTCTGGATTCGCGGAGCAGACCGACGCCGCGGCCTTCGTCCTCGCGCCGACCGGCGTCGGCTTCAGCCATGGCGCGCTGTACGTCGCGGACACCGACGCGAACAAGATCACGGTGATCCGCCACGCGCTGAGCCGGTCTACCTCCGCCGGAAACGGTCAGGTTGTCACCTCCGGCGGTGCGCTCAGGGCCCCGCTGGGCCTGGCCATCGCGCCGAACGGTGACGTGCTCACCGTCAACGGCGCCAACGGGCGGATCGTCGAGACTTCCCCGGCGGGGGTTCAGGTCCGCAAGCGGTTCCTGGACCGCTCGGGCAGCCCCCGTGGCAGCGGGGCCCTCTTCGGTCTGGCCGTGGCACCGCACGGGGCGGGCATCTACTACGTGGACGACATCAGTAACACGCTGCGCCTGCTGGGCTGAGTCTGGCCCAGCCGGCCTCGAATGCAGGTCGAGCTGCCGAGAGGCAGTTTCGCCAGCACCGTGCGGGGGGACAAGTGGCCCCGTCCCCCCGCACGGCCCATCTGCCGGCTGGCCGCCTCCGCAACGTCAGCGACACGCCGGCAGCGACACGCCGGTAGCGCTTTCTACGTGAATCTAGGGAAGTTGCTAGACCCCGCCATAGGCTCCTATGGCATGGATCCCGTTCGCAATCCCTATGCGCCCGGCGCCGGGCAGCGGCCGCCGGAACTGGCGGGTCGCGACCGTGAGCTCGGCCAGTTCGAGGTCGTACTTGAGCGGGTGGCGCGCGGCCGTCCCGAGCGCAGCATGGTGCTCACTGGCCTGCGCGGCGTGGGCAAGACCGTGCTGCTGAACGCGTTCCGGTCGATGGCGATGCAGCGCCTGTGGGGGACGGGGAAAATCGAGGCGCGGCCGGACCAGTCGATCCGCAGGCCCATCGCCGGAGCTCTGCACATGGCCGTCCGCGAGCTCGCTCCGCGGCACCGCGCGCCGGACCGGATCGATCATTTCCTTGGCGTGCTCAAGGCATTCGCCGCCCGCGATCCGGGTGCCCAGAAGGGCTCCTTCGCGACCCAGCTGGGCATTGACGTGCCGGCGGTGCGCGGCCGCGCCGATTCGGGCGATCTCGAGATCGACCTGACCGAGCTGCTGACCGACGCCGCATCCGTCGCGGCCGATCTCAGTGTGGGGATCGCGCTGTTCGTCGACGAGATGCAAGACGTGCGCCCGCCGGACATCTCGGCGCTCTGCGCCGCCTGCCACGAGCTGTCGCAGAACGGCGGCCCGCTGATCGTGGTCGGGGCCGGGCTGCCGCACCTGCCGTCGGTCCTGTCGGCGAGCAAGAGCTACTCCGAGCGGCTGTTTCGGTACGTCTCCATCGACCGCCTGGACCGGGAAGCCGCGGATTTCGCGCTGCTCGCCCCGGCGCGGCGGGAAGGCGCGGACTTCGAGACCGACGCACTGGATGCTCTGTATGCGGCGGCCGACGGGTACCCGTATTTTGTCCAGGCCTACGGCAAGGTGACCTGGGACGTGGCCACGTCCAGCCCGGTCACCGCCAAGGACGTCGGGGTGGCGGGCCCCGTTGCGGCCACGGAGCTGGCCGTCGGATTCTTCGGCAGCAGGTATGAGCGGGCTACGCCGTCAGAGCGCGAGTACATGCGCGCGATGGCGCTGCTCGGCGACGAGCCCGTGCCCACCGCGCAGGTAGCCGAGGAACTCGGACGCAAGCCGTCCAGCGTCTCGCCGGCCAGGGACAGCCTGATCAAGAAGGGCCTGATCTACAGCTCCGAGCGCGGCCTCATCGCGTTCACCGTGCCGCATTTCGGGCGCTTCCTCCGGGCTCAGCCCGCCTGACGGCGCCAAGGCCGCCCGCGACGGCCGCCAAGCCCGCCCTGACGGCACCAGCTCTCTGCGCGAGTCTTGGCCTGTCTACGATCTTGGCTAGAGACCGGTAGAAAGCGGCAGATCATCGAGCCGCCTCGTGGTCACTCAAGCTCCGGTATGCCGGTATGCCCAGGTCAGGGTCGGCGGCCGCAGAATGGAAGGGCTCAGGGACAGGGTCGGCGGCCGGCCCTGACCAGGCCGGGCGCACG
>Ga0080026_10000134_pt1 | contig 16780 bp, 25 predicted proteins | sample OrgsoiDNA2013045_FD_70941 | JGI IMG/M metagenome (GOLD analysis project Ga0080026, IMG submission 70941) | Permafrost soil microbial communities from the Arctic, to analyse light accelerated degradation of dissolved organic matter (DOM) -... | ecosystem: Environmental > Terrestrial > Soil >... | reverse complement strand
CCACCCCACCGCAAAAGCGAACCGACCACCAGCAAACACACAGAGTGACAACGAAAGCTTAAATCGCAAGCTAAGCCAGGGTCTCGATGACCTCCGATGTCCGAACAGAGTCCGCCTTGGGTTCACGGGAGAGTGCCGCTCGTTCGAGCAGGTCAGATAGCGGAAGCGGTCGTCTGAGGTCGATGTCGTCCGTCACGGTTGCTGCACTCTGGCGGCTCGTTCACACCGGGGAGCGCACTCGTTCGATCCCGGTATCCCTCACCCACTTCAACAGCCGGTTCTGAGCACGGGACCGGTCTTCTTTGATCATCGTGCAGCAGCGAAGTACAGCAACGCTTGGCATCGAGCTGCCGCTGGCCAGGAGCTAGATCGATTTAATGACCTCAGCGCGCTTGGTCGCGTACTCTTCCTGACTCAGCAGGCCAGCATCCCGAAGTTCCTGGAGCTTTCGGAGCTTGCCGGCAGGGTCGCTCCCGGTTTCCGTAGCCGTTGGGGCAGAGGCACCAGCCAGTGCATTGAACTGCACGACCTGTTTCTGCGCCTCGCGAACCACGTTGTTGCCGTCCAGCGCCACAGTGTGGACGGTGCCATCGGGAAAGACGACCGCCGCGTCGGCCTTAGTCTTCGTGGCCAGTCCGGCAAGCCCGATCGGCAGGAACATCGCACGACCAGGGCTCCATGCCTGCGAGCCGTCAGTGACCATCGCCTCGGTCCCGGCCAGCGAGCCGAGCAGCCGCGAGGTGTTGGTCTTCGTTACGGCATCATGTGACCCGATTGTGTACACCCTGCCGACGCCTGCCAGGACCTGCACGCCAAGTGCCCGGTAAGTAGTCACAGGCCCGGCGCTGACGAACGTCTCGTACAGCTGAGCACGGCGCTCCTTCTCGGCCATCTGCGTGGCGTGAGCGGCGAGCCGCTCCTGAATTTTCCTGGCAACTGCTTGGGCCGCACCACCGTCGAGCTTAACCAGAGCGGCCCACGCACGGGCCCATCCATCCTCCGTCAGCGGAAAGCGATCAAGGACCTTGATCGAATCCATGACAGTGGCGCGGGCTACGACGAAGCAAGGGCCATCCTTCCTGGCGTCCTGCCATCCGAGGTTGTACCGCTGACCGCTAGACCCGATCAGGTACGGAGAACCTCGCCACAGCGTGCCAGGCGTTACGGCGGGCATTGCAGGAGCATCAACTCGCGCCGCCACAGCCTCATGTCGCCCGGTTGGGTGATCCGGGACGTCTAGATCTCCCATGGTCAACTCCTCCACTGGCTCGCACGCTATCGTGCCACGTTAATCAAGATCGCGCCGTCGTCTCTTACATCCATCAACTGTCATGGCCAGCGGCAGCACCCCGGCCCGCCCGATGCCGAGATGGACGGGACAAGAGCACCATGCAATGAAGCTTTATGCCCCCAGCTCCCGCTTCCGCCCAAAAATAGCTCTTGGCTTCACAGACCATGACAGCTGGGCTTGACTCGCCTAAGGGCGCTGCAAATACGCCGCCGAGGCCTGACGCCTCCGGTCACGGCTGAACTAGGAGACGCATGAACATCATTCTAGTTCCCAGGTCCACGTGTAACGCTCATCATGCCCCCGACGGCCAGGCCCACGACCAAGATCTGCTGATATCGCGAAGCTACTTAAGTGTGGCTAGGAACCGGAGACGCTGGACCAGGCGCCTTCGACTTGGCGCGAGCGTTACATTGCACGATCTCGTCGTGGTTAGGTACAGCGAGATGCACGGCCGTCGTGCTTAGTTCTTCTCCAGTTGAAAGTTGCAGTATCGCCCTGACGGCAGTTGCTTTCTTGAAATTACCTCCTAGAGCAGCGTGATCGCATCCCATGGGAATGACGAAGAAAGAACTCTCACCAGGTGCCAGGTATTTGGGCAAGTCGCCAATATTGTTCGCCGAAGATCCGCCCAACGTGACTATATCTTGCATGCCGCAGCGAGCAGGTATCGCGCAAACTAGCGACATTGAATTCACGGTAATTCCGCTTCCTCCCTCATTGGAAAACTCTACCCGAACGGCTTCTTGCGTTCCCAGCTGATGCGATCCAGGCTTAAAGACTACGCATGTCGAGAGGACCCCACCGGCAAGATCTCTAATATGAGCAGGGCAAATCGCCGTATTCACCCTGGCTCCCGTTGCGGATTGTTGCCTATTAAATAATAGGATCGTGAGTACCAGGCTAACTACAGCAAAGAATATGACCACGGCGATACCTGTCACCTGCCAACGAGTTGCCCGACGAGCTTCTTCGAAGGTTAGTCGATTTAGGCTGGGTTGGCGTCGCCTAGCCACGAGTCAACTCATCTCCAACCAACTGCATCTGTAGCAATCTACCGATAATGGAATACTATACCTTAACATGCGGATGCTCGTCGTGTATCCACGATTTACATTCCTCGGTTTCCTTCGCCTAGCCGATCGCCTAGGGCCCCGCGTCCTCCAGGTAGCTGCCATCCCTGGCCGCGCGGCCGACGTGTCCAGGCTCGCGAAGCGGCTTGGCGCTGACTCGACGGACTCAGCTGAGATCCTGACGTAGCGAGGGTGACTGCCTTACCGGTGGTGGAGGGCTGTCTCCGTCCGCGCGGTGGATCTGAGTCAGTAGGGGCCGCGTAACCCCGGCAGGCGACCGTGAGTTGACTGTCAACTCATGCTTGACAGTGTATGTAGGGTCTGCGGTTGTCGGCTACTTGCGACTTGACACCTTAAGCCTCGATGACAGAATATTAGGCTAGGAGGGATATAAACATGGCCGATCGTAATTATGGAACGGGCATTCGTGCAGCCCTATGGTCATTAAGTCAAAGCGTTTGCTATTGGCCTACGCCTCAATGCGCAGAGCCAACGGTTCGAATCGTAGCTAAGACGCCAGTCTGCAACTTGGAAATCGCCCATATTCGGGCAGTCTCTTTAGGGGGGCCTCGATATGATGAGAATATGGAAGACGAGGAACGCAATAGCTTCGAAAACCTCATTCTACTATGCCATCCGCACCACACCATAATAGATGGGCCAAAGTGGCGCGACTTCCCTGTTACGCTTCTTAAGGAATGGAAGACTGCACATGAAAAGGCTGGCCGTGCTGAGCTTTCTAAGCTAACCGGAATCACCGAGAAGCGGTTTCAGGAGATAATAGTTGACGCGTTTGAATCCAGCACGAAACGGGTCGAGGGCGCTCTTGCCAAGTTCGAACAGATGGATTTGGAAGCGGCTAAACTCCTGCGAAGCATGCTCGATCAGTTGACCAGCCTGCGCCTAAATGTCCTGCTTGATGAAGGCATAATCAGTCAGCTTGCTCATGCTGCCGATATCCTACGCTATTCAATGAATGAAGGTGTCGTTGTCCAGCTCGCCAGTGCGGCTAATGGTTTAAAATCCTCCTTAAGCGAGGACATTGTTAATGAACTCGCACGCGCAGCCGACAGCCTTTCACATCTTGAGGATACGGTCTACCTATTGTCAAACGCCGCAAGAGACCTGCGTCGCTATCAAGACATGTAGATCACAACTTAGCCCTGAGTCGAGAGGTCCGTCCTCCTGATAGGTGCCAGGGTCTTGCCGGGGAAGATCAGTGTCAAGGGTCTGCGCCGCGAAGCGGGGACGCGCCGCAGGCGCGCCCTTGATGGTGATCTTTCGCGGTGAGAGACTGCCCGGCGTGAGGAGGACGGCCCGGCCATTCCTGCGGGCGCGGCGCTGAGGGACCGTTGCGGCCGGTACCGCCTGCCTGCGGGTGGGGGGCAGCGGCGCGGCGGCGGCGCCCCCGACCGGAGGGCTGCCGCCCATAGGTCGGGGGCAGGCCGCCGCCCCGGAGTCGCCGAGTAGCCCCGCCTTGTCCCGCAGCTCCTGGCGGCGAACCTCACGCCGCCCCACGAACTCCCTTAGCGCGTAGCGATCCTGCACGCAATCGGCCAGGGCCGGAACGGCCCGGCGCGCCGGAGGCGTGCCCTTGAAGCTGTGGAGAAAGTTGTCAGAGCTCCGCGCGGGGGTAGGCATAAGGAGCAGGTCACATAGGAGCAGGTCACCGCCAGCACGCTCGAAGGCGCCGTCCCGCTGGGACCTCTGCGACGAGCAGTTCACGGGCTGGGATGAATGTGTGCCCATCCGGGTGCCCGAGGGGATGATCTACAGCGCCGCGTGGCCGTCACTACTCTTTGCGAGAGTGGCGGGGCCTCGGAGGCTTGCCTCGGCGGGGAGAAGGATTTACAGCCCGGCGCATCAGAGGGACGATCCGTCTAGACCATGGTTGTGGCGGCCATGCTGAGTCCATGGAGCGCGGCTATGGCCCATACCAGCCGGTGCAGCAGTGCGAGGACGGATCGCTGCCACTGCTCGTGCAACGGCGCGTTACATGGCGGGAGCACCAGCCTCACTGGCCGAGGCCTCGGCATGAGGCTACCTCTCGTGACACCGGAGCGCCTCACTCTCCGGCTCATGACTGACCGAGGATAATACCCTCGCGGGCGGTGGGATCGTTACTAAGTTAGTTTACGCTGCTATAGTTCCCTTATGATCGCCGATGATGCCTGGATAGAGTGGTGCCGCAAATTTGATGAGCTGCGTGACCAGATGCTCGACCTACATCACTCGCGGCGAATGTGGCGAACAGTACAGGCCATGATAAATGCCCACCAGGACCTCCGATCGTCAGGTATCGTGTTGTACTGGCTGACTCAGTGCTACTCGGCATTTCAGCTAATTGCCGTGCGGAAACAGACGGATCCAGACAAACGTAGTATAAGCCTCTGGCAATTGCTGGATCTGCTCGCCCGCACGCCGAATATCGCATCCCGAGAACACTTCATTGCTGAATTGAAGGCAGAGCCGCTGCGGGCGCGGTATCTGCATCTGCATGCGCCAGCGTTCGAGATCTTCGCCGAACCTGGGCAGCCTTTTGTGAGCCGGAAAATAGTGGGTGCGGATCGCGACCGGCTTACGGCGGATGTTGCGAAGGCGAAGGCTGTCGTTAACAAACTTGTGGCTCATCACCAGGATGTGGCAAAGTTTACCGATGCTCTGCCGACGATCACTTGGGGTGAACTCGATATTGCTATCGATACCATCGGTGAGCTGTACACCAAGTACTACAGCCTGCGTTATCCCGGTCAGACTCTGAGCAACCTGGAACCGGATCTTCCCATCGGCTGGGATCGCATCTTCGAGACAGCGTGGAAGCCTCCTGACTAGGGGCTCACCAATCGGTTTAGCGAGCGAGCCGCCACGCCAGTCTGGGTGAGCATGGCACATGAGCATGCTCTGTTGGCCTGCCGCCAAACTGGTCGCGCAGGTCGGCGGGGCATGACTTCATGTATGCCATGGAAGGCTACGAGCCGGTCGTGAGCTTCGGCGTGGACACCGCCGCGATCTACGACGACACCCTGCGCGGCGATGGGGATGCGCCTGCCGCGTTCTTGGAGCAGCTGGCAGACGGCGGTCCCGCGCTGGAACTGGCGCTGTACAACCTGCTGACCCAAGCCGAGCAGGTCCGCTGTTTCCAGAATGTCGCTGCCCATCTGTCCTTGCCATCCATTCGGTCATCTCGGAGAAGGTCTCGTTCCTATGCCCGGCGATTGCGCGTCGTGTCGCGCCGCTTAACATGCAGGCTTGTCGCTCGTTGCGGCCTAAAAATGGCCGTATCCCGAGGTGGCCACAACATTGAACTGGCCTTTTGGCACTGTTCAATTCAAGTCTTGGGTGTTCGACCGTACCGTTTTGTGAGCCCACATGAAGCTGATGGCTTTTGCTTCGTAGACTCCATCGAAAGAGCGCGAAGTACCTTGAGGGCAAGACGAGCACGAGAACGCTTGTCAGGGGCAAAGATCGCCACAAGCCCGGCTACCAGTCGCAGCACGGCCCCACTGCCATAGCGCAAGCCTAGTCCGAGAGTGGCGGCACCGGAAAGTACATGTACGACGAGAAGCTGCCAGGACGTCAAAGGGTCCCCATCCCGGCGAGGCGCAGGCCATGCAGAGCCATACGTCTGCGCCGTTAAGTGAACCCGTACTACCGGATTCGAACCGGCACTGGGGACTCGCGGATGCGAGTCGGCCTCTTCCCTTGGGCTAACATACGGGAAATATGTGGTGTCGCCATTGTAGCGCATAGCTGCCATCCCTCGGCCGTGGCCGATCTTGTCGCAGTGAGCGGCCAGACCGCAGAGAGCTGATGACCTCGGTGATCACGAGAGCAGCGCCGCGGCGGCCGTGCCGTCCTCGATCGCCGCTGCCATTAAGCCATCGAGCGGCCCGCCGGTAGTCTCGGCCAGCCGCGCGACAGCGGCGGCCTCGCCGGGCAGGGCCAGGCCAGGCGCAAAGTATTGCGATTCAGTCCGCTCCAGCCGTGTGCGAGACGGTCCGCGCCGATTCGCCGCACGGCCACCCAGCCTTTGCTATTCCTGCTCATACCGGCCACGGTAGGCGCGCCCCGCTGACAGGCCGCGCGAGATCGGATCAGCGGTAGTAGCCAGGGCGCACGATCAGCGGATATGGCTGACCTGCACCAGGGCAGGGTCCTGGCCGACGAGCGACAGGGCGCCCTTACCTCCAGCCCGAGTGCCATGCACTCCTGGCCGGAGCCAGCCTCCACCACCGGCCTTTAACCTGCCGGTGGGCGCCGTACACCATTCGCTGTCGTAAGGCGTCTAGTTGTCAGTCCGAGGGGGTCATTCCATGATCGAAACCAAGCATGCTCGTACGGGCGGCAGCCACGAACCCCGCTCTGCGTGGTTCAAGATCAGCATGACGGTGGCGGCCGCAGCTCTGCTTGTCGTCGGAGTGGGACTCGGGGCAGCGCTCAACTCGCATCACCCGCAGATCGCGGCACAGCAAGCACGGATTCACGCGCTCCAGCACGGCATTACCGTGGCGCGTGCGCAGAGCGCTACTTCGAAGTCGAACATGGAAGCAGCTCAGACGCAGGCCCGCACGGCGACGGCAACAGCTAACGCCAGGGCGGCTGCCAAATACGCATCCCGCGAGGCCGCGGTTCAGAAGCTTCAGCACAAGCTCGTACGCGAGCAGGGCGTCGTCCAGGCCTCCACGATCAGCGCGGATGGCGTCTACATAGTCGGCAAGGACATCCCGGCAGGCACCTATCACACCACGGGCGGCGGGCAGTGTTATTACGCAACGCTCGGCAGCACCGACACCAGCAACATCCTGGACAACAACAATTTCAACGGTCCTGAGACCGTTGACGTCTCCGGAGCCTACGCATTCCAGATCAGCGGCGGCTGCACCTGGACCAAGGAAGGCTAAACAGTGACTGGCGGTATTGCGCGATACCAGCTCGCTGGCTCACTGATCCTTGACCTGCGTTTATGCAGCTCTATGGATGGGGCTGCGCCTGGCTATCCCGCGCATATCCCATGCCAGCTGGCTACTCGGGCGGGGAGGTCTGTACCGGGTCCCTGATATTTCCGGTTCGTGCATCTGCTGCGCTGGCCTGTTGCGGCACGTCGTGAATACCGGTGGGCGGGGGGTCGTCGTCGCGGACTTTCACTGGCGGGGGCATCCAGGGCTTGATGTGCTGCACAACGTCGGCATAGAAGTTCTCGACGGTCTCCAGGATCGATGTCACGAATGAGCCGCGTGTCTTCCCGCGCTTGGTCCCGGCGTTAGCTGATAGCGAGACAGTGAAGGCTCGCAGCTCCCGGGCCGGGTCGTTGATGGCGAGCTTGGGTGTCTCGCGCAGTTCCGCGAGTGTCCGAACGGCGCCCTTGCCGCGCTGGCGGACAGCTGTCGCCTCGATGCAGACCTGGCCTTTGCTGTCACGCAGCTGGCGCAGCCAGTTCAGCCGGGTGGTGGCTCGTCCTGTGTCCGGCGCGTCGACGGTCATCGAGCAGCGGATCCGGCTGGCTCGCAGGTCCGCGATGACCTCGATCAGAGCCGCGGCGTTCGGGACGCGCAGCCCGCCAGACAGAATGCCGGTCTCGGCGAGCGCCGCGGCTGCGGCCTGCAGCCGCCGGTCAGGGTCCTTCATGTCCCCGCGTGACAGTGCTGGCCGGACCTCCACGCCCAGTTCGCGGGACAAGCGCATCGCGGCAAAGGACATCAGCTGCTCATACCGGCGCACGACATCGATCCCGCCCTTGTCGGCGGCCTGGAGCGTGCCGGATCGGGAAGCCTCGCGAACAGCCACCCACGAAGCGCCCATGTCCTCGAATTCGGCCGCGCCCGACCGGGGATGCTCCAGGTAGCGGATGAACTCGGCGAGGATCCACGCCTGGTCAGGGTCACTGACTGCCTTGTTTCCCTGCTCGACCAGCGCCTCGGTGCGGATCTGGCTCCACGACAGGTGATGCAGGCTCACCTTCCTCAGCTTCCGCTTGTCCACGGTCAGCGGATGCTCGCCCGGCGCCCCGGCCAGCTGATTAGAGATCGTCAGGACCGCGTCAAAACCCTGCTCGCGGGCCACATCCAGATAAGACTCCACCTGCGCGATCTTCAGCTCGTTCGCGCCCGTCTTCACCTCGATCAGCAGTCCACAGCGTTGCTCCGCGCTTCACCTGGAGGACCCGTCGGGCCGCAGCTTCTTCTCACCGCTGGTGAAAGGCACCTCAATATAGGCCATCGGGATGCCAGCGGGAGCGCCGAGCGGGGCGGTGATCGCCCGCCCGAACTCACGCACCGAGTTGATGACCGCCAGCAGTGCCGAGACGCCTCGCCGCTCCTGCTCATCCGGGCCGGTGATACCCGAGACAGGAATCAGCCGCGCCCGCTCCCATGGCTGCTTATCGGTCACAACCTCAGCCTCCGCGGCCTGTCAGACAATACATATTGGAGAACCAATCGTAAGCGCCGGCCCGTGCCTGCTGAAAAACTCTGTCCGCCGAGCGCAGGCGAGCAAACCATCTGATCCATAGATCAGAGCAGCGTCCCCCGGCCAGTGTGCCAAAATCCGTATCCCGCAGGTCAGGGTGCGCCAGGTGTCCGATACGAAGACCTAAGTCCGGTCCCGTCCCTCCGGTCTGTGAGACGCCTGTGAGAGGCCGAGTACCTCAGCCTGTCGCCACTTACTCATCCCACGCACACTGCTACTTGCTCCTATTACCGCGTCAGCCCCGCTTAGCCTCGATCCACCGGCCAATTAGGGGTGATTCGGGGCGTGTCAACGTGAAAGGTGCCCCCTGAACTGGGACGATGGGAGTGTCTCACGCTTCCGTCGCCTAGTTGGAGAGGACACCTGTTAAGTGCGATTGTTGCATAGCCTGGCGAAGACGCACGCATCGTTCGACGACCCGAATCTGGTGTCGCACTCCGGGCTGGTGCCGGTGATGTCCCTCGCGCACCGGGCCGGGCTGGCCGATCTGGTCGCGGAGCATGTCCGGCCGCCCGGCGAGTGCGGGGTGAACGGTCACCTGAAGGTCCCGTGCCTGGTCGCGGGCATGGCCGCGGGCGCGGACTCGATTGATGACATGGACCTGCTGCGGCACGGCGCGATGAACGCCCTGTTCGGCGGCATCCGGGCACCGTCCACGCTCGGCTCGCACCTGCGCTCGTACACCTGGGGAAACGTCGCTCAGCTGGAGAAAGCAGGCCGGGAGTTCCTGGCCAGGCTGGCCCGGCAGGCGCCGCTGCTGCCCGGCGCGGGAACCCTGGCCTTCATCGATATCGACTCCATGCAGAAACGGGTCTGCGGGCACCAGAAGCAGGGCGCCCGGTTCGGTCACACGAAGATCCAGGGCAAGTCGCTGCTGGTCCGGGGCCTGAACGCGCTGGCCGCGGTGATCAGCACGCCGATCGCCGCGCCGGTGATCGGCGCCACGAGGCTGCGTGGCGGGAACGCCGCCTCCGCGCGCGGCGCGGCCAGCCTGGCCGCCCGCGCCATCATCACAGCGCGGGCCTGCGGCTGCACCGGGACGATCATCGTCCGGCTGGACTCGGCGTTCTACCAGGCGGAGGCCATCAGCGCGGTCCGCCGCGGCGGCGCCCGGTTCTCCGTCACCGTCCCCATGAACGGCAAGGTCCGCGCCGCGATCGCCGCCATCGGCGAGGACGCCTGGACCCCGATCCGGTACCCGCGCGCGATCTGGGACGACCAGCTGGGCGCCCGGGTATCAGACGCCGAGGTCGCCGAGACCCGGTACACGGCGTTTGCGCACAAGAAGGGCCAGGCGGTCACCGCCAGGCTGATCGTCCGCCGGGTCCGCGACCTGAACAAGAAAGCCGCCGCCGGGCAGGACGAGCTGTTCCCCGCCTGGCGCTACCACGCGGTCTTCACCGACTCGCCCTTCGAGCTCATCCAAGCCGAAGGCCAGCACCGCGACCACGCGATCGTGGAGCAGGTCTTCGCCGACGTCACCAGCGGCCCCCTGGCCCACCTCCCTTCCGGGGTCTTCACCGCGAACGCGGCCTGGCTTGCCATCGCGGCCATGGCGCACAACCTGCTGCGCGCCGCCGGCGCCCTGGCCAGCCTGCCCTTCGCCAAAGCCAGGGCCGCGACCATCCGCCGGGACCTTATCGCCGTCGCCGGCCGCACCGCCCGGCACGGCCGCGGCCATATCACGCTGCACCTGCCCGAAGGCTGGCACCGCGAGCACGAATGGCTGAACCTCCTCGATGCCGCCTGCGGCCCGCCCGCCGCAGCGGCCTGACCAGCCCCGAACCCGGTCACCGCACCCCGCGAGCGGCCCGCCGCGGCCACCCCGCCCCCCATCCCCGGACCAGGAAGATCCCGCACAGGCCGCAGCCGAGACGCGCGGCCAGGCCACCATGCCCGGGCTCACCTGGTGAAACTCCGCGAGCAGAGATCGGGCCAGAAAATGATCTACCGCAACTCGTCGGTGGATCCAGGCTTAGCGCGGAGCGTCCCGGAGGCGTGATCATGCGTCGGGACGCGGCGGCAGGCTATCCGCGATCATGACCAACAGAGCGACCCACGTCCCGGTCACGCACAGAGTAAGAAACGCTACGAAAACCCCGCCTTCGGCAGCGGAGATCAGTGCAGCCAAGAGAACAAATGCCACATTGATCGCAAGCAGTATGTAAAATGCCTTGCGCCGCTTCATCGTATTTATTCCACCTTCTGCCTGTTTCTCTCCGAACCGCCGTCCGCGCAATGAAGACGCGCTCAGGACCGGCTGCCCGAGATAACCCGTGATTACGTCCATAGCCTGGTCCGCAGACCGCGGCTCGTCCACCTATGTCCTCCACGTAACGACCGCTCCCGATCGCAGTTCGAGGGACTGAATGTCGACCCCTTCTAATCGCCATGATGCTCTCCATCCTATCGATCGTAATCAACACACTACTCTTCGCTACATCACCGATTGGGGGCCCCCGGCGGGGCCTGTTGAGAACCGTCGACTTCCTGGTGAATGATCGTGCCTGACTCCTGCCGCGAAGCGCGCCGTTGACGCAGTGGACGCGACTGGGAGAATCGAACGGCGAGAAAGTCGGCGGCGCGGAGCGGCGCCGACTTGTTCCTAGATACGCCTAATTTGGCAGTCACGCTCGACGCGCTTCGGGCAGTCAGTGTCCGATGCCACAGCGAGACTGTGATCGAGTCGGTCTTCGGCAGGGCACGTGGTTAGCAGCCACGTATATGCCACGGTCGGCTCCCTGACCGTGGCAACCGACGGCTGGGGGCTGCTACCGCTGGCCAGGCGCCTGCCCGGCGGGGGAGAACGGCCTGATGGACGCGAAGGATCATGCTGGTACATCGCTTGATGTCGTTTCACATTTGATCGTGTATGAGTGCTCATGCGCGACAGCTGTGCCCAGAGCCATCTGCCTGTCGCTGCCCTCATCATCTCTGCCCTGACCGCTGGCGCGGGCAAGCGATGTGAGAAGGACACGCTTCTACTGGGAGCCGGAATGCTTTGCCAGGTTGTTCGGCGACGACGCGAGGTCGGGGCGGCGGCGGGTTAAACAGCCAGGCCAGAGAGCCACGCTGAGGTTGCTCAGTGACCGGGCGAGGTCGGGGCGGTATCGATCGAGGGCTGGCGGCGGATAGCCCCCGGTTGCTGGTCGTCGAGGCCCTCGGCGCGCGGTGACGGCCTCGCTGCGCGCTTCGGCTGAGCCGGGAGCACTGGCGCCGTCAGTGTCAGGATTGCTACGACCGCACTAGCGGACACCACGATCAGCCGCTCCATAGCCTGCTGATCTCCTGGCCGCCCCCGTAGGAAGCGGGCCAGCGCCGCGACATAGCCCACAGCGAATACGCCCAACAGCAGCGCGAACACCGCGTACGGTGCCAGACCCACCGCCAAATGCAGCCGATGTGCTGCCCCGGCCGAGCTTGATCATCCCTCCGCCAACCGGGCCGGACGCGGCTGGAACGTACTACCAGCCACGAACAAGCAGGCGCCTCGGTCGCGCGGTCACAGCCGCTGACCAGGTTCCAGACCCACCACCCATTCGCACTTCTGGTTCTGGTTCTCCGATCTGAGCTAGCGCTGAGCACACGAGCTGTCGTCGCGCCCGATTTGCCCGTGTTGACAAGCGGGTCGGAGCCTTAACTTCGTGGCCTTGCTGCGCCACAAGGTGCAGTACTGTATCGCCCGTTTAACGGGCAGAGATGAGAGGAGATATCTCTGGATCCAATGGCTTACCGGAACCCGAAAGGGTAAAAGGGGAAATAGCATGCCAGGAAACCGGTGGTCATGCCCAGGCGTATGGGATGAGGTGCCGGGAGATCCGCGCGATATGGCGAAGGCTGGATTGCATGAATCCCAATCTCCAGAAGGTGCAAACGAGTACACCCACCGGAAAGACGCCTGTAACCGGTGCCGGCCCCTACGGCAGGGTATCAATGCACCTGCTGTGATCCTCTGGGGTGCTGGAGCGATGTCTGGTAAGGACATTTAAGGAGATGAACGGACGCCTAAGTCGCGCTAGACACGTATGGTACGAGCGAATTGTGGGATCACCTAAGGGACGGAAGTCCTATCGAGGGGACCTGGATCTCCCTCACGGTGACAGAGTGCCCGTAGTAGTCGCAGGGGTAGCGTCCTGCCATGGCGGACCGGTAACGCGGTCTACAGGGCGAAGGGGCACAGGCGGCTGGCACTACCGGAACCAGGAGGCTTGCGAAATGCAGAGCGCCGAGACGGTGCTGGGCGCCCTCCGCGAACGCGGCAAAAGCTGTCGCGAATGCGGTATAAACCGCTGGAGAGCCTAATGAATTGAAAGGTTCACGTTGGGTTCGGAGGGAGGCCGGGCGTACAACCTAGTATTCACATGCGTGAACGCTAGGCCCTCGCCGCCCGGCCCACCCTGTGATCGCGCAGCGACGCGCGGAGCGCGCCCTTGACCTGCCGGCTGCGACTGGGACAATCGGGCGCGTGGAAGTCGGGTGCCTCCCCGGCTCGATGCGTTGAGTATGACGTTCCTGATCTGTGAAGCGTCCTGGTCCGGGGGCGCGGTCGGCGCCGGGCGGGCCTCCCAAGGCAGAGCCCGGCGGCGGGCGCGCGCCGTGCGGCGGCGCGGAGCGCTGCCGCCTTGATTGTTCATCACGAGATCGTTTTGGGTGCTGCCGCTGCCTGCTGTTGTCCAGGTCAAGCCACACGTGCTTGGTCTCTCAGTACCCGTGAGCGACCGCTGTGGCGGACCCGTTCTGGCGCGAATGTGCCACGCTTGCCCGGTGGTACCCGGCCGCCTGTCAGGCGGTGACCGCTTGCTTGCAAAGAGCGTGCACGTTGCGGCATATCGTAGTTGACCTGGACAACCTCGGTTTGCAACGTTGCTCAAGGGGGCGGGTCGTCGGCGATGGTTGTGGTCAGAAATGGTGGTCAACCTCGTGGTGCACCGACGAGATCGCTGCCTGAACAGGTGACCACATGGCAACCAGACCACGACTCAGGCCCATCGGGACTTGCAGCGGATGTCAGGCTGCCGGATCCTACGCCAAGGGCGCTCCCGCCTCGGCGAATCGGCGCATCTTCATAGCTATTGATATAGGCCAACCGATGTTGTTCTATGACAGTCAGCACCAGTATGGCTGGTTGGAGGCTTGAAGTGAACGATCAAGATGACAACTCCGTTGGACGACGGCGTCGCAAGCCCGCAAGCTCTTCGACAGAAGCTTGGCAGGGATCAATCAGCAATGTTAGTCGCGAGGGCTTCGAGGCGTTTTACGACGCTCAGGTTAGTTCTCTAACGTCAAAAGAACTGAGAAAGTTGAAAATTGCACCTGACTCATATCGCGGCCAGTATGTCCTGGATGCCAAGCGAGGAGTGGCGGTCGCCCGACACGCCTACAGGGCGTTAATGCGCCTTTACTGGTCGCTTCGCGCTCTGGTGATCGCCGCCGGGATCAGTGTGGCCGCCGTCGCCGCTACCCCCGCCCCTAGATGGTCACTAGCCTTGCTAGGTGCCTTGGCCGCCGGAGCAGAGACTGTGATCGCGGCAAGTAACCTCCAGGAACGCGCGGTAGTCTCGGGCCTGCTGGCTGACCAAATGGGGCGAGAACTGCGCGACTTCCATTTTGGATCCGGCTGCTACGCCACGGGCGACGCACTCGAAATCCTGCATGACAGAATTGAGAAGATACGAAGTGAAGCGTCGACAGCCAGATTCCGCCTGGATCGAGCCACAGCCAGCTATCAGGTGCCGTCCGCGGCTACCGGCCGAGCTGGCTCAACCGAAACAGCTAGCCCAGAATGAACCTGACGCCAAACATGTGCACTTTAAAACTCCGACGTGGCCCAGCCAGTTAAGCAAGCCTGGCCGAATGGTGTCGAGCCGCCAGCTCGACCGGATGGCACGGGCAGATTCGGCAGTACTCGTGGCCTCTTCGTCCCGAAGCCAGTCATCCACCTGTACGGCCAGCAGCACGGCCCGTCTGACCTGGATCGCATCGTCCGCCATCGTCCGTCGATGTCCGTGGCTGACGACGGCGATAGTTACTCACTTGGTTACTCGGCTCCCGCAGCGGCCTGGGCGGCCGAGTTGGCCAACCATCTGATCCATAGAGATCTGCGGGCACTTCCAGCACCGGCCCACATATCCAGTGAGCTGCATAAATGCTGTTCGGCGGTGCGCAATGACTGCCGCCGCTGCGCGACGTTGTATGGCCAAAATCCGGCCAGCGTAGGCCGATGGCCAAGCTGCGCCCATAGGTGGCTGACTGTCAAGCAGCAGTTGACGTTCGGATGTCGGCAGGGCCTCTTGCTCCCAAAGCCAACTAGCGATGCGACCTGCCACGGCCTCTGCTCGTTGACATGGGACGCGGCATCTGTCAGCGTCCGCTGCTAGCGACCGCGATAGATACTCACTTAGTTACTCTCCCATGAGATCGCCCGCACCTGGTCGCTGGCCAAGTTGGGCTACAGGTGGCCCCAGCTGCTCGCGCCGCGATGATGCCAGCCGACAAGGACGGGCCTGCGTTGGCGGTTGCGGTCAAGCGGTAATGGCGACATGCTTGGAGCGGAAGTTCTCGCTGCGGTGCGGAGGTGGTTAGCTTGGCAAAATGGTCTCTAGAATGGGAAAATCTAGTTAGGAGCGGTCGTTGTCCAAACGGTGATCGCAGTTTTAAGTTTTCGGAGAAAATTAAATTTATAGAAGGTGCGGGTTCACAAGTAAAACTAACACGGCTTGAAGCGGTTAATTATTCTAGCGCGGCTCGATTTTTAAATGACTACACAGGGCACCTTTTAGGTGGACCTTTTGCACCCAAGGTCACGGTCTTTCGAGATGATTCATGCTTTACCTGCGATAAGTGCCACGGGATGTGGCCGGTATTTAAGGGCACTGATCAGATAGAGATTCTGGGCCTAGCTAACACTAGGCGGACAGCGGATTGGGTGGGTGACGATGATTATGTTCAAGACAATCGTTCTAGCGGCATTCCGATGTCTACGGCTATTAAGATTTCTCGGCGCTGGCTTCAAAGGCTGGAGGTTCAGTGGGGTGCTACAAAGACCACAAGTACAGCTGGTAAGTTTTCTTTCTCTGGCGCCGGGATTGAACAAAAAGTTGAGCAGTCTTTGAAAACAAGCCTGTCAATGTCTGAGGAATCTGAGCGGCTTCTTAAACAGACTGTTGATGTAATGGTACCCCCACGCCGCCTGCTGACAGTGCGTCTTCATTGGAAGCAGATTTGGCAGGAAGGGGACCTTAGATGTCGGCTTCCGGATGGCACCCTCGCCGAGATACCGTATCGTGCCGCAATCGAAATGAGGTTCGACCAAGAAAACATCGAGGGCTGAGACCACATAGCCTCGTGGCTGGGGCAGACGGAGGGGCGGCAATCAGCCAGTTCCGGCGGCTGCCTCAGTTTGCTGGACGCCCCGCGCCGCATTGCCGGGAACCTCGCTATTCTCCCGTCCTCCTGATAGGTGCCGGGTCTTGCCGTGGAAGATCAGTGTCCAGGGTGGCGCGTAGCGCCATCGCGCCAGCGACGCGCCCTTGACGGTGATCTTTGCGCGGCGGCAGGATGCCCGGCGCGATGAGGACGGCCCGGTCGCTCTTGCAGGCGCGGTCACCTGGAGGTGCGTGACGACGGGGACCGCCTGGCGGCGGGTGCGGGGGAACGGCGCGGCGGCAGCGGCCCAGTGCCGTGCGCTTCCGCGCTAAGGCAGTGGGCCAGGCTGCCGCCCTGCAGGCGAGACTTCCCTGCGACCCCGGCCCGCCTATGGCGGAACCCTCGCTAGTCCAGCTCCCCCTTCTGGTTGACCGCGCGCCCATGCCCCGATCTCGGCCATGGCCGGACGGCCTGGCGCGCCGGAGGCGTGCCCTTGAAGCCGTGGAGAAAGTTGTCACAGCTCCGCGCGGGGGTAGGCATAGGAGCAGGTCACATAGGAGCAGGTCACCGCGAGCACGCTCAAAGGCGC
>Ga0080026_10000133_pt1 | contig 16844 bp, 15 predicted proteins | sample OrgsoiDNA2013045_FD_70941 | JGI IMG/M metagenome (GOLD analysis project Ga0080026, IMG submission 70941) | Permafrost soil microbial communities from the Arctic, to analyse light accelerated degradation of dissolved organic matter (DOM) -... | ecosystem: Environmental > Terrestrial > Soil >... | reverse complement strand
GGACCGGACCAGGGGGTGCACGAACCTCAGGGCGTACTCGCCTTCGATGAGCCGCTCGGCCATCAGCGCCGCGATCGCCTCGGCGCACGCCGGGGCATCGAGCCCGGCGAGCCGGCCGGCCCGCGCGGTCGTGGCCGCCGTGCCGAGAACGGCGACCGCCCGGGCTGCGGCCAGCGCCGCTGCCGGCATGCGCCCCAGCCGCAGCAGCACGCTGCGCGAGACCGTGGTGGGAGTCAGTCGTCGCAGGTGCGGAATGTCGGCGTCGGAGCCCCGGACTCCATCGGCGGCCAGCCCGGAGATCAGGGCATGCAGCAGCAGCGGGTTGCCTCCGGTGATCTCGCGGCAGGCGGCGTGGAACGCGGACGTTGGCCGGCCGCCCAGCCGGTCGCTGACGAGCGCGGCGCAGGCAGCCTCGCCGAGAGCCGCCGGACGGAGGATGGCGGCTCTCGGCTCGCCGGCCAGGCCAGCCAACGGTGCCCTGGCCTGTGCGGTCGCCGAGGCCGGCTCGCGGGCGGTCAGGACGAGCAGGATCGGCAGGCCGTCCAGCCGGTGCGCCAGGTGCGCCACGAATCGCTGCGACGGTTCATCAGCCCAGTGCAGGTCGTCGACGCCGATCAGCAGCGGCGCCTCCTGCGCCATGTTGGCGGCCAGCCAGTAGAGGCCATGCAGGACCGAGAACGAGTCGCCGCCGGGCCCGGCGGCGTCCTGGCGGGCGTCCTTCCTGGAATCGTGCGCCTCGTAGCTCAGAGCCGGAGCAGCCAGCTGCGCGGCGCCGTCCTGCAGCCGGCCCGCGCCGTCTGCCCGCAGAGTCGGCTCGAACAGCTGCCGCACCACGCCCCAGGCGAATCCGGCCTCGAACTCAGCGGCGCGCGCGGTGAGCACCCGCATTCCCGCCAGCTTGCCCTGCTCGCACGCGTGCGTCATGAGCCGCGTCTTGCCAATGCCCGCAATGCCCTCGACGAGCACGATCGATCCCGAGCCCGACAGCACGGAACCGGCTGCTGCCGCGACCGCGGCAAGCTCAGCCTCTCGGTCGAACATCCTGGCGGGCACTGGCCCCGGCCTCATGCAGCTGATCGTAGGCAGAAGGAGGCCTTTGCACCATCGCCAGCCGTCCAGCGATCGCGGCACCATCGGCAGCCGGGCGCCGCCGCGGCGGCCAATAACTGTGGTATCCACCGTGACGCGCCGCGCCCCGCCTGCGGCAGACGATGGGCCCCGTGAACGGTCCGGTTCGGCTGGTCGTGACGCTGGAGCTCACCACTACCACCGAGCCCATAGCGGGAGTGGCGCGCTCGGGCGACCAGCCCGGCCAGGCATTCAGTGGCTGGTCGGAGCTGTTCGCGGTGCTGCAGACGCTGACTTCCCAAGCGGGCAGCGACGCGAACGCTCCGGATCACCGAGCCAGCGGCCGTCACGCGGAGCAACAGGGGCCATGGTGGCCCGCTTAACGACAGGAGGACCCATCATGTCGAGGTACTACAAGAAGCTGCTGGCGGTCGCGAGCGTGATCGTGACCGCGGGAGCCGCCGCCATCTCGGGCCTGGCGGCCGCGAGCGCCAGTCCGGCCGCCGGGCCGAGCGTCTCGGGCACCGAGCACTTCCAGCTCATGACGACATCGGCGACGTCCAGCAAGGCCTCGATCATCGCCCACGGAGCCGTCTTCACGGCCGGCGGCGTGGACATCGAGGGCAACAAGACTGACACCATCAAGTTCCCCGGCGGAACATTCAGGATCAAGCATTCCGCGTCTCACGGCCCGTCGCATTTCAATCCCAAGACCTGCCTGATCACGATCAGGCAGCACGGCACCTACACGCTGGGCCACGGCACAGGCAAGTTCGCGGGGATCGGCGGGCACGGAAAGTACAAGTTCACGATCCTGGCTGTCGGGGCTCGCAACGCGAAGGGCAACTGCTCCTCCAACCAGAAGAAGCCGCCGGTCACCTTCCAGCAGGTCATTGAGGCGCAGGGCCCGGCTCACCTCTAGCACCGCGGCCACGCCCGTGAGCGCGAGGCGTACACGGGGGAGGCGCCCTGTTCCCTGAACGTTCAGGGAACAGGGCTGCCTGGCGGTCAGGAACAGGGATCGTGGTTGATTTTTCCTGGATCGCCGGCAAAATCAACCACGATCGTGGATCTGGTGCCGCGCCAGCGCCTGCGGCCCGTATCGATAGCATCGGGCCGTGGCAGCACAGGAGATTGCCGACCTTCCGTACGCGGCGGCGCTGCAGATGCACCAGGGCGGGCTCGCCGCCGACGGGGAATACGACACTGCCCACTTCGACCAGATCGCCTTCGAGGATCCCGATGCGCGCAACGCGGCCTTCCTTGAGTGCGCCTTCACTCAGGTGTCCGCGCAGGGCGGACGGTTCCGGCGGGCACGGTTCAGCGATGTGTGGTTTCGCGACGTGCGCCTGATGGCGGCCGATTTCGCGCAGACCAGCTGGCTGGATGTCACCTTCGTCGACGGCGTCATCGCCGGCGTCGAGGCGTTCGGCTCGATGCTGCGCCGGGTCTCCTTCTCTGGCTGCAAGCTCGACTCGGTGAACTTCCGCGATGCGGAGCTCACCGACGTGACCTTCGACAACTGCCTGCTGCGAGATGCGGACTTCACCGAGGCAACGCTCTCCAGGATTGTCTTCACGAACTCGCGGCTGAGCAAGGCAAACTTCAGCAAGACCAGCATGGACGAGGTGGACCTGCGCGGCGCGGAGCTGGACATCATCGCGGGCCCCGACTCGCTGCGTGGCGCGATCATCAGCCCGGGCCAGCTCACCGGCATCGCGCCAGCACTTGCCGAGAGCCTGGGGATCATCGTCAGGGACGAGTAAGGCACCGGCGTGCATGGCGAGGGCCCGGCCGATACTCGCGCGCGGCGGCAGTCGTGCATCGATACCATCAGGACACAGGGCAACCGCCCTGCGTCACCCAGCGACGCTGGCAGCAAAGACTGCACAGCACAGCAAAGGAGTCACCGTGCCTGCCGACAAGCTTCACATCACCCTCGCCGGACGCGAGCTCGTGGTGGAAGCAGGGACGACGGCCGGTGGCGCCATCGACGATCGGATGGCGGTGGCCGCGCGGGTCAACGGCAGCCTGCGTGACCTGGCGTGCCCGCTGGCCGACGGCGACGCTGTCGAGCCGGTGGCCGCTGCCAGTGACGACGGGCTGATGATCATGCGGCATTCTGCCGCGCACGTGCTCGCGCAGGCGGTGCAGGAGCTGTTCCCCGATGCGAGGCTGGGCATCGGCCCCCCGATCGAGAACGGCTTTTACTATGACTTCGACGTCCGCGAGCCGTTTGGCCCCGGAGATCTTAAGGCGATCGAGCAGAAGATGCGCCAGATCGTCCGGCAGGGCCAGCGCTTCCAGCGCCGGGTGGTCAGTGAGGAGGCGGCCCGGGCCGAGCTCGCCGGGGAGCCCTACAAGCTGGAGCTTGTCGGCCTGAAGGGCGCCAGCGCGGAGGGCGAAGAGTCCGTCGAGGTCGGCGGCCCTGAGCTCACCATCTACGACAACGTTGATGCCGGCACCGGCGAGCTGTGCTGGAAGGACCTGTGCCGCGGCCCGCACCTGCCGACCACTCGGCAGATCCCGGCGTTCAAGCTGATGCGCAGCGGCGGGGCGTACTGGCGGGGCAGCGAGAAGAACCCGCAGCTGCAGCGGATCTACGGCACCGCCTGGCCATCGCGCGATGCGCAGGATGACTACCTCAAGCTGCTGGCCGAGGCGGAGCGGCGTGATCACCGCAAGCTCGGCGCCGAGCTCGACCTGTTCTCGTTCCCGACCGAGATCGGCAGCGGGCTCGCGGTCTTCCATCCCAAGGGCGGGATGATCCGCAAGACCATGGAGGACTACTCGCGGCTGCGGCACGAGGAGGCCGGCTACCAGTTCGCCTACACCCCGCACATCACCAAGTCGACCCTGTTTGAGACCTCAGGTCACCTGGAGTGGTTCGCCGACGGGATGTTCCCGCCGATGGAGATGGAGGGCGCGAAGTACTACCTCAAGCCGATGAACTGCCCGTTCCACATCCTGGTCTTCCAGGCGCGCGGCCGGTCCTACCGGGAGCTGCCGCTGCGGCTGTTCGAGTTCGGCACGGTGTACCGGTACGAGAAGTCCGGCGTCGTGCATGGCCTGACTCGAGTCCGCGGTCTCACCATGGACGACGCGCACATTTTCTGCACCCGCGAGCAGGCCGGGGCGGAGATCAAGAGCCTGCTGTCATTCGTGCTCGACCTGCTGGGCGACTACGGGCTGAACGACTTTTACCTTGAGCTGTCCACCAGGGACGACGTCAAGGAGAAGTTCGTCGGCTCCAACGAGGACTGGGACCATGCGACCGAGGCACTGCGGGAGGCTGCGCAGGAGTCAGGGCTCGAGCTGGTCGCCGATCCCGGTGGCGCGGCTTTCTACGGGCCGAAGATCTCGGTGCAGGCCAGGGACGCGATCGGGCGCAGCTGGCAGCTGTCCACCATCCAGCTCGACTACAACATGCCGAAGCGGTTCGGCATGGAGTACCAGGCGGCCGATGGCTCACGGCAGCAGCCGATAATGATCCACCGCGCGCTGTTCGGCTCGGTTGAGCGGTTCCTCGGCGTCCTGCTCGAGCACTATGCCGGGGCGTTCCCGCCCTGGCTGGCGCCGGTCCAGGCGGTCGGCATCCCCATTTCCGACGCGCACGTGCAGTACCTGGAGGACGTCGCCGTGCGGCTGCGCGACCAGGGGATCCGGGTCGAGGTCGATACGGGCGACGACCGGATGCAGAAGAAGATCCGGACGGCGCAGCAGCAGAAGGTCCCGTTCATGCTGCTGGCCGGGGATGACGACGTTGCCGCCGGCGCAGTCTCGTTCCGCTACCGCAGCGGCGAGCAGAAGAACGGGGTGCCGGTGGACGAGGCGATCGCCGAGATCGTCGACGCCGTGGCGCGGCGCGTGCAGGTATAGCCGGGCGCTGCAGGACTCGCTGGCCGGCCGGCGGAGAGGGGCCGGCCGGGGAAGCTGGGCCGCGCCCTATGCTGCATCCATGCCCGGTGCCGCCTCTGATGACTACGACAGCCTGCTCGCCGAGGCAGGCGCGCAGGAGGGCGTCGGGTCACCGGACGGCTTCCAGCGGCTGTGGACGCCGCACCGGATGGCCTACATCAAGGGCGAGGGCAAGCCGGCCGACCCGGCCGATGCCAGCGACTGCCCGTTCTGCCGGATACCACAGCTATCGGACGAGGACGGCCTGATCGTGGCGCGGGGAATCCTGGTGTACACCGTGCTGAATCTGTACCCGTACAACGGAGGCCATGTGCTGGTCTGCCCCTACCGGCACGTCGCCGACTACACGGCGCTCGACGGGCCGGAGACGGCCGAGATTGCCGATCACGTCAAGCGGTCGATGACCGCGCTGCGGACGGCTTCGGGTGCGCAAGGCTTCAACATCGGGATGAACATGGGCGGGGTGGCCGGTGCCGGGATCGCCGCGCACCTGCATCAGCATGTGGTGCCCCGCTGGGGCGGGGACGCGAATTTCATGCCGGTCATCGGGCGTACCAAGGTGCTGCCGCAGCTTCTGGCGGAGACCCGCAAGCTGCTTGCGGACGCCTGGCCACCGGCCTGAGCCGACTGGGGAATAGGCCGGGCTGAGGAACGGGCCGGGCTGAGGAACGGGCCGGGCTGAGGAACGGGCCGGGCTGAGGAACGGGCCGGGCTGAGGACAGCCCGGCGGCGCGGGCCGGGGAGGCGGTTGCCCGCCTGGCCCGCGCCGCCCTGCAGCAGCCGCCGCGGTCAGCCGGGCTTGGAGGCCGCGGCCACCTTCTCGGACAGGTGCGAGGGCAGCGGCTCATGGCGCAGGTAGGACCGGGCGAACGAGCCCGTGCCGTGCGACATCGACCGCAGGTCGATGGCGTAGCGGGTGAGCTCGAGCTCCGGGATCTCCGACTTGACCAGGGTCCGCCCGCCCGCTACCGGCTCGGTGCCGAGCACCCGGCCGCGACGCGAGGACAGGTCCGACATAACGGCACCCACGTAGTCGTCGGCGACGAGCACGGACACCTCGTCGACCGGCTCCAGCAGGAGCACCTGGGCCTTCTCCGCCGCGTCCCGCAGCGCCGCGCGGCCTGCCTTCTGGAACGCCATGTCCGAGGAGTCCACCGAGTGCGCCTTGCCGTCGAAGAGCGTTACCCGGATGTCGACCATCGGGTAGCCGGCCAGCACGCCATGCTCCATCTGCGCCCGGATGCCCTTTTCAACCGACGGGATGAACTGTCGCGGGACGACGCCGCCCACGATCTTGTCGATGAACTCCAGGCCCTCGCCCGATGGCCGCGGCTCGACCTCGATGTGGCAGATCCCGAACTCGCCGTGGCCGCCGGACTGCTTGACGTTGCGGCCGAGCCCGGTGGCCCTGCCCGCGACCGTCTCCCGCAGCGGCACGCGCAGGTCGGTGGTCTCCACCGCGACGCCGTAGCGGCTCGACAGCCGGTCGAGTAGCAGGTCGGCGTGGGCCTCTCCCATGCACCAGAGCACGAGCTGGCGGGTCTCGGGATTGTTCTCCAGGCGCAGCGTCGGGTCCTCGGCCACGAGCCGCCCGAGCGCCTGCGACATCTTGTCCTCGTCTGCCTTGGACTTCGCCTGGATGGCGACCGGTAGCAAGGGCTCCGGACTGGCCCACGGCTCCATCAGCAGCGGACGGTCCTTTTCGGACAGCGTGTCGCCGGTCTCCGGGCTGGCGAGCTTGGCCACCGCGCAGATGTCGCCGGCGGAGCACTGGGCGACGCTGCGCTGCAGCTTGCCCAGCGGAGAGGTCAGGGCACCGACCCGCTCGTCCTGATCGTGGTCGGCGTGACCGCTCTCCGCCCTGCCATGTCCCGACACGTGTATCACGGCATCGGGCCGCAGCGTGCCGGAGAAGACCCGCACCAGGCTGATCCGCCCGACATACGGGTCCGAGGTCGTCTTGACGACCTCGGCGAGCAGCGGTCCGTCCGCGTCGCAGGACAGGCTGCTGACCGGCTTGCCGTCCAGGGTCGTCACAGTGGGCAGCGGATGCTCATGCGGCGAGGGGAAGGCCTGGGTCATCACCTCGAGCAGCTCCGGCAGGCCGATTCCCTGCGGTGCCGCCGCGGCCAGCACGGGATAGAAGGTGCCCCGTGCCACTGCCTTCTCCAGGTCCTCGATCAGGACCTTCGCGTCGATCTCCTCGTCGGCGAGGTACCGCTCCATGAGAGACTCGTCTTCGCTCTCCTGGATGATCGCCTCGATCAGCGAGCTGCGGGCCTCCGCCATCCGGTCGGCATCCTCGGCCTCGGGATCACGCTCCTCGCGGTTCCCGCCCGAGTAGTCGTAGAAGCGCTCGGAGAGCAGCCCGAGCAGCCCGCGGACGCTCCCCTGGGCGTCGGCCACCGGAAGGTAGAGCGGCGCGACCGAGTCGCCGAACGCGTCGCGGCATGCGGCCAGGGCCTCGTCGAAGTCCCCGCGCTGGTGGTCAATCTTGGTGATCACGACGGCGCGCGGCGTGCCCGCGGCGGCGCATTCTTCCCAGAGCATCTTGGTGAGGCCGTCGACGCTGTCAGCCGCCGAGACGGTGAACAGCGCGGCGTCGGCGGCACGCAGGCCCGCCCGCAGGTCGCCGGTGAAGTCGGCATAGCCGGGCGTGTCCAGCAGGTTCACCTTGACCCCGCCGTGCAGGATGGGAGCCAGGGTGAGGTTGACCGAGCGCTGCTGCCTGACCTCGACCTCGTCGAAGTCGCTGACCGTCGTCCCGTCCTCGACCCGGCCGATTCGCTGGATAGTTCCCGTGCTCGCGAGCAGCGCCTCAACCAGCGTGGTCTTTCCCGCTCCTGAGTGGCCGACCAGCACAATGTTGCGCACGCTGTCGGGCTGGCCAGCCGAAGGCACCCTGCCCGCGGCTCCCGTTGTGCTTGCCTTGTCCGCCATCCGCACCGCCTCCTGTCACTTCGTTTGGCTGCTGCACGACAAGCCTTTACCTGCCGGTACCGGATCACAAGCCCTCGGCGAGAATCGCTGGAACTGTCCTGATCCGCGCCCGGCCTCTCACTGGCCTCGCGCCGTTAGGTGGTGATCGCCCGCCAGTAGGATCAAACGGCAATGCTCAACGTGCTGCGACCCGCCATTGCCCGCCTGCTGACGCCGGTAGGCAGGCTCCTCGCGCGTACGCCCGTGACTCCCAATGCCCTCACCATTACCGGGACGCTGGGCGTTTCGGCCGGAGCTCTGTGGCTGTTCCCGACGGGTCACCTGTTCGCCGGCACGGTCGTCTGCACCATCTTCGTCCTGGCCGACATGCTCGACGGCGCGCTGGCCAGGGTCAAGGGAACCAGCGGGAGCTGGGGAGCGTTCCTCGACTCAACGCTGGACCGAGTAGCCGACGCGTCGATCTTCGGCGGGCTGGTCATGTGGTTCGTGCTGGGCGGGCACGATAAGGTACTGGCCGCAGTGACCCTGTCCTGCCTGGTGGCCGGAGCGCTGGTGTCGTATGCGAAGGCGCGGGCGGAGAGCCTGGGGCTGCGCTGCGACGTAGGGATCGCCGAGCGCTCCGAGCGGCTGCTCATCGGCCTTGTGGCCACCGGTCTGGCCGGGCTTGGCGTACCGTATGTCCTTCCTGCGGGGCTTTGGCTGCTGGCCGCGGCAAGCGCGTTCACGTTCGGGCAGCGCGTCCTCGCGGTGCACCGGTCAGCCGTAGAGCTGGCAGCTTCAGCCGCAGCCTCCGCGGGGGCCGGCGCTGGCTCTGCGGGGGCCGGCGCTGGCTCTGCGGCAGGCAGCGCAGGCGCAGGGGCCGACCAGTGATCGCTTCAGGAGGTAACGGGTGCCCGGACTGAGGGACAGGGTGATCGACGCCGGCTATGGCCTTGGCTGGTCCGCGGTCTGCCGCATGCCCGAATCCTGGGCACGGCACGCGTTCAGCTTCGTTGCCGACATCGCGTGGCGCCGGCAGGGCCCGCAGGTCCAGGTCCTTGAGGGGAACCTGCGCCGGGTGCTCGGAGCCGAGGCACAGGGCAGCCAAGTACGCGCGCTGTCCAGGGAATCGATGCGCTCCACCGCGCGCTACTACCTAGAGATATTCCGGCTGCCCGTGATGCCGGTGGACAGGCTGGTGGCGGGAATGCACGACACCGGGCATATAGAGACGGCGTTCGAGCACCTGGCCGCGGGCCGGGGAGTGGTCTTCGCCCTGCCGCATATGGGCAACTGGGATCAGGCTGGCGCATGGATTGTCGCCCGCGGGGCAGGCTCTTTTACTACCGTGATGGAGCGGCTGAAGCCCGAGTCGGTATACGACAGGTTCGTCGCGTTCCGGGAGGGCCTCGGGATGGAGGTGCTGCCCGCCAGCGGGGGCAACAGCAGATTCGGCATCCTGGCGCAGCGACTGCGGGCCGGCAAGATCGTGTGCCTGGTCTCCGACCGGGATGTCACCGGCGGGGGCATCGAGGTGGAGTTCTTTGGCGAGAAGGCCCGCATGATGGGCGGCGCGGCCGCGCTGGCCGTGCAGACCGGCGCGGCGCTGATGCCTGCCACTCTCTGGTTCGAGGGTGACGAATGGGGCCTGCATATCCACGAGGAGATCCCGGTGCCCGCTGAGGGCGACCGGAAGCAGAAGACCGCGGCGATGACGCAGGAGATCGCGCGTGTCTTCGAGGCAGGAATCAGGGCTCATCCGCAGGACTGGCACATGCTGCAGAAGGTGTTCGTCGCTGATCTCGATCCCGCCCGGCTGGCCGCCGCGGCGGTCGGGGAGAGCGCGGCCGGGACCAGGCACGGCGAGGCAGGGCCATGAGGGTAGGACTGGTCTGCCCGTACAGCTGGGATGTGCCCGGCGGAGTCCAGGAGCACATCAGGGACCTGGCCGAGGCCCTGATGGACCTGGGGCACGAGATCTCCGTGATCTCGCCGGCGGATAACGACGATCTGCTGCCCGACTACGTGGTGCCCGCCGGCCGGGCAGTTCCCGTTCCCTACAACGGCTCGGTGGCCAGGCTCGCGTTCGGCCCCCTGTCGGCGGGCCGTGTCCGCAGGTGGGTCAGGGAAGGCGGGTTCGACCTGCTGCACGTGCACGAGCCGGCCGCGCCCAGCCTGTCCCTGCTCGCCTGCTGGGTCGCGGACGGGCCGATCGTGGCCACCATGCACGGCGCGAACCCGCGCTCCCGCATGCTGCACGCCATGCTGCCGATCCTGCAGTCGGCGCTGGAGAAGATCAACGCCAGGATCGCGGTGTCCGAGGCGGCCCGCACCACCCTGGTCGAGCACCTGGGCGGTGACGCCGTGCTCATTCCCAACGGCGTGGCCGTACGCAGGTACGAGAAGGCAGACCCGCTCCCTGGCTGGCCGGGCGAGGGCGGTGCCCTCGGGTTTCTCGGCCGGATGGACGAGCCGCGCAAGGGCCTGCCGGTGCTGCTGCGCGCATTCGAGACGCTCGGCCGGGACCGGCCAGGGCTGCGGCTGCTCATCGCCGGCCCTGGCGATCTCGAGGAGGCGGCGGCCAGGGTCCCCGGCCCGCTGCGCGACCGGGTCGTACTGCTGGGCCAGGTCAGCGATGAGGACAAGATCCGGGCATACCACTCGGTGGATGTCTTCTGCGCCCCGAACCTCGGCGGCGAGAGCTTCGGGATGGTACTGGCGGAGGCGATGGCATCGGGCGCCCCGGTCGTGGCGAGCGATCTGGACGCGTTCCGGACCGTGCTGCGCGGCGGCCGGGCCGGCGAGCTGTTCGTGACCGGCGACGCCGGCGACCTGGCCAGGGCCGCCGGCCGCCTGCTCGATGACCCCGAGCGGCGCGCCACCGTGTCGGCCGCCGCCTCCGCCGCCGTGCGCGCCTATGACTGGCCGACGGTCGCGCGCGACGTGCTGCAGGTCTACGAGACAGTCGTGTCCGGCACTGGCCTGGTTGGCGTCGAGCGATGACGGGGATCTTCCTGGCCATCGCGGCCGCGGTGCTCCTGGGTGTCTACATCTCCTGGCGCGCGGGCCGGATCGACCGCCTGCATGCCAGGGTGGATGCCGCCAGCGCCGCGCTGGACGCCGCGCTCGTGCGGCGCAGCTCGGTGGCGCTCGAATTCGCCTCCTCCGGGCTTCTCGACCCGGCCACTAGCGTGCTGCTCGCCGGAGCCGCCCACGATGCGAGGTCCGCCGACACCGCACGGGAGCTGCCGGAAAGCGACCTGACCCGGGCCCTGCGCGCGGTTTTCAGCCAGCCAGGATGCCGCGCTTCACTGGAGGGCCGAGAAGGGGCGCAGGAGCTGCTGGCCGAGCTCGAGGGCGCCGCTCACAAGGTCTTCCTTGCCCGCCAGTTCTACAACGGCGCGGTTGCCGCCACTCAGGCCGCGCGCCACCGCTGGCTGGCCCGGATGCTGCGGCTGGCCGGCGGCGCGCCGCAGCCTGAGTTCTTCGAGATCGATGACTCCCTGGCCGGGCCCGGCGAGGACGCGCAGAGAAGCGACATGCCGCACCTGGCTCGCTAAGCCAGCACCGCCACGACAGGCGGCGTGATCCACCGCCTACCATGGAACAAGCCCATGCAGCGATCAAGTGAGGTTCTCCGTGTCTGTCCCCAGTTCCCCCGCCAGCCCCGAAAGCACCGACCGCGCGGCGCAGGCCAGCCGCCCGGCCGCCGAGACAGGGACGCAGCGAGTCAAGCGCGGCATGGCCGAGATGCTCAAGGGCGGCGTGATCATGGACGTGGTCACGCCGGACCAGGCGAAGGTCGCCGAGGATGCGGGCGCGGTCGCGGTCATGGCCCTCGAGCGGGTGCCAGCCGACATCAGGGCACAGGGCGGCGTGGCCAGGATGAGCGATCCCGACATGATCGACGGGATCATCGCCGCGGTCTCCATCCCGGTCATGGCCAAGTGCCGAATCGGGCACTTCGTCGAGGCCCAGGTGCTGCAGGCGATCGGGGTCGACTACATCGATGAGTCCGAGGTGCTCAGCCCCGCCGATGAGGCGCACCACGTCGACAAGTGGGAGTTCACCGTCCCGTTCGTCTGCGGCGCCACCAACCTCGGCGAGGCACTGCGCCGCATCGCCGAGGGCGCGGCCATGATCAGGTCCAAGGGCGAGGCCGGTACGGGGAACGTGATCGAGGCCACCCGGCATATGCGCGGCATCCTGGCGCAGATCCGCGGCCTGTCCACCCTCTCGGCGCAGGAGCTCTACACCGCCGCCAAGGACCTCCAGGCCCCCTATGAGCTGGTGGCCGAGGTGGCGGCAGCGGGAAAGCTGCCTGTCGTCTTGTTCACCGCCGGCGGCCTGGCCACCCCGGCGGACGCGGCGATGATGATGCAGCTAGGCGCCGAGGGAGTGTTCGTCGGCTCGGGGATCTTCAAGTCGGGTGACCCGGCCGCGCGCGCCGCGGCCATCGTCAAGGCGACCACCTTCCACGACGACCCTGACGTGATCGCGAAGGTCTCTCGCGGGCTCGGCGAGGCCATGGTCGGCATCAACCTGGATACCCTCCCGGACGAGCAGCGCTACGCGGGCCGGGGCTGGTAGCCCGGGCCGCCGGCCAGGCATGGCGTCCCGCCCGGCCGCATGATCGGCAGAGGGCGGGAAGGAGGGATCATGCCAGCCACTGACCAGGCGCCTGTCGTCGGCGTGCTCGCGCTCCAGGGGGACGTTGCCGAGCACCTCAGGGCGCTGCGCGAGGCAGGCGCGCGCCCGGTACCGGTGCGCAGGCCCAGCGAGCTCGACGCGGTTGACGGCCTGATCATTCCCGGCGGGGAGTCCACCACCATGTGGAAGCTGGCGGTGATCTTTGACCTCATCGACCCGCTGCGCAAGCGTGTCAGCGGCGGCATGCCGACATTCGGCTCGTGCGCCGGGATGATCATGCTGGCCACCGACCTGGTGGACCGCGCCAGCGGCCAGGAGACGCTCGGCGCCATCGACATGACCGTCCGGCGGAACGCGTTCGGCCGGCAGGCTGACTCCTTCGAGAGCGACATCACGCTGGCCGGTGTCGCGGGGCCAGAGTTCCGCGCAGTCTTCATCCGCGCCCCATGGGTCGAGCACACCGGCCCTGAGGTGCAGGTTCTCGCCACGGAGCCGCGCACGGGTAGGATCGTCGCGGTTCGTCAGGGACCGGCAATCGCGACGGCATTTCATCCCGAGCTGACGCCGGACTCGCGGGTCCACCAGATTTTTGTCAACATCGTGAGGGAACGGTCATGAGCGGCCACTCAAAGTGGGCAACCACGAAGCACAAGAAGGCCGTCATCGACGCCAGGCGGGGCAAACTGTTCGCCAAGCTGATCAAGAACGTCGAGGTGGCTGCCCGCAGCGGCGGCCCCGACGCCGCGGGCAACCCCACCCTCTACGAGGCCGTCCAGAAGGCCAAGCGGAACTCAGTCCCCAGCGACAACATCGACCGGGCGGTCCGCCGCGGCGCCGGCCTGGAGGCAGGCGGCGCCGCCTGGGAGTCGGTCACCTACGAGGGCTACGCCCCGGGCGGGGTCGCGGTCCTGGTGGAGTGCCTGACGGATAACAGGAACCGCGCGGCGGCCGACGTGCGGACGGCGCTGACCCGTAACGGCGGCTCCATGGCCGATCCGGGCTCGGTCTCCTACCTGTTCAGCCGGAAGGGCGTGGTGATCGTCCCCAAGGCCGGCAGCGTGACCGAGGACGACGTGCTGGCCGCTGTGCTGGATGCCGGCGCCGAGGAGATCGAGGATCTCGGCGAGTCCTTCGAGGTGGTCAGCGAGGCGACCGACCTGGTCGCGGTGCGCACCGCCCTGCAGGAGGCCGGAATCGACTATGAGTCGGCGGAGGCGGCGTTCCTCCCGTCGGTGGAGGTGCCTCTCGATGAGGTCAGCGCCAGGAGCGTATTCCGGCTGATCGACGCCATCGAGGACTCCGACGACGTCCAGGAGGTCTACGCCAACTACTCGGTTACCGATGACGTCATGGAGAAGCTCGGGTGATCCGCCCGGCGGTCTGGCACCGATGACGACCCGGCGCCCGGACATCCGCGAGCTGCGCCCCGACGACGACCTCGACGCGGAGTTCGACCTGCAGCACCGAGCCTTCGGCCCGGTCCCGGACGCCTTCCGTCCCGACTGGATGGCGAGCCTGCAGGCCGCGATCGCGGGGGGCCGGGTCCTCGGGGCATTCGACGGGTCCCGGCTGGTCGGCAGCGCCGCGTTCCACGACATGCGCCAGTGGTGGCACGGCCGGTCCCTGCCGATGGCCGGGGTGGCGGGCGTCAAGGTGGCGCCGGAGGAGCGCGGTCGCGGCGTCGGCAGGATGCTGATGACCGACCTGCTCGGCGTGATCGCCGCCCGTGGCTACCCGGTGTCCGTGCTCTACCCGGTCACGGCGCCGATCTACCGGTCGCTCGGCTGGGAGATCGCCGGCGCCCTGTACGAGACGCTGCTCCCGGCCCGGTCCCTCGGCTCCCTGCTGCCCCCGGACCCTGCCCTGCTGCCTCCGGACCCTGTCCCGCTGCCTCCGGACCCTGTCCCGCTGCCTCCGGACCCTGTCCCGCTGCCCCCGGACCTCCCTGCGCCGCGACCGGGCGCCGCCCCGCTGCCCCCTGGCCCCGCCGCGCCGCGCCGCGACGCCGCCCTGGCACGCGCGCCCGCGCCGCCGCTGCGCCGGGCCGGCCCCGATGACGCCGCAGAGGTGATCGCCGTGACGGGCCGCGTGCACGAGTCGGCACGTGACTGCGGGCCTGCCACCCGCGACGCCGACACCGTCCGGCGCTGGCTCGGCAGCACGGACCTGTACGCCTACCTGGCTCCCGACGGCTTCCTGGCGTACGGCTGGGACGGCCCCGACCGCGACATCCATGTCCGCACGGCGCTGGCCGGCTCGGCCGAGACGACCAGGGCGATCTGGGCCGTCGTGGCCTCCCATGCCTCGATGGCGCGATCGGTCCGGGCCCGGCTCAGCCCTGCCGACCCGGTCGCCTGGCTGACTCGCGAGCTGGACGCCAGGCAGTCCGCGCGCAAGGCATGGATGCTGCGCCTGGTCGATGCGGCGGCGGCCATCTCGGCGCGCGGCTTCCCCGCCGCGGCCGACCTGAGCGTCACGCTGCGGGTGCAGGACGCGACGCGGCCCGCCAACACGGGCCTGCACTCCCTAAAGGTGAGCGGCGGTCACGGCACTCTCACTCCATTCGAAACGGCCCGCGGCCCGCACCTGCCCTCCGCCGCGCCGGTCCGGCTCGGGGCGCGCGGCCTGGCCTCGCTGTATGCGGGAGTACCGATGGCCACCCTGCGCCGCGCCGGGCTGGCGGCGGACGGTGACCCTGACGCGGACGGGGCGCTTGACTGCGCCTTCGCCGGCCCGGCGTTCATGCTCGACGCCTTCTGACCCGCCGCACCCGCACCCGTCCCAGCCTCCATCCCGCGACCCGATCGATGTCACTTCGTGCGGGTTGGGTGCCGATCGAGGTCACATCGAGGGGGTTGTGGCCGGCCCGCACGGACTGCCGCAGCGCGGGCACGCTATCTGGCCGCAGCGCGACACGCCGCGCGGACTGCCGCCGCCGCGCGCCCGGGCCCGGTAGTGTCACAGCCGAACACCTGTTCGCTAGCAACCGGGATGGTGAGCGGCATTGCGAGTGCTCGGCGTCGATCCCGGTCTCACCCGGTGCGGCCTCGGCGTGATCGACGGGGAGCCCGGCAGGACGCTCACGCTGGTGAGCACCGACGTCGTCTGCACCGCCGCCACCGATGACATCGGGCGGCGGCTGCTCGTCCTTGAGGAGCAGATCGAGCGCTGGCTGACCCTGTACCAGCCGGACGCGGTAGCAGTGGAGCGGGTATTCAGCCAGCACAACGTCCGGACTGTGATGGGCACGGCGCAGGCCGGAGCTGTCGCCATCGTGTGCGCGGCCCGCCGCGGCCTGCCTGTCGCGCTGCACACTCCCAGCGAGGTCAAGGCGGCCGTCACCGGCAACGGCCGGGCCGGCAAGGCCCAGGTCACCGAGATGGTGACCCGGCTGCTGCGGATGGCCGACCCGCCGCGCCCGGCCGACTCCGCCGACGCGCTCGCACTAGCCATATGCCATCTGTGGCGCGGCGGCGCCCAGGCCAGGCTGGCGGCGGCGACGTCTGCCGCGGCAGCAGCATCCGCGGCGGCGGCAGCGACCAGGGCGGCCGCGGCGGCCGGGGCTCAGGCAGCAGCGTCGGCCGGGACTCGGGCGGCCGCCCCGGCCGGGACTCAGGCAGCCGCGGCGGCCGGGACAGCCGCATCAGCTCGGCCGGGCCCGGCGGCGTCCGCCGCCGCCCGGGCGCTGGCCTTGTATCGCGCGGGAGGACGGCGATGATCGCGCACCTGAACGGAACTGTCAGCTCGGTGGCGCCCGACGGCGCCGTGATAGATGTCGGCGGTGTCGGCCTCCTCGTGCAGTGCACGCCGGGCACGCTGGCCGGGCTGCGCACGGGGGAGCGGGCCAGGGTCGCGACCTCGCTGGTAGTCCGCGAAGACGCGCTGACTCTCTACGGCTTCGCCGGGGAGGACGAGCGCAACACCTTCGAGCTGCTGCAGACGGCAAGCGGCATCGGGCCGCGGCTGGCGCTGGCCATGATCGCGGTTTTCAGCCCAGATGCGCTGCGGCGGGCCGTGGCCACCGAGGACCTGGCGGCGCTGACCACTGTTCCCGGCATCGGCAGGAAGGGCGCCCAGCGGATCATCCTCGAGCTGGCCGGGAGACTCGGCTCGCCGGGCGATGGCGGGTCGGCAGTCGCGGATGCGGGGATGCTGCCCGCCGCCCGCGTCGCCCCCTGGCGCGAGCAGGTCCGGGCCGGCCTGGTGAACCTGGGCTGGCAGGCCCGCGACGCAGAGCAGGCGATAGCGGCGGTCGAGCCCGAGCTGCTGGCCGCCAGCCGGGCGGGCGG
>Ga0080026_10000132_pt1 | contig 16932 bp, 17 predicted proteins | sample OrgsoiDNA2013045_FD_70941 | JGI IMG/M metagenome (GOLD analysis project Ga0080026, IMG submission 70941) | Permafrost soil microbial communities from the Arctic, to analyse light accelerated degradation of dissolved organic matter (DOM) -... | ecosystem: Environmental > Terrestrial > Soil >... | reverse complement strand
TCACCGCGATCGGCAACCATCCAATGAGCATCATCCAGCCCGTAAGCGTATTCTGAGACACGTCAGGCTTCCATCGCCGCAGCAGTACCGTGCCAAACGCCCAGCTGATCGCCGCACCGAGGATGAACAAAGTTCCGGCGGGCGAGCGCTGCACGTGACGGAAATCCTCGCCGAGCAGCAATCCCATGCCACACATCCCGAGCACAAGACCGACCACCTTCCGCCGCGACAGCGGCTCGTGCAGCAACGCGAGGGAAAACAGAACGCTCCAGACCGGCAGCGTATAGGCGAGTATGGCGGAACGCCCGGCGGCCATTTGTTGCACGCCGAACAGAATTAGCCCGTTCCAGGCCGCGATATTGAAAAACGCAAGCGCCGCCACCTTGCCCCAAAGCACGCGAGGAATGGCGATCGAATCGCCCGACAGCTTGGCGATAAGCAACAGGCCTACTGCCGCGAATGGAAGCGACGCCGCGCGGAAGGTCAGCGGCGCGAGCTCGGTAACGCCGATCTTCAACACCGGCCAGTTGCATCCCCACACAAGCGCGAGAATGCCGACCAGCATTAGACTCGAGCCCGGCACGCCATGCTGCACCGTGGCCGGTCTCCCACCGCTCATGGACACGAAGTCGCGCAGGAACCCGCGCCCCCATGATGCGCTGGGCTGGGAGGCGTGACACTCACGGGCGAGGAGGCCGTTCGGATGGCAGCTCGCCGAACTTTGCCATGTGCAACTCGCGCGCCTGGGTCACCCACTGGTCGCGCACGATGCGACCCGGAAATTCCGGCAGTCTGGCATCGAACTCGGCGCTGTCGCGCTCGCTCCAGCGCGCGATCTGCCGGAATGTGGTAACGCCGAGGTTGTGCAGCATGCGCTCGAGCACCGGGCCGATGCCGACGATAAGCTTCAAGTCGTCGGGCTCTCCGGCGCCGGCGAGGATCGGCGGCGGTGCATTGTTCTCGATGTCGATGACGAGCTGGCGGTAGCGTGCACTTTCCGCGTGTGCGTCGACGAGCTCTGCGTTGAGCCGATCGCGATCTCTCTTCACTCCTTCGTCTGTGGCCGGATGCGCGTCGCGATCGGCGAGACTCTGGCGAAGCGCCGCGGCCTCTGTATCGCGGCTTCGGATAATGCGTGCCTTTTCCGCGCCGATACGTTCCATTTCCATGCTCTCGTCAGCGGAGGCGGGGGACTCCGCAGCCTCTGCCGCCGCTGCTGCCGCAGGTGCGACAGTCAGTACGGCGAGCACAGGCGCAGACCCCGGCGTATCCGGCTGTACCGGAACGGCAGCGCGCACGCTGTTGCGTACGCCGATCGAATAGCCGGCATACGCCGCGAGGGCGACAACGATAATCATAACGATCGCGATCAGAAAGGTCATGGGCCGGCAGAGCGCGCCGCACCATCCGGCGTGGCGAGCGGCGCGTTGCACATTCTACTGAGGATTGCCGAACTTGCGCGAACTCGGGTCACTGCCGCGGCGCAGCCCGGGCCATTCAGGGCCCTCTCTCGACCTGCTACAATCGACTCGACCACCCTCGCTTTCTTGCAGTTTTCCGTCCCCATGGCTGACACGGAGCACGAAGCCGCCTCCCCGGCGCCCCCGGCGGCGCCGCGCGATGCTGGGCGCACGCGCCGGTGGCTGCTCGCGCTGGCGTTGACCCTGCTGGCCCTGGCGCTGGTCGCCGTCTGGATCGCCGATCGTAATGCGCGGCGCGAGCTGCGCACCGAGATCGCCAAACGTCTCGGCGATATCGACACGACCGATCAAACGACGCGTGCGACATTGAAGGATACGCAAGAGAGTTTGCGCGAAGCGCAGGCCAAGCTCGCGCTGCTCGAAAGCCGCCAGGTGGAATCGCAGAACCAGCAAGCTGCGCTCGAGGCGCTTTATCGCGAGCTCGCGCCGTCGCGCGACGAATGGGCGTTGACCGAAATCGAACAGGTGCTGCAGCTCGCCAGCCAGCAATTGCAGCTCGCACGCAACGTCCCATCGGCGCTGGCCGCGCTCCAGCTCGCAGACTCCAAGCTTCAGCGCCTCGATCGGCCGCAGTTTGTTCCGTTGAGACGTGCGATCGCGCGCGACATGGATCGGCTGAAGGCGGTCCCGTTTGTCGACGTGCCCGGTCTTTCGTTGCGCCTCGACCAGGCTATCGCGGCAGTCGACACGCTGCCGCTTGCGGTGGAACAACGCCTGCCGCAGCAGCCAGCGCCGCCGCCACCCGCCGATGAAGCGGGCTGGCGCGCTTTCCTGCGCGCGGTCTGGCAGGACGTGCGACAGCTGGTCCGGGTCGAAAATCTCGATCGTCCCGAAGCACCGCTTCTCGCCCCTCAGCAGCAATATTTCCTGAGAGAAAATATCAAGCTTCGCCTGCTTTCGGCGCGCTTTTCGCTGTTGTTCAACGATCAGCAGAATTTTCGAGCGGACTTGAGCGCCGCCGGCGCGTGGCTGCGTCAATACTTCGACACTCGTTCTCCCGCGGTGACGACCCTGCAGATGCTGCTCAGGCAGATGCAGTCGACCGATATGGCGGCCGAGATGCCCGATGTAGTGCGCAGCCTCGAAGCGGTCCGCCTCCTCAAGCAGGCGCCCGAGAGGCCGCCGCGCTAGGCCGCGAACGGCCGGCGACGGCATCGTCATGCGCTTTCTCTTCTGGTTTCTTCTTCTCGCCGTTGCTGCGGTGGTCGTTGCACTCGCCGTCAAGCTCAACGCGGGTTACGCACTGCTCGTCTCACCGCCGTATCGCATCGAGCTGTCGCTCAATTTGTTGTTCGTCCTGCTCGTCGGCAGCTTTTTCGGTTTGTACTTTGTCATACGTGTCATCGCGCGCACGGTCCGGGTGCCGCGGAACGTTCGCATCTGGCGCCGTCAGCAGAAAGTGGACCGAGCGCGGGCGAAGCAGGATGGCGCGGTCGTCGCGTTGCTCGAGGGCCGCTATGGGAAAGCGCGGCAGCAGGCTCAGGAAGCGCTCGCCATCCCGGGTTCGTCGGGCCTGAACGCGATCGTCGCTGCACGTGCCGCGCTCGACGTTCGGGATTTCGACGACGTCGAAGCGCTGCTCAATCGACCCGATGCGCAAGCGTCGAGTCTTGCGGTCCCGCGTTTGATGCTGTCGGCGGAAAGTGCGCTGGAGCAAGGCCGGCCGCAGGAATCGCTGCGAGTGCTGGACACCTTGCGGAAGGAGGCCGGCATGCACACGGCCGCGCTTCGGCTGGAGCTTCGGGCCCTGGAGGCGGCGCGACGCTGGTCCGATATTCCTCCGTTGCTCGATCAGCTCGTCAGACGCAAGGTTTTCGATTCCGCCCAGGCCGAGCATGTCCGCGTCAGCGCGCAAAGCGAGCAGCTCAAACTGCTCGCTCACGATGCGGGCGGGCTTCGCGACTATTGGGGCCGTCTTTCAGACGCCGTCAAGTTCCATCCAAAAATAGCGCGCGCGGCGGCGCGCAGCTTCATGCAACTGGGCGGCGAGCGAGAGGCGGCCGACATTCTGGCGCAGAGCATCGACCGGGAATGGGACTCGGATCTGGTCGACCTTTACGGCGAATGTAGGCTCGGTGAATCGACGCGGCAACTCGAGCAAGCCGAACGCTGGCTTCTATCGAACAACCACGACGCGGTGCTGTTGCGCGTGCTTGGAACGCTGTGCCTGCGTCAGCAACTATGGGGCAAGGCACAGACCTATCTCGAGGCCAGTCTCGCTGTGGAAAATAACTGGCGGGCGCATCTCGCACTCGGCGAAATGCTTGGTCGCCTCGGCCGCGACGTCGAGGCCAACGCGCATTTTGTCGCGGCACTCAAGCTTGCGACGGACACGTTGCGAAGGGAGTAGGGCGGCACATTGGAATCGAAAGCGCATACCGCATCGACGCAAATGATCGTACTGACCTACCACTCGCACCATGTCGTCGGCGACGACTACGCGCGCAACGATCACATTGCATTTCCGATCGACCTGAGAGTGATCACCGACTTGGGATTCGAAATCGTTCCGCTCGATGTCTTTGTCGACGCATGGGAGCTCGCGGCAGCGACACAAGGGGAACCGCAGGAAGCGGTCAAGTTCGTCGCAATAACGTTCGACGATGGCCCTGAATACGACGTTGCGGATTTCGTTCATCCGTTTTTCGGGACGCAACACAGTTTTCTGCGCGCCATGCGGGATTTTCGCGCGCAATTCGGCCAGGAAGTGCAACGCGGCATGAATGCCACTTCTTTCGTAATTGCGTCGCCGGAGGCGCGAAGGGCTATGGAGACGACGTTTGACATCGACTACACATATCTGGGCGCGAGATCGATGGACGATGCATGGTGGCGACCGGCGACAGAAACCGGATTGATCGAGATTGCCAATCACAGCTGGGATCACCTCCATCCGGCATTGCCGGCGGTCGCTCATTCACGACAGGTTCGTGCCGATTTCCGGCAGGTCCTCAGTATCGAAGATGCGGATTCGCAGATCGCGGCCGCGGCGAGGTTTATCTCCGCAAGGACAGCAGGCCGCGCGAGGTCTTTCTTTGCCTATCCCTTCGGGCATTACAACGACTTTCTGGTGCACGACTATCTGCCGCGCGCATCGCCGCGAATCCGTGCGGCATTCAGCGTCGATCCCAGAGCCGCGACCAAAGAGGACAATCCATGGTGCCTGCCGCGCTACGTTTGCGGCGACGACTGGAAGTCTCCGGACGCATTGGCGCAAATTCTCACGCAGTCCGCGTAGCATTTGAATGCCGGGCTAGAAGGGTCCGATCCCGGCTATGCTATCTATCGTGCGACGCTTGTCGTCGTCAGAGAGTTCCGCGAACCATTTTACGATCAGATATTTGTGATGGGTCGGCTCGTATCCGACGCGTAGATCCACGACAAGCGCCTTCTTGTCGCCGCAATATCCGAACCACGCTATGCAATCGGTCAGCTCTCGCGCCGCCGATTCCATGATGATTTGCGCGACTCCTCCGGCGTCCTTGCAAGCATCCCAGTGCTGCCTGGGAAGTCTGCGATAGAAGTTCCGCCGCACGCACATCCCGCCTTCGAGATAGACGTCTCCGTATCGGATCCAGTTGCAGAATCCAACGGGCTCGATGGTGTCGTCGGGCCATTTGTAGAACGCCACATATTGCCGCCAGTTCTCGGCGGGCGTCGGTATCGAGAGTCCGCAGTTGTCGCGAGGAACAGGAAAATGGAGGGAAAAGCTTTCGTAGAAAAGGCCGGCCGCAAAGAACTCTGCATTGGCAAAGCCGGCTACGTGAATCGATTCGCTAAACGATCGCATGGTCTCTACTTCGGTGCATCGACCGGGGCCGCGTACGTAAACGCATCGGCGAAGAATTCCTCTGGGGGCAACCCGCGCTCGGCGACAAACTCGCGCCGCGCGACGTCGATCATCCCGGGGCCGCCGCACGTATAGACCTGATATCCGGACAGGTCGGTGAAATCGGCCATCACCGCCTTGTGCACAAAGCCCGTGCGACCGGGCCAGTGGTCCTCAGGCATCGGATCGGACAATACGGGAATGAACGTGAAGTTCCGATGCTCGCTTTGCCATTCTCCGGGAAGATGCGGCAGGTAGAGATCCTTGAGCGAGCGCACGCCCCAATAGAGCACCATCGGCCGCTCGAGCTGGTGATTGAAAGCATGTTCGATGACGGCTTTGATCGGCGCGAAACCGGTGCCGCCGGCGACGAAGATGATGGGCTTGTCCGAATCGACGCGCAAATGGAAGGCGCCGAATGGCCCCTCGAAGCGGAGGATTTCGCGCCCCTTGTACTGGTTGAATAGCTGATCGCTGAACAGTCCGCCGGGCACGTGCCGGATGTGCAGCTCGAGCAGCGCGTCGTCCTCCGGTGCGTTGGCCAGCGAGAAGCTCCGCCGCCGTCCATCTTTCAGCAGGAAGTCGATGTATTGCCCGGCTAGATATTGCAGCCGCTCGTTCGCCGGCAGCTTCAGCGTCACGATCGCGACATCGGGCGCCGCCTTGTCGATCTTCTCGATGCGGCACGGCATCTTCCGAATCTGTATGTCGCCGGCGCGGCGAACCTCGCGCACTTCGAGCACGAGATCGGTCGTGGCTTTCCCGACGCACAAGAGCGCGAAGCCTTCGCTTTTGTCGGCCTCGGTCAACGTTCCTGGCAGGTGCGCGCCGTAGTCGATGGCTCCGCTGATGACGCGGCTCTTGCACGTTCCGCAGGCGCCGTTGCGGCAACCGTACGGAATCATCAGATCGGCGCGCATCGCCGCGGCGAGCACCGTCTCGCCGTCGTCTGCGGCGAACGAGTGATCGCTCGGTTTTATGGTAATCTGGTGCGGCATGTAATGAGGCCTATGAGAGGCCAATGCGAAACCCATGCGCGGGCCTTCGCGCCGCACGATGATGCCCCATTCCTTCGATCTCCTGAGGAGGGCGACGGGAAATCGATTCCGGCGCTTAGCAAAGCACGGTGGTTGGAAGGTGTGATCAGGGTTCTGCTAATAGGTTGCGGCGACGTCGCCATTCGAACCGCCGATCTTCTGCGCGCCAACGTGCGGCTGTATGGTCTCACGCGACGGCCTGAAGACGTTCCAAAATTGCGAAGCCACGGCATCACGCCGATCGCGGGTGATCTCGACCGGTTGCGCACGCTCGGCAGGCTTCGCCTTGCGCCCTTCGCGGTGCTGCATTTCGCGCCGCCGCCGAGCGAGGGCCGCGATGATCCGCGCACCGCGCGGCTGATCGCCGCGCTGACAAAAGCGCGGATTATACCGCAGCGTTTTGTCTACATCAGCACCAGCGGCGTCTATGGCGATTGCGCCGGCAGCCAAGTCAGCGAGTCGCGGCCGCGCAATGCGCAAACTCCGCGCGCGCACCGGCGCGTCGCGGCTGAGGACCGTCTTCGCCGCTGGGCCACGCGGTACGGGGTGACATTGTCGATCCTTCGAGCACCGGGAATCTATGCCGAAACGCGACTGCCCCTCGACCGGCTCAAGTTGGGCACGCCGGTGCTCCGCGCCGAGGACGACGTCTACACCAATCACATCCACGCCGACGATCTCGCTCGTGCCGCAGTGGCCGCGTTGTTCCGGGGCCTGCCGAACCGCGCGTACAACGTGACCGACGACGCGGATCTTCAGATGGGCGGCTGGTTCGACGCCGTAGCCGACGCCTATCATCTCCCGAGACCGCCGCGGGTGTCGTGGGACGAGGCCGAGACGCGAATCGCGCCCATGCTGCTTTCGTTCATGAGCGAATCGCGGCGGCTTGCCAATCATCGGATGAAGCGCGAATTGCGCGTGCGCCTGAAATACCCGACGCCGCAAACGCTGTTCGCTGAAGTCGCGCCGAAGGCATTGAAAAAGCAACTCGCCCTTCCGCTGGGAGCGGCACCGTGAGTGATGACGCTGTGCGACCCGTCGATGGCCGATCGCGCTGGCAGAAAGCCGCCGCGCGGATGGACGCCTACGAGCGGCTCATCCGACTCGACAAGCCGATCGGCGCGCTGCTCCTCCTGTGGCCGACCCTGAGCGCGCTGTGGCTCGCGTCGTTCGGAACGCCGTCGTGGGTGGTGGTCGGCATTTTCATGATCGGCACTCTGCTGATGCGCTCAGCGGGCTGCGCGATCAACGACTACGCTGACCGCGATTTCGATGCGCACGTGCAACGAACGGCCAACCGCCCGCTCGCACGCGGAGAAATCGAACCCTGGGAAGCGCTGGCGCTCGCTGCCGCGCTCGCGTTGTGTGCATTCCTGCTGATCTTCCGACTGAATCGCGAGACGATTCTGTTGTCTGTGCCAGCGTTGGCAATCGCGATCGCGTATCCATTCTTCAAGCGATTTTTTGCGATTCCGCAAGCATTTCTCGGGATCGCTTTTTCGTTCGGCATTCCGATGGCGTTCGCATCGGCCGGCGATGGCGTCACCAGGATTGGCTGGTCGATGTTCGCCATCAACCTGTTCTGGGTGATGGCCTACGACACCGAGTACGCCATGGTCGACCGGAGCGATGACATCAAGCTGGGCCTGAAGACGTCGGCGATTGCTTTCGGGCGATTGGACGTGGCCGTTGTCATGATTTGCTATGCGATTTATCTTGCCGGCATGACATGGATTGGAAGCGAGCGTCGTCTGGGGCCGATCTACCATGCGGCCCTGGTGGTCGCCGGACTTCTGGCCCTATGGCATTTCTGGCTCATCCGCAATCGCGATCCGGCACGCTGCTTTCGCGCGTTTCTCGGCAATCACTGGCTGGGACTCGCCGTGTTCGCTGGCATCGTGATCGACTATGCCGTGCGCCTGGACCGGTGGCCGGCGTGGCCCCAATGAAGATCGTCGCGAGACCGGCAAGGAAAACCGAACGATGCGTCGCATTGCCGTGTGCGCGGCACTCTTATCGAAGTATCCGTTAGGATACCGTCAATGGATCTCAATCTTGCCGGGCGGGTGGTGATCGTGACCGGCGCAAGCAAGGGCATCGGCTATGCGTGCGCCGAGGCGTTCGCCGCCGAAGGCGCCAAGGTCGCGCTGGTGTCGCGAAGCCAGGCGAATCTCGATGCGGCGCTCGCGCGGTTCGCGCGCAGTGGCACCGCTCCGATCGCGGTCGCCGCCGACATGACGAGCTATGACGCAGCGGACCGGATGGTCGAGAGTGTGCAAAAAACGCTCGGGGACATCGATGTGCTGGTGAACTCCGCCGGCGCTGCGCGCCGGTATGCGCCCGATGACCTCGATGCGAAGGCGTGGCATGACGCCATGGACGCAAAATTCTTCAGCTATATCCACCCGACCGATGCCGTCCTGAAGCGCATGCTGCCACGTGGCAGGGGAACGATCGTCAATATCATCGGCGCCGGCGGCAAGATCGCCACCCCGGTGCACCTGCCCGGCGGCGCGGCGAACTCGGCGCTGATGCTGGCGACGGTCGGTCTGGCAAGCGCCTTCGGGCCGAAGGGAATCCGCATCAACGGCATCAATCCCGGGGCGACTTTGACGGGGCGCGTGCAGGAGGGGCTCAAAGCCGAATCTCGAATGACCGGCCTGGCCGAGAGCGAGTTGCTGTCGCGCAACGAATCCCGGATACCGCTCAAGCGCTATGGCACGCCGGAGGAAATCGCGCGCGTCGCGCTGTTCCTTGCCTCGGATCAGGCGAGCTACGTCACCGGCGCGATTATTTCGATGGACGGCGGCGCCAGCGCCGTAATCTAGCGCCAGGGTCCGAGCCGCGTGCAGCGGACTAGCGGCGAACGACTCGTCGCCGCGTGATTGCCAACAGACTCAGCAGCGCCAGCATTCCGGCAAGCGCGGCGAGCCAGGCGTCACTGAGCGTTGGAATCGGCGGCGCGGCGTCGGGGCTGGTTCCATTCAGATTCGAAATCGCTCCCGTCGTGCAATTGAACTGAAGCGAGCTGACGAAGCTCACCGCGCCGGAGAGGCTGTGGCCGGTATAAGTGGTGAGCGTAATCGTAATCGGCGTGTTCGCCGGCAAGCCTCCGCCAAAGCTGAGGATATGAAAGGTCGAATAGTTACCCGTGAACGGTCCGACGTTGCTGCCCGTCTCGTCGGTGAATTCTTCGATGGTGCCGATCGCCGGCACTGCAAGCTTGACGTCCGCCGATGCCTGATTATCGACGTTGATGAAAGTGTTCAGATCGAAGGTTGCGCCGCCGCAGGTGCCCGCAAGCTTGGTCTGCTGATTCAGGATCTCGATGGATGGCAGCACGGCCGACGTCGGTCCCGGGGAGGAAATCACCGGCCCGGAGCCTGTCGTGCCGGGTCCGGCTGCCAGGGCGGCGCCTGCGCAGCAAAGGGCGGACAGCCCAAACAGAACTCTCATAGCCTGCGTGAAAACAATTTGGATCAAGCGGTATCCTTGGCCGTGCTGGGCTTAGACGGGCCTCCTCGGAAGCCCACCGCAATCAGGATAGCGAGAGGACCGGCTGCGGTCCAGCCCCTCCTACCGTGAAATGTGCCTTTCATCAGCTTGTGGCGCGGATGCGACGCATCAAGTGTCGTCTGCCCCCGACAATTCAGCTAAATCTGCAGATTTGGTGCACGAAAATGGGTATGAAGCCAGGGTGCCGAGTCAGAAGCGCCGAAGATAACGAGTGCGCGTTGACCAATGAGCCCCGCGAACGATCGAGCGAATTTCTCACTCGGTAGCTCAGCACACTTAGGACGTTGCCATGAAATACACTGACCTTCGCGACTTTCTCGACCAGCTCGAGCACCGCGGTTTGCTCAAGCGCATCGGGGTGGAAGTCGATCCTCACCTCGAGATCACCGAAATTTGCGCGCGCGTTCTCGCCGCCCACGGGCCGGCGCTTCTTTTCGAGAAACCCAAGGCGCACTCGATGCACGTGCTCGGCAACCTGTTCGGAACGCCGCAGCGTGTTGCGCTCGCCATGGGTGAAGAATCGGTCGATGCCTTGCGCGATGTCGGCAGGTTGCTTGCATCGCTCAGGGAGCCGGAGCCGCCCAAGGGCCTGAAGGACGCCTGGCAGAACACGCGTCCAATGATGATGCAGGTCATGAACATGGCGCCCAAGGAGGTCTCGTCCGCGCCGTGTCAAGCGCTCGTGTGGGAGGGCGCGGATGTCGACCTCGCGCGTCTGCCGGTGCAAACCTGCTGGCCGGAGGACGTTGCACCCTTGATCACGTGGGGCCTAACCGTGACGCGCGGTCCGCTCAAATCGCGCCAGAATCTCGGCATCTATCGCCAGCAGGTCATCGCGCGCAACAAGGTCATCATGCGCTGGCTGCCGCATCGTGGCGGCGCGCTCGATTTTCGCGATCATGCCATGGCGCATCGCGGCACGCCGTTTCCGATCGCCGTCGCGCTCGGCGCCGATCCAGCAACGATGCTCGGCGCGGTGACTCCCGTTCCGGACACGCTGTCGGAATATCAGTTCGCGGGCTTACTTCGCGGCGGGCGTACCGAGATCATAAAGTGCATCACGCATGGGCTTCAGGTGCCCGCATCGGCAGAGATCGTGCTCGAGGGTTTCATCCAACCCGATGAAAGCGATGCGAGCGGCTACGAAACCGCGCTCGAGGGACCGTTCGGCGACCACACCGGTTACTACAACGAAACCGAGCGCTTCCCGGTGCTCACCATCGAGCGCATCACCATGCGCCGCGATCCCATCTATCACTCCACCTACACCGGCAAGCCGCCCGACGAGCCGGCGGTGCTCGGGCTCGCGCTGAACGAAGTGTTCGTTCCGATTCTGCAAAAGCAGTTCCCGGAAATCACCGACTTCTACCTTCCACCGGAGGGCTGCTCGTACCGGCTCGCGGTCGTGAGCATGAAAAAGCAGTATCCCGGTCACGCCAAGCGGGTGATGTTCGGCGTGTGGAGCTTCCTGCGCCAATTCATGTACACCAAGTTCATCATCGTGACGGACGACGACATCGACATCCGCAACTGGAAGGAAGTGATCTGGGCGATGACCACGCGCGTCGATCCGGCGCGCGATACCCTGATCGTCGAGAACACGCCCATCGACTATCTGGATTTTGCCTCGCCGGTTTCCGGGCTGGGCGCCAAGATGGGCATCGACGCTACCGACAAGTGGAGCGGGGAGACAGCGCGTCGCTGGGGGCGTCCGATTGCAATGGACGATGCCGTCAAGCGGCGTGTCGACGCGATGTGGAAAGAGCTCGGCCTGGATTGATCGCGCCGTTGGCGAGGCGTTGCCCGCAGGGCCACACGGAGAGGGCGACGAGTCAGGCCTTGGGCGTGAGCAGGCGCTCGGCTACCGCGAGCACGAGCGCGAGCGGGTCCTGGATGCCGAAGTGCCCGTGAATAAGCTCAACGTCGGCGAAAAAGGGATCATCGATGGTTTCTATGGCGTCCGTGGGTAACCAGCGGTCCTGGGCGATGCTGTAGTTCAGCGCGAAGGCGGTAAGTTGGCCGGTCGTGACAGGTCGACCCGATCGTAGATAGTCAAAGGCTTCGTGCCAGTGAAACGCTTCGCTGCCCTTAACCGGTCCGGTGGCGATCGTCGCCAGCCAGCCGGTCGCCATCTTGGCGACGAACTGCGGCGTCGAGCGCACCGGCACATGTGCAAGTGCTAGCGTTTCTCGCGCGCATTTCAAATCCGTAGTTGCGTGCGGAAACGAAGACCCTCGATGTACGCCGTGGTTTCCCTTGGTCACGACAGCGGCCGGGTTGCCGATGAAGTGGCGACCGATCACGACTTTTCGCAAGCCGTGCCGCTCGTCCACCAGCCGCCGCGCGCCGTGCAAGAGAGCCGACATGTCGTCGGTCTTGTCGAAGCGCGGGACGTAAGTGAGCCAGGGCATCAGCAAGTGACATTGCGGTGGAACGGCTCCGAGCGTGTCCTCGAGGGTTTGCCTCGACCCGACCTTCAGAAACTCGTCGGAATCGATCGGAAATATCCAGTCCGCGTCGCTCGTGCTGAACAGATGACGGATGAGCCGATTCATGATCGCGACCTGGTCGAACGCGGGAGTCTCGTCGCGCGCCACGAACACCGGAAGACCTTCCCGTACGAGCGCAGCGAGGATTTCAGAGGTGCCGTCGAACGAACCGTGATCGACGACCGCGATTCCGTCGAGGACCGTGAGGTTGTGGCGAACGAACGCTTCGACGACGTCTGCGGCGTCGCGCACCGTAGTGGCGCCTATTAGGCGCATGGTTGCAGCAGGGTCTGCTCGGTCAGTGATCGTCGCTGCGGCGCGTGCGCACGAGGCGCGACACCGCGAACGCGACCGATGCAAGACGCGCCCAGCGCGCGAAGCGCTTCAATCCGAGTATCGGGGCCACCATCTCGAATATCGCGACGAACGCTGCTGGCCGCGCGATGGCGCTGGCCACGAGACTGGCCGGCCGCAGGGTCTCGCGCGCAGCACCGGCGTGCAACGCCAACTCCGTGCGCTGCAGCCGCAGCCGTGCGATCAGCAGCGCCTTGCGCGCCGCGAGCGTGTCCCTTCGGTCGCTCATCGTCTTCTCAGCGGCGACGCAATGCTATCGCGTCGTTCTCGAGCTCTTCGAGCGTCGCGGCAAAAGGTGCGGGTGCATCGTGCGATATTTTTCTGAGTCGCGCGAAAGCCAGCACGGTGATTGCGACGTAGAACAGTGTCACGCCCCCGACCGCGGCGAGGCGGTAGGAGTCCCAAAAGTAGGCAATGACGAACAGCGAAGCGAACAGCAGCGCAAAAAGACCCAGCACTGTTCCGACGGCGGCCAGCACCACCATGTCTCTGATGTGCTCGCGCGCCTCCACGAACTCCACGCATGCGAGCTCGATGCGGGTGCGCAGCATGGCGATCGCGGTCGCCCCAACCTGGGATATCGCGCCCATCGCGCCTTGCGGCCGGCTGCCGTTGACCTCTGGCACTTCGATCAGCGGCGGCTGACCAGCACGCCGACGAGGAAGCCTACCGCCGCGGCAGCGCCGATCGCCTGCCACGGATTGTCGCGGACGTATTCATCGGTGACCTTGGCGGCCGCCTTGGCGCGGTCGACGGCGTCGTCCTGAAGATCCTGCAACTTCAGCTTCGCCGACAACAGCTTGGATTCCACCTGCGAGCGCAGGTCGCTGGCTCTGTCTCCGGTTTCCGCGGCGGCCTGCTTGAGCAGGGATTCGGCTTCCGCGAGTACATCGCCGAAATCCTTGACCAGCGATTTACGGCCGCGCTCCAGTCTTGAAGCAGTCATGTTCAACCCCCTTGAATGAGCAGGACAGGATCGCGGGCGCGTCGTCGCGCCCCGAAGTCCCCCGTCCGGCATTATAACGCTGCGATGTTACGTGCGACATTGCGCGTCTGGTGAGGTTCCCGGCGACGACGCCCTAGAGTCAATTGTCAATTGAATCCACGTCCGCTGCCCTCATATTAGGCAGCACGGTCGCTCACGACCGCTTCGACCATGGAGATTTCCCGATGGCTGACGTATACGATATCCAGGCTGCGGCTCCAATCGCGCCGACCGCGTCGCTGATGTCGACGACACTGTTGATTTACGCACTCTACGGCACCGCCGCGGTTTTCGGCCTGGTGTCGTCCGGCTTTCCGCTGATCGCGCCGTTTTTCGGCGTCCTCGGGATGGTTTCGGTAATTATTGCCTACGTCAACCGCGGCGAAGCCGCCGGCACCTGGCTCGCGTCGCATTACCGATGGCTGATCCGGACCTTCTGGTTCTCGATGCTGTGGGCGGTCATCGGAATGATAGTGCTGGTAACACTGGGGCTCATCCTGATCGGCATTCCGATCGCATTCGGCATCTGGATCGCCGCCACGATCTGGGTCATCTATCGGCTGGTCCGGGGTTACACCCTGTTCAAGCAGAGCAAGCCGATTCCCGGCATGTAATCTTTACAGCGCGTTGTCGTACACCCACTGCACGAGCACATCCAACGGATGTTGCGCACGCGATGCGTTCGGGTGGTTGACGAAGCAGACCACGACAAAGCGCCTTCCCGTCGGCCCGAAGACGTATCCGGCAATCGCCCGCACGCCCTCGAGTGTGCCGGTCTTCAGGAACGCCTGCTCGGCAACGTCGTCGTTGGTAAAACGCTTGCCCACGGTTCCGTCCGTTGCCGCGACGGCGAGCGAGCTTATGTATTCCGAGCGAACGCGGCTCGCGTCCGCGGTGAGCAAAAGCCGGGCCATGCTCTGAGCGGCGATACGCTCGCGTCTTGATAGCCCTGAGCCGTTGACCATGACCAGTTCGGGGAACCTGAGCTTGTGTCCGGCGAGCCAGCGCTCGACGGCGTCGGCCGCGTGCGCGGTCGTCGCAGGCGGCGGATAGGCAGTCGTCGCGAGCGTCAGAAAAAGCTGCCGTGCCATCAGATTGTTCGACAATTTGTTGATGTCGCGCACAGCGTCGTGGAGAGGCGTCGAGTCGAGGGTTGCGATGCGCGTGGCAGAGACCGGCGTGCGGCCATCGCGCACGGTGCCGCCGAAGCTCCCGCCCAGATCGGCCCAGGTTCGCGAGAAGAGATTGAGGATGTAGTGCGGATGGTCGAGCAGCGCCACGTACCAGTCGCGCTCGCCGCAGGCCGTGGGATAGCGGCCGCGAAAGCTTGCTTCCGCGCTGTCGGTCCGGTCGACGAACTCCGCTCGCAGCGCGGCATGCCAATCGCCGCAGTCCCCAGGAGCAAGGCTTGGAGTGCCATGGATTGCGACACCGGCGATCGGCGGCTCGACGCGGACCTCGACCGTGTCGCTCGCGACATTGGGAGCGAAGACGAAGCGCACGCTCTTGAAGTTGACCGCGAGCGCGTCGGGGCCCACGTTGTACGGTCGTAACGGCTCGCCGTCGAACGCTGCGGGATCGTACGCTTCCGCGGCGAACCATGTCCTGTCCAGCACCAGGTCGCCGCGAATAGCGGAAAGGCCGGTCGCTCGAATGCGGGCGATGAGCTCATGGAACTGCTCGACGGTGATTTTGGGGTCGCCGTGACCCTTTAGCACGAGATCGCCAGTGAGTACGCCTGCAACAATGGGGCCATCGGCGTACGCCTCGGTGGTCCACTGGTAGTCGGGGCCCAGGAGCTCGAGACCGGCAAACGTCGTCACCAGCTTCATGGTCGACGCCGGGTTCATTGGCTGCGCGGGTTGCTGCGTGAATAATGGCCTGGGTGCGCCGACCTCCTGCACGTAGGCTCCGATCGACGAGAGTGGGATATGCTCGGCGAGAAATGCCCGCGCGATCGGTTGCGGCAGCGCCGCGATCGCCTGCCCCGCGAACAGCAGCGCCCAGCACAGAACGTTGGCTGCGTTCAGGCGCACGCGACGATCTGCAGCGTGCGCGAGGCGAGGATTTCGATCTCATCGTCGGCGACGCAGTAGGGCGGCATCCAGTACACGGTGCGGCCGATCGGTCGAAGAAGGATTTCGCGCTTGAGCGCCTCGGCTCCGAACCAGCGCGAGAAATCAACGCGCGCCGTATCGACTTCAAATGCCCAGATCATGCCGAGTCTTCGGAAATTCTTGACATTCGGATGCTTCGCCAGCGGCAGCGCGAGCAGGTCGAGCTTCGCCGCGACTAGCCGATTCGCCTGCAGCACATCGTTGTCGCGAAACAGATCGAGCACCGCCAGTGCCGCGCGACACGCAAGCGCGTTGCCGCTGTAGGAATGCGAGTGCAGAAATCCGCGCGTGGGGTCGTCGTCGTAGAAAACGTCATAAATCTCGTCGCGGGTCAGCACCACCGACAACGGCAAGTAACCGCCGGTGATTCCCTTGGATAGACACAACAAGTCGGGAGCGACGTCGGCGTGCTCGCAGGCGAACATCCGGCCCGTGCGCCCGAATCCGGTCATGATCTCGTCGGCGATCAGATGGACTCCGTATTGCGTGCAGAGCTCGCGTGCTCGCGTGAGATACACGGGATCGTGCATCGCCATGCCCGCGGCTCCCTGCACCATCGGCTCGACGATGAGCGCGGCGATCGTGTCGTGATGGGCCCCGAGCCAATCATCGAGCGCGTCTGCGGCCGCGAGCGCGTGCTCGCGCGGCGACACGCCCTTCGGCGCGAGTCGGGCATCAGGCGAGGGCACCGTCGCCTGCCGGCGCAGCAGCGGCGCGTAGGCATCGCGGAACAGCGGGATATCGGTCACCGACAACGCACCGGCGGTCTCGCCGTGATAGCCCCCGGCTACGCTGACGAAATTTACTTTCTCGGTGTAGCCTTTTTGGCGCCAGTAGTGGAAGCTCATTTTGAGTGCGATCTCGACCGCCGACGCACCGTCGGAGGCGTAGAAGCAATGGCCGAGTCTGCCCGGTGCGATCTCCGCCAGGCGCTCGGCGAGCTCTACCGCCGGCTGATGGGTGAAGCCGGCCAGCATCACATGCTCGAGCTTGCCGAGCTGGTCGACGAGCGCGGCGTTGATCGCGGGATGTCCGTGGCCGAACAGGTTGACCCACCACGAGCTGATCGCGTCGAGATAGCGCTTGCCGTCTAAATCGTAGAGCCATGAGCCGCGTCCGCGCGA
>Ga0080026_10000129_pt1 | contig 16972 bp, 17 predicted proteins | sample OrgsoiDNA2013045_FD_70941 | JGI IMG/M metagenome (GOLD analysis project Ga0080026, IMG submission 70941) | Permafrost soil microbial communities from the Arctic, to analyse light accelerated degradation of dissolved organic matter (DOM) -... | ecosystem: Environmental > Terrestrial > Soil >... | reverse complement strand
GTGGTCAGGGACAGGATCGAACTGTCGACCTTCCGCTTTTCAGGCGGACGCTCATACCGACTGAGCTACCTGACCTTGGCCTGGAGTCACGGTGCCGAACCAAGGCTCCTGGCTCCGACCAGAGCGGTCCCGACGGGATTTGAACCCGCGACCTCCACCTTGACAGGGTGGCGAGCACTCCAAGCTGCTCTACAGGACCATGCTGCGCTGGCAAACTGCCAGCAGTGCCCCCAACGGGATTCGAACCCGTGCCGCCGCCTTGAAAGGGCGGTGTCCTAGGCCGCTAGACGATGGGGGCTCGACGGTCACCGCCGCCTTGCCCGTGGCGCCCGCCGTCGGGGACCGCCCCAGCATAGGGGACAGACGGCACTGCCGGCAAAGTGCACCGTCATGAAACCGATCTTGCCAGACCACTTGCGCAGTCTGCGCTTATCCGACACTCTATGCAACGGATAAACAACCGAACGTCACTACACGGCCAGGACCTGCCGCTCAGTCCCGCAGTCCGCGGCCGCGGGCGGCCTGCGGAGCACGGCAGCTCCATGCTCAGATGCGAGAGGACCATGACAGACCGTCGCTTATTGCGGGTCCTGCCAGGGGGCAGGTCAACCTCGAAACCCAGTTCAGACGACGACACCGGCCGAGCCGACCAGGCGAGCCCAGCCGACCAGGCCGGCCAGGGCCCAGGCTCGTGCGACCGCTATGCGGATCCTTATGCGGATCCTTATGCGGTCTCCGATGGTCGCCGCAGCCCGGCCGACGCCGCCCGGATGCGTGGCCATCTGCCAGACCCGTGCCCAGGGGCACGCAGCGGCGCCCGGCTGCAGCTCCTTCCACCGCTGCGCGAGAATGGCGAGCACCGGCAGCCAGCAGGCTTCCCAGCGGCCGCCTTAACGAGCGGACCGTCACCAGCGGCCGTCCCGCCACGGGAATTACCTGGCGCACATGCGGCTGAGCGATCGCCCGTGCATTCCGTGCCTCCGGCACCGGCTCTGCTCGCTTGGCCTCCTGCCGAATTTCGGGCCGATACCGCATCGCTGTTAGGCGTCGACGCCCTCCAGCCGGACACCGAAAACGTCGAGAGCCCGGACACGATGGCCGACGACGGATGCGCCGACAGCCTGGACGGCACGCCAGAAGCCGACAGCCCCGCTGGCCAGGACGGCCAGGAGGACCGGGACGGCCAGGACGGCCAGGAGGACCGGGACGGCCAGGACGGCCAGGAGGACCGGGACAGCCAGGAGGACCGGGACAGCCAGACGGACACGAGGCGAGTCTCCCCGACTGCCCCAGGCCGGCACCGCAGGCCAGGACAGCAGAGCGCCGCCGACCTCGACTTCCCAGCCAAACGGGAGATCCGCGCCCTGTGGGCCGCCCAGCTGATCTCCTGCGCTGGAGACCAATTCGCTCGCGTCGCGATCGCAGTCATGGTCTACAGCAAGACCGGATCCCCGCTACTCACGGCCTTTGCCTACACACTGACCTACCTGCCGCCGCTACTCGGCGGCCTGTCGATCATCAGGGTCACCGGCGGGCTCAGCCACCGCACGCTGATGATCGTGCTCGATGTCGCTAGGGCAGCACTCATCGCGGCCATTGCACTGCGGGGCGTGCACCTCTGGAGCCTGTTCATGCTGCTATTCGCCGCGATGCTGCTTGGCTCCCCGTTCCCTGCTGCTCGCGCCGCAGTAGTACGCGACCGCGCACCCGCCGGACCCGCCAGCACTCCAGAAACTGCCGGGGCTGTCAGGACTGCCGGGGCTGCCGGGGCTGTCAGGACTGCCGGGCAGCTTCAGGCTATCGGCACTATCGGCTATCAGGCAGGCCAGGCACTGGGGTTCCTCGCCGGTGCCGGGCTGGTTGCGGCGCTGCAGCCGCGCCGCGCCCTGCTGATCGATGCCCTGACGTTCCTGGCGTCGGCTGGCCTGGTGGCCGCACTGGTCAAGCGACAGCATCTACCACGCGGCGCTGTCAGTTTCGCGCCGTCACCCCACGCCGCGCCGTCACCGGTGTCCGCGACCGGCACCGGCACCGGCACCGGCACCGGCACCGGCGTCGTGGCACGCAGCATGGTGCTGCGCACACTGGCGCTGCTCGGCTGGCTGGCCGGCTTCTACGTCGTGCCCGAGTGCCTCGCCGCCCCGTACGCGCATGCCCTGGGCGGCGGCACGCTGACCGTCGGCCTGCTGATGGCAGCCATGCCTGCCGGAGCCGTGCTCGGCGTCCTGGCCTTCCGCCGGCTGATCCGCCCACCCGCGCATGAACGCTCGCTGGGCTGGCTCGCCATGCTGTCCTGTGTCCCGCTGATCTTCAGCGCCCTGCACCCGCCGCTAGGGGCCGTGCTTGCCCTGTGGGCACTGGCCGGCCTGGGGACCGCCTACCAGCTCGGGGCACTGGTCGCGTTCATCCGGAACCTGGGCGGCCACCGCCTCGATAGCGGCGTCGCCGGCAACGGCGGCCGAGCCGGCCTGCCTGACTCGGCGCGGGCCGACGCCGATCGGGCGAGCGCACTGGGATTCGCGCAGGCAGGGCTGGTCGCCGCGCAGTGCCTGGGCCTCGTCGTAGCCGGGGCGGCCGCGCAACTGGTCGGCCCGCAGGCGGCTGTGGCACTGGCCGGACTGTGCGGCCTGGCCGCATCCACCGCCCTGACCAGGACGTGGCGCCGGGCCCACGCTGGCCGCCCGGGCACGTGCAGACTAGCTCGCGGCGCCGCCGGCCGGGGGCCGTGAGCGACGAAAGCTAGCCGTTCTGGCTCTTGTTAAAGATGCTTTCGATAATCGAGGCCGGCTCGCCTTCCTCCGGGATGACGGCCCACGCCACCAGGTACGCAAGAATGCCGGCGCCCGCGGTGAAGACGCAGATGACGGCCAGGATCACCCGGACCAGAGTGACATCAACGCCGAAGTAGTCGGAGATTCCCGCGCACACACCGGCCAGCATGCGGCCGTTCAGGCGCCGGACCAGGACCTTGGGTGTGTTCCCATCGTTCATATTCACCATCATGCCCCACTGCGACCCGGCTAGGGCCTGTCGAGTTCAGCGCGCATACGCTGGCGGCGAGGGCCAGCAGAGAGGATCCGAGCTATGCCGCGCAGCGCCGACCCCGCAGACACCGACCTGCTCCGTATCGACGACGAGCTGAGCGAGGAGGAGCGGCTGGTCCGCGACACCGTGCACGCGTTCGCCGCCGACCGGATCATGCCGCACATCGCCGACTGGTTCGAGGCCGGGACGCTGCCCCGCGAGATCGTCCCCGAGATCGGCAAGCTCGGCCTGCTGGGCATGCACCTGCAGGGCTACGGCTGCGCCGGGATGGGCGCGATCGCCTACGGGGTCGCCTGCCGCGAGATGGAGGCCGCCGACTCCGGCCTGCGCAGCCTGGTCTCCGTCCAGGGCTCGCTCGCTATGTTCCCGATCTGGAAGTACGGGTCAGAGGAGCAGAAGGGCGAATGGCTGCCCCGGATGGCCGCCGGCGAGGCGGTTGGCTGCTTCGGGCTGACCGAGCCGGATCACGGAAGCGACCCGTCCAGCATGACAACCCATGCCATTCAGAACGGATCGGACTGGGTACTCTCCGGCACCAAGATGTGGATCACCAACGGGTCAATCGCTGACATCGCCGTCGTCTGGGCCGCTACGGACCAGGGCATTCGCGGCTTCCTGGTGCCGCGCGGCGCGCGCGGGTTCAGCACGCGGAACATCCACAAGAAGATGTCGCTGCGCGCCTCGGTGACCTCGGAACTGCACTTCGACGAGGTCAGACTGCCTGGCGACGCCGTGCTGCCCGGCGTGAGCGGGCTCAAGGGACCGCTCACGTGCCTGTCGGAGGCCAGGTACGGCATCGTCTGGGGCGTGACCGGGGCAGCCAGGTCCTGCCTGGAGTCGGCGGCGGAGTACTCGCGCACGCGGGAGCAGTTTGGGAGGAAGATCGGGGGATTCCAGCTGATCCAGTCCAAGCTGGCGTGGATGCTGGCCGACTTGCAGCGATCCCAGCTGCTCGCGCTGCACCTGGGCCGGCTGAAGGAGGCCGGGAAGATCACGCCCGAGCAGGTGAGCCTCGGCAAGATGAGCAACGTGCGGGCGGCGATCGAGATCGCCCGGCAGGCGCGAACCGTACTCGGCGCCAATGGGGTGACCCTGGAGTACCCGGTGATCCGGCACGCGAACAACCTCGAGTCCGTGCTGACCTACGAAGGCACGGAGGAGATCCACACCCTGGCCCTCGGCCAGGCGATCACCGGCATCTCGGCCTACCGGTAAACCTCTCAGAATATGACGAACCTGGCGCGACACAGCGTTTTCTGCCCTCGCTCCGGCCGCTCCAGCCCCGACTCGGCCACTCCCGCCCCGACTCGGCCACTCCCGGCCCCGCTCCGGCCACTCCCGGCCCCGACTCGGCCCCGCTTTCGTGATCGTGGTTGATTTTGCCGGTTATCCAGGCAATATCAACCACGATCATGGACTGCCGAGCCGCTGGCCGTCCCGTGAGTGACCGGCTCGCGGCGCTGCTTGCCGACGTGGCCGCCGGCCGGTACCCGGCGGCCGACGGCTCGGTGACGATCGTGCCGCAGCCATCCGCGCGGGACGCCGGCGTCCTCGCCTTCACGGCGCATGCGGTGATCTTCACCGACGCCGATCCTGACTGGGTTCACGGCCAGCTGCCGGCCGGGGACCTGTCGGGACCGCTGACCCCGCGATTCCTGCAGGCCCTGTGCGAGCGGACCGGCCGGCGCGCGGACAGCATCGACCTGCTGACAGTCACGACTCCCCGGCCCGGTCCCCCGCCGATCCGCCTGGCGCCGGACGCCGACCCGGCTCATCCGCGGATAGCCAGGGCGCTGGGTTACCGCGACGAGGTCCGGGCCTGGCAGGCGGACGGCGGCGTCCTGCTGCTCGGGCGTGGCGTCGCCGACCGCTGGGAGGTGGCGATCGAGGTCGACTCTGATCGCCGGGGCCGGGGCCTGGGACGCGACCTGGCGGCCGCCGCCCGCCACCTGGTGCCGGCCGGCGCCCCGCTGTGGGCGCAGATCGCGCCAGGCAACGCGGCGAGCGTGCGAGCGTTCCTCGCGGCCGGCTTCACGCCGGTAGGCGCCGAGGCCCTGCTCACCGCCAGCGCGGCGCAGCTCAGCGCTGTCTCGCCGTTGCCGTAGAACATCGGATGTGGCCACGGGTCCACCTGGCTTCTCGGTCAGCGCGACGCGGGCCGATGCCGGGCGACGCGATGCAGGTAGATGGGACGATGGCAGGGTGAGCGACGCCCCGCAGGTAACCGACAACGCAGCCGCCTCCCGCTTCGAGCTAGCGGCCGACGGCCAGCTCGCCCAGCTGGTCTACCGGCTCAGAGGCGAGCGGCTCGTGCTCCTCCACACCGAGGTGCCCGAGGCACTGGCCGGGCGGGGCCTCGGCAGCATGCTCGTCGGCGCGGCCATTGACCGCGCCGAACGGGAGGAACTGACTGTCGTACCGCTCTGCCCGTTTGCCCGCGGCTGGCTGCAGCGTCATCCCGACGCCACGGCGAGGGTCTCGGTCGACTGGGGCAGCCAGGCCTAGCCGATCTAGCCGGAGACAAGCGCGGAATGGTTCGCCGAGCCGCCCGGAAAGCTCAGGCGGCCCGCCGGGAACAAGCCGTCAAGGACGGGACGTGGTCCCCCCGGGCCGGACCAGCTGGCCCGGGCTGAGCTCAGCCGGGCTGCGGTTCCAGGCCCCAGCTGACGATCTTGGCGGGGCTGATCCGGATCATTGGCGCTGGCTGTCCTCCCCCGGCCGGGGTGGCGTGGTCGAGTGCCTCGGCGGTTCCGCGGACCTGGACGCAGCGAGGCCGCCACGGTGGCAGGACGTCGTCGATGACGATGGCTGCTTTGCCGTTGGCTCGCACGTTGCGGAATTTCCGGGTGGCGGCGAAGTCCCGGCCGCCGACATCGATTGTGTCCAGGTCAGGGTTGTAGCTCCAGCCAACCGGTACGACGTGCGGCTGGCCGTGCTCGTCGACCGTGGCGAGCCGGCCGAGGCGGCCCTCGCCGGTGAGGTAGCCAAGTTCGGCGTCGGAGAACATGCTCATGCCCCGGTCAGCTCCTTCTGGTGTGTGTCGGTGATGAGTCTGGCGAGGTCATCGGGCGGCAGGGCGATGGCGAAGACCTCGCGCAGCACCTCACCGAGTTCGGTGTCGTCGACGGTCCGGTGGTGGCGTGAGCCGTCGGGGTAGCTGGTGGTCAGTTTCCGGCCGACCAGAGCGTGCCGGGCGCCGGCGGCGGTGCGCATGGCCACCGGCCGACCGACGAACGGGGAATGCGGGTGGGTGGAGGTGTAGAAGCTTGCCATCTCGTAGTCGACCTGGTGGTGCGGCTCAAGTGTGAAGGCGTAGAGGTCGCTGGGCAGGCCCGCGGTGACAGAGCACAGGCTCCACCAGCCGTCAGCATCGAGACGCAGCTGGTAAATCCAGCCGTCCTGGCTGACGGTGGCGCCGTCGACCAGTGGGATGGGTTCTTCGACCCCAGCGCCGAAGCCGACATCGGCCAGCCAGCGGGTGCCGTCGGCCTGCACGCACAGCAGCATGTGGCCGCGCGGGCCCGGCTGGGCCCGGCTGTGGTGGATGCGGGCGGCCAGCCGGATGACCGGGTAGCCGAGCCGGTCGAGTGCGGCAGCGAACAGCAGGCTCTGCTCGTAGCAGTAGCCGCCGCGGCGGCGCCCGACGAGCTTGTCCTGCAGTGCCTCAAGGTCCAGCGCGATGCCGCGGCCGAGCACGATGTCGAGGTTCTCGAACGGTACCGCGGCGCTGTGGGCGCGGTGCAGCGCGCGCAGCGTAGCGGCGGTCGGGGCCAGATCGCCGTGGTAGCCGATCCGGGCTAGGTAGCTGTCCAGATCCAGCCGCTCGGTTTCCCACTCGCCCCCGCCGCTGCCTGCTGCCGCGGCCCCGCCGTCAGGGGCCGGGGCGGGGCCGGCCTGATGCGGCAGGCTCTTGGCGATGGTGCGGATCCGCATCGCTGTCACTCCCTTTCTGCAGCGCGTGCTTCTGCCGCTCGTGCGTCATAACTACACATGTTGTGTACTTTATAAACTACACACGATGGTATGTTCTGGCAAGGAGGAGACCATGCAGGTGATCACCGAACCGGAGAACGCGCGCAGCCGGCGCACCCGGGCCGCGCTGCTGGCCGCCGCCCGCGCGCTCATCGAGGAGCACGGGTTCGAGGCACTGACGATGGCTGCCGTGGCCGGCCGCGCCGGCGTGTCCCGCCGCGGGGTCTACCTGCACTACGCCTCGCGGGCCGAGCTTGTCACCGCGCTGTTCGACTTCGTCAGCGAGGAAGAAGGACTGGCCGCCTCCATCCGGCCGGTATGGACCGCCCCCGACGCCGTCACCGCACTGGCGGAGTGGGCCCGGCACCTGGCCCGCTACCAGCCGCGGATCCTCGCTGTCGACCTAGCCGCCGAGCGGGTGAGACAACTGGACCCTGACGCCGCCGCGCACCGGCAGATCGTCATTGACGACCAGCGCTCGGCCTGCCGGCGCCTGGCCAGCTGGCTCAAGGACGAGCAGCAGCTGGCCCCGTCCTGGACGGTGCAGACCGCAACGGACATGCTGTGGGCACTGATGGCCTCCGGGATGATCAAGAACCTTCTGGTGGACTGCGGCTGGCCGGCCAGAAGATACGGCGAGCGCCTCGCCGTGCTCCTGCGCTCGACGTTCGTACGCGACTCAGCCGGCAGCAAGCTCAGGACGTAAGTCCTGCCTCTCGCAGCAGGCAGGCATGGCGGTCGCTGGCGCCGGCCATGATCCGCGCCAGTTGCGGGCGCAGGTCCCGGCCCGCGCCCGCCCGGGCCATCAGGCTCGCCCGGCAGCCCGCCACCATCAGCACCCGTGCGTCCGCATCCTCGAGCCAGGCCGTTACCTCAGCGCTGCTGACCTGGCCGGGCCACGGGCTCAGCAGGGGCCTGCCGAGACGCTCGGCTGCCCTGGCCGTCTCGAGGCAGCCGTCGCCTCCGGCCGGGTCGAGCAGCATGACCGCGTCACAGAGGTAGACCGATGTCCAGGTGCGGTAGCGGAAGCTGCCGGAGCCCAGTGTGTGCAGGCTTGCGCCGATGAGGGCCCGCCGCCGCGACGCGGTGAGACTGCCGTCCTCCTGCCGGTAGCCCTGCGGGAAGATCAGGTGGACCGGCAGGCCAGCGCGGAGCGCGGCACGGGCGGCCAGGGTGTCCACCCCTGTCTGGCCTCCGGTCAGCACCGCCATACCGGGCGAGCCGCGCACCAGGCGCGGCAGCCTGCTCTCGTCCACGGTGGCAGGATCAGGAACCGGCGGCCTCCTCGGCGCTGGCCAGGAAGTGCCGCTCGATGTCGGAGATCGCCTCCGGGGAGATGCCGCTGTCGAGAAGGAACTGCCGCGGCCCGCCGAACTTCTCCTGCAGTAGCTGCAGGAATCCCAGGATCGTCGCTGGCTTCAGCAGGATCACCTCGCGCCCGCGTGCGCCGGCGTCGGAGTACAGCGGGTTGGTGGCCAGCTTCCTGGTCACGAGCCGGGCGTTCCGGTTGCTCGCGATGTAGTCGGCCGCGATCTGCTCGTCGGTGACGTTCACGAGCCCGAGCAGGAGCGCCGAGATGATCCCGGTCCGGTCCCGCCCGGCCGCGCAGTGGAAGATGCTCGGCACGTCGGCCGACAGGTACCGGGCGATGGTCTGAAGTGCCGCTGCCGCCGCCGTCCGGCCATGATCGAGGTTGCTCAGGTAGACCTTCGCGAGCTCTTCAGGGTCGTCAGACGGGAAGGGCTCGCGGCCAAGCCGCCCTTCCTCCAGGATGGAGTAGCGGTAGTACGGCACCGGGTGCTTTTCCCGCGCCGCGGCGGTCTCTTCCTTGGTCCTCAGGTCGACGATGGCCCCGATGCCCAGTTCGGTGAAGAGGAGGTTGGCGTCGCTGTCGGCGAGATGGTCGAGTGAGTCGCCCCGGTAGACCAGCCCCCGGCGAGTGCGCCGGCCGTCTGGGGTCCGCAGGCCGCCCAGATCACGGACGTTGTAGGCGCCCTGAAGTTCAACGGCGGTCATGCGACGACTCCCCTTCCTTGCCCGGCGGCGGTGCTCGCTCGAGCTCCCCTTCTTGCCCGGCGGCCGCGCTCGCTCGAGGCTGGCGTGCTGCCCGGGATCCTGGTCCCCCGACGTCCACCAGGCTATCGGCCTGCGGCCGCGGGAGCGCCGGCCGCAGGAGCGCCGGCCGCGGGAGCGCGGGCGGCGGGAGCGCCGGCCGCAGGAGGGCCGGCGGCGGGGGCGCCGGCCGCGGGAGCGCCGGGCCTGTCGCCGGCTAGCGGCCGCTCGATCAGCCGGGTTCTGCATGCACGCGCGGCGCGGCTGACCGTCTGGTGTCTCCGGCGCGGACCGGCTCTCCGCACGCTTCGCAGACTAGCTGCGCCGCGAGGCGGTGGCCGCAATGGTGCTGGAGGACCAGCGGCGGCCCGTCGTCGTCGGCCAGATGGCGGTCGCCCCAGCGCATCAGGGTGAGGATGACCGGGTACAGGTCCCGCCCCGCCTCGGTGAGGCGGTACTCGAAGCGGGCCGGGTGCTCGCAGTACTGCAGGCGCTGTAGCACCCCGGCGCCGACCAGGGTGCGGAGGCGGACGGTGAGCGTGTCGCGGGGGGCACCGGTCTGCCGGACGATCTCGTCGAACCGGCGGTTGCCGAGGAACACTTCCCGCACGGCAAGCAGGGCCCACTTCTCCCCGACGATCTCGAGCGTGCGAGCCACGGAACACACTCGCGGCTGGGTGGCTACGGCTGCCATATCCACATCCTACCTAGTGAGTTCATAATCTGGACGCACCAGATCCTGGCGAAGTATTGTGAGTCCAGATTCCGGACTGACTACGAGGATGATGCGCCCGTGAGCTCTCGCCGTTCCACGATCGCCGCTGCGCCGAGCGAAACCGCGCCGGGTGCCGCGCTCAGCGCCCGGCAGGTGACGGCTATCGTCGGCGTCCTGTCTCTGGCCGTCTTCATGTCCGGCCTCGACCTGTTCATCGTCAACCTTGCGTTCCCCTACATCGGAATCGAGTACCGGGGCACCAGCCTGAGCTCGCTGTCCTGGGTTCTCAATGGCTACACCATCGTCTTTGCCGCTGTCCTGGTGCCCGCCGGACGGTGGGCAGACAGGGTCGGCCGCCGCCGGATCCTCACCGTCGGCCTCGTCGCCTTCAGCTTCGGATCCCTGCTCTGTGGCCTGGCGCCCGGGGTGGCCGAGCTGATCGCCGCCCGAGTCATCCAGGCAGCGGGCGCGGGCCTGATGGTGCCGGCCTCGCTGTCGCTCCTGCTGGCCGCCGTTCCGGCCTCGGCACGGTCGCGCGCCATCGGTACCTGGTCAGCAGTCGGCGCTCTTGGTGCCGCGCTCGGCCCGGTGATCGGCGGGAGCCTGGTCCAGCTCAGCTGGCGCTGGGTGTTCTGGATCAACCTGCCTGTCGGGCTGATCGCCGTCCTGCTGGCGGCGAGGGTCGTGCCCGAGAGCAAGGACGAGCGCGCTTGTGGCCGGCCCGACCTGGTCGGCGCCGCCCTGCTGGCGGCCGCCGTCGGCCTGGTTGCCCTGGCCCTGGTCAAGGCACCCGACTGGGGCTGGGGGTCGGCCAGCTTCATCGGCGTGCTGGCCATCTCGCTGGCCTGCGGCGGGGCGATGGTAGCCCGGTCGCACCGGCACCAGTCACCGGTCATCGAGCTCGGGCTGCTGCGCTCACGGACCTTCAGCGGGAGCTTCGCAGCGTCGATCTTCTACTACGCCGCCTTCGGGGCCTTCGTGCTCAGCTCGGTCGAGTTCCTGACCGGCGTATGGCATTACTCGGCGGTACGGGCGGGCGTGGCCATCGGGCCAGGGCCGCTCATGGTGCTGCCGTTCGCCCGGCTGGTCGCTCCCCGGCTGTCCGCGTGGCTCGGCAGCCCCGGCCGAGTGGCGGTGATCGGCTGCGTCGTCAGCGCCGGCGCCCAGGCGCTCTGGCTCAGCCAGATCCAGGCCCACCCTGCCTACCTGACCCATCTGCTGCCGGCCCAGCTGATCGGCGGTGCTGGCGTCGGGCTGACCATCCCCTCCCTGCTCGGTGCCGGCAGCGCGTCGCTCACGGCTGCCCGCTTCGGCACGGGCAGCGGGATTCTCAATATGGGCCGCCAGGTCGGCACCGTCCTCGGCGTCGCCAGCCTGGTCGCCATCCTGTCCGACGTGGTGCCCGGCGATCCGGTGGCAGCCTTCCGCCACGGCCTGGTCCTCGTCATCACGTTCTTCGCCGCCGCGGCCGTCGTCTCGGCTGGCCTGCTCACTGGCCGGCCAGGCCCAGCGGTCGCCGCGGCACCCGCCGAGGCCGGCCAGGGCCGTCCGGCCGCCTGAGTGGCTGGCGCGGATGGCCGGGCCTGAGCGCTGGGTCGCGGGAGGACGACAAGGACCCTCATTTTGTCGGAGGCAAGTGAGATGGTCCCTGTCATGAACCTCACCGAGACTCCAGCCAGCCACACCGCAGGATGGTCGCGTGAACTGCTTCAGTTACTCGCGGTATGCGGGCCCCTGACCGCCATCTCCGCCGCGGCGCTGCTGCGCGCCGCGGGACATACCGTGACCGACAGGGAGGTCGAGCAGGAACTAGCTTCCCGGCTGGACGTCCACGAGAGCGCGGAGGGGTGGGTCAGCGTGCCCGCCATCGCCGAGGGGGCCGTGCTCACCATGCAGCTGACGCCTCAGGCGTGTCAGACATGGATGATCGCGGCGGGGGGCGACTTAGACCTCTGGGCGCGCGCCTGGCCCTGCTTGACGATATGCCGCTCAGATCCGTGGGGTCGCACCTTCTGGCATCTGGCGGAAGCGGCGGGCCTGAAGCCGCATGAGATCACCGCGTCCGCCAGCGGCAGCGCCTTGCCCGCGACGGGCGCGCTGGCGGAGGATGGGATGCCTAGATCCACTCGCCCAACCTGGAGGTACTCGTGCGGATCGGCAACCTGGATGGCCGGCTTGTCATCCTGACCGGCGACGGCGCCCTGGACGTCGAGCGGGCCAGCGGCGGCCGGTTCGGCTCCGATCCGCAAGCGGCCTACAGCCGGTGGGCCGAGTTCGCCGCCTGGGCGGCCGACGCTGACGTCGCAGCGGCTGAGCCGTATGACGCGGTGCTGCTGGGGGCGCCGGCACCGGCGCCGGGGCAATCGTTTGGGATCGGTCTTAATTACCGCGACCACGTGCAGGAGTCCGGCTTCGCCGTGCCCGAGCACGCCAGCGTATTCACGAAGTTTCCCAGCTGCATCACCGGGCCGTCTGGCGACATCGTCCTGCCGCCGGGCGGTCACACGGACTGGGAGGTCGAGCTGGTGGTCGTGATCGGCGCCACGGCCCATCAGGTGGCGGAGGCCGATGCGTGGAGCCATGTCGCGGGGCTGACCGTCGGGCAGGACATCTCGGAGCGGATCACGCAGCTGTCCGGCACTCCGCCGCAGTTCAGCATGGGCAAGTCATTTCCGCGGTTCGGGCCGACCGGGCCGTGGCTGGTCACCGTCGATGAGTTCGCTCATCCGGATGACCTTGAACTCGGCTGCGCGATCAACGGCGAGGACGTGCAGAAGTCCCGCACCAGCTACCTGATCATCTCGGTCCCGCAGCTGATCGCCCGGCTGTCCGCGATCCTGCCGCTGCGGCCTGGCGACATCATCTTCACCGGAACGCCGGCCGGCGTCGGCATGGGCCGCGACCCGCAGCGCTGGCTCGCTCCCGGCGACGAGCTGGTCACCTACATCGAGGGCATCGGCGAGATGCGGCACCGATTCATCGATGCCCCGGCGGCCCAGTAGCCGGTCACGTCCTGCGGGCTGGTATCGGTCCGTCCTGCGGGCTGGTATCGGTCCGTCCTGCGGGCACGGCATCAGTCCGTCCTGCGGGCACGGCATCAGTCCGATGCCGGCTTGCCAAGCAGCCGGCCGAGGCTGCGGGCGGCCCGGCTGAGAGGGCTGCCGAACGGGTCGTCCTGCACGAGGTAGGTCCAGGTGGTCGTCGGGCGCTTCAGGCCCACAGCGGCGAGGTCGGCACCGTCCGAGGTGATCGGTACGGTCGCGAACGTCTCGGCCGACCGCGCCGCGACCTCGTCGAGCATCGGGCCGAAGAGCCGGACCGCCTCCGCGTGAAACTGATCCAGCGGGTTCAGGCCGCGTCCGAGTGAGCGCAGGTGGATGCCCTCGCGGATGTCCGCCATCCGCGCTATGTAGTCCGCCCAGCCCCGGTCCAGGTGGTACAGGGCGATCTGGCGGGCTGCCCCCGCCAGGACGTCTTGATCGAGGGCCGCGCTCAGCTCGGCGAACCGGTCGGGGCAGCGGCCGGCTAGGGCCTCCAGCGCCTCACCGGTGCGCAGCACCTGGTCCCGATGGTCCAGGACAATCTGCCGCTGGTCCTCGATCAGCTTGCTGTAACGCCAGGTGTTGCGGTGGATCTCCAGGTGAACGCCCTCCGCGACCCGCTGCGCGTGGCCGACCAGCCAGTCGGCCCTGGCATCGACGATCCGGCCATCGGGCTGGACCTCGCCGCCGGGCGGGGCCTGCCGCCCGTACGAGGCGATCAGCTCATCCTGCATGCTGATGAAGAAGACCGAGCCGCCGGGATCGCCCTGGCGCCCGGACCGCCCGCGCAGCTGATGGTCGAGCCGGCTGGTGATGTGCCGGCCGGTGCCGATGACGTAGAGGCCGCCGAGTTCGGCCACCTGATCGCGGCGCTGAACGTTGTCCTGGTGGCCGCCCCGGCTGGCCCCGCCCAGGCGGATATCGGTACCGCGCCCCGCCATCTGCGTGGACACCGTGACCGCGCCGCAGGCACCGGCCTCGGCCACGATCGCGGCCTCCTGCGCGTCGTTCTTGGCATTGAGGACGGTGCAGGACACCCCCGCCAGTTTCAGCCGTCGCGCGAGCCGCTCCGATTCGGCCACGTCCAGGGTGCCGATGAGGACCGGGCGTCCTTCGGCGTGCGCCGCGGCGACCAGGTCGGTGACCGCCTCCTCCTTATGGCCGACGGTCGCATACAGCCGGTCAGGCTCGTCGTCGCGCACGCACGGCACGTTCGGCGGGATCACCGCGACTTCCAGCGCGTAGAACTCGCGCAGCTGCTCGCCTACGGCGAGGGCGGTACCGGTCATCCCGCACACCGTCGGATAGCGGCGTACCAGCGACTGGACGGTGATGCTGTCCAGGATCTCGCCGCTCTCGCTGGCGCTCAGCCCTTCCTTCGCCTCGACCGCAGCGTGCAGCCCGTCCGGCCAGCGCTGCAGCCTGGCCACCCGGCCACGGGATTCATCGACAAGAGCGACTTTGCCGTCGGCGACGATGTAGTCGATGTCCCGCTGGAGCAGCGCGTGTGCATGCAGCGCGACGTTGAGGCGGGTGAGGGCATCCAGGTGCTCGTCGGTATAGAGGTCGATGCCGCCCAGCGCTCGCTCCGCGGCGCGCGCGCCCGCGTCCGTCAGCCGGACGCTGCGGCCCTCCTCGTCGATCTCGTAGTGCAGGCGGCGGCTCAGCCGGCGGACGACCTGCGCCATCTGCGTGTCGGCGGCCGCCTCGTCCACCGCTCCGGCCAGCACGAGAGGAACTCTCGCCTCATCGATGAGGACCGAGTCGGCCTCATCGATGAGGACCACGTCGGGCGATGCGGCGATGAGATCGGCCACGTCGGTGGCCAGGCGGTCGCGGAGCACGTCGAAGCCGATCTCGCTGGCCGACGCGTAGGTCACCTGAGCCGCGTAGGCGCGGCGGCGTTCCTGCGGCGACAACTCCTGGCCGATCCAGGCGACGGTCACGCCCAGCAGGTCATAGACCGGGCGCATCCACTGCGCGTCACGGCGGGCCAGATAGTCGTTCACCGACATCACCTGGACCAGCCGGCCGCGAAGCGCATACCCGGCTGCCGCGATCGCGCCGGACAGTGTCTTGCCTTCGCCGGTGGCCATCTCCACAACCTGCCCGGACAGCATGGCGAGCGTGCCGAGCAGCTGGACATCGTAGGGTTCTTCGCCGAGCCCGCGACGCGCCGCCTCGCGCCCCAGGGCGCAGATGTCCAGGTCTGACGTCGCCTCGCCGGCCGCAGCCGTCAGCTCGGCGTCGGTCAGGCCCCGAAGCCGCAGCCCCTGCTCGGCGATCTCCGGCAGGAAACCCTGGTAGCGGCTCAGATCCGAGGTTCCCGGCTTCTGCAGGAAACGCCTGACCCGGCCGCGAAAGCCGCTTGCCACAGTTCCCGATCCTGGCACGCTGGCTTAACGTTGCAACGGCGCCACCCGTTCCTATCGGGTAGTGGCGACGGGATCTCGATCGACGGAATGAAGGAGAACCGCCGTGGCGGATGTCAGGGACCTGGACCGGCGGACCCTCGCGGTGACTGTCGACGTCATCCGCGGAGTGTCCGACGATCAGCTGGATCTGCCGACTCCGTGCGCGCGGTGGAAGCTGCGTCAACTGCTCGCGCACATGATCGGCCAGCACTACGGCTTCGCGGCGGCCGCGCGCGGCGAGACCAGCGACCGGTCCGTCTGGGCCGACCGGCCGGTCGGCAGTGACTTCCGGGACGCGTACGCGGACGCCGTGAGCGAGGTGACGGCAGCGTTCAGCGCGCAGGACATGCTCGGGCGCCGGCTGTGGCTGCCGGAAATCCGGGACGCCGGGAGGTTCCCGGCGGAGATGGCCATCGGCTTCCACTTCCTGGACTACATCGTGCACGGCTGGGACGTGGCCAGGTGCAGAGGCGTGCCTGTCGTCTTCGAGCCTGACCTGATCGATGAGGTCCTGGTCCGGGCCGCGCAGGTGCCGGAAGGGGAGGCGCGGCTGAGCCCTGGAGCAGCGTTCAGGCCGGGAGTGGCGGTGCCAGAGGACGCAGCTCCGCTGGACCGGGTCGTGGCCATGCTGGGCCGCTCGCCGCGCTGGCCAGAGTAGCGCTGCCGCGGCAGGACGGAGGGCGGGCGCGGCGCGCGGCAGGACTCGGGGGGACGGCGGCGCGGCGCGCGGCGGGGCTCGGGGGGACGGCGGGGGCTCTCAGCGGGGCTCGACTAGCAGCGTCTGCAACGCCCGGCCGCACGGTCCCTCCGGGTCGGACAGCGTGGTCTCTGCTAGGCCTGTGCCCTGCTCACCGATCGTGGTCGTTGATTCGAGCAAGAGCCATTCACTCGCCGGGTCTCGCGTCAGGACGACCGTGAGGTCCACGTTGATGGACAGGAACTTCGCCGGATCCAGCGCGATGCCGACGCCGCTGCCAGAGTCCGCCACCACGAGAGCCCGGCACATCGGCGACGCTTCCTCTCCCGTCAGCAGCGGGATCCGCGGGCGCGTCCACGCGCGGCCTGGGGCGTACTCATCAAACCCGCCGTCCAGGAAGCGCCACTCTATAGCCCTGAGGTAGCCGTCGGTATGAGCACGGGAGAACGTGGGCTCGGGCTGCTCAGCCGGTATTGGGGGCGCCGGGACGGCCTCTGGTATGACTGGCACGTGACCGGCCGGGATCGCGATCCGCCAGCCGCGCGCATGCAGGACCTCACGCCCGCCAGCCTCCATTACGGCCTCGAGCAGTGCCACCCGGCGGCCGGGCCGGACCATGCGGGTGCTGACGGAGACCTTCCCGAGCGGCACGGGCCGCAGGATGTCGACGGTAACCCGGGCGAGGCGCTGGCCTTCGCCCTGCTCGTGGCGCTCCAGCTCCCGCGCCACAATCGCGGACGGCGGCCCGCCGTGCTGCGCGTGCGCGCTCCATGGTCCGGCCGTGGCGGGCGTCGCGAAGAAGGTGCCCGCACCTGCGGGCTCGTAGAAGGCGCTGTGCACGGGCCGCGATGCTACCGGAGTAGGGGATGCGGCAGCCAGTTCCGACATGGGACGGCAGGACGCGTGCTGGCCAGGAAACTCGATACGCTTCGTGCGATGGCGTCGCTGCGTCGGCGCCGCGGGGCGTTAGCTCAATGGTAGAGCAGCGGACTTTTAATCCGTGGGTTCTGGGTTCGAGCCCCAGGCGCCCCACTGG
>Ga0080026_10000122_pt1 | contig 17289 bp, 13 predicted proteins | sample OrgsoiDNA2013045_FD_70941 | JGI IMG/M metagenome (GOLD analysis project Ga0080026, IMG submission 70941) | Permafrost soil microbial communities from the Arctic, to analyse light accelerated degradation of dissolved organic matter (DOM) -... | ecosystem: Environmental > Terrestrial > Soil >... | reverse complement strand
CGTATTCTCCCGTGCGATCGTCACCCACTGGGCCTCGGTTGTTGCCTCGACGGCCGCCTCGTCGAGCATCGTGCTGAAGGTCTTGAGCGGGATGCCCCGGTCCGACCGGGCGGTAGCAGCAGGCGCGGTTGGCGCCAGGCCGTAAGCCGTCCCTACCGCTGCCAAGATCACGATCAGCCCTGCTAGCAGGGCTGTGATCCAGCCGGCCCTGGGTAGGGAACCTCTATCTGCCGGACCGGGACCGTGTGCCGCGGCCATGAAGCGAGGATAGTCCTCACGTCGCGGCGCCGCCATCACCGTAGGTCCCGCCGCCGTAGTGGTGCCGCGAATGGCCTGTATCGTTGACAGACTGGACGCGAGGGGTAGACCATCTGGTTGGTGGGCTATATGTCTTAGTTTTCGGGGGCGACGGTGGAAACGCGTCCAGCCGGGCAGGAACTACCGTCGCTGAGTGGGCTCAGCTTGGGCGGGGACTTTCCCGAGCAGCCGGCCGAGTTCGCGCATGGCCTGCATAAAGATGACCGCCTGACCCTTGCCGCCGTCGCGGACTTGGCTGACCGCCTGGCGCGCGACTCGGTGATCTGTGACACCGCCGCCCAGCCTCTGCTGGTTCCCCAGGGCGGCCCTCCGCGTGGCGAGTTGTCCCGGCCGGGCGACGTCATTCGCAACATTCAGGACGCCAATGCCTGGCTGACGCTGCTCAATATCGAAGCTGATCCGGCGTACGCCGATCTGATGAACACGATGCTCGATCAGCTCGAGCCGGGCATGGTTGCCCGGCAGGGCCGGATGCGCAAGCGCGTGGGCTTCGTCTTCGTCTCCTCGCCGAACTCTGTCACCCCTGTCCATTTCGACATCGAGCACAGCCTGCTGATGCAGGTCAGCGGGTCAAAGGCGGTCAGCTTCGGCCGGTTCGAGAGCGAGCAGGACCGCCGCCACGAGGTGGAGCGGTACTGGGACGGCTCGCACGGGCGGATGGAGTCCGTACCGCCAGAGCTCGCGTCCTACCCCCTCACGCCCGGCCGGGGCGTGTACATCCCTCCCATCGCGCCGCACTGGGTGCACAACGGCCCGGCCATCTCGCTGTCGGTCACGCTCACGTACTTCACTGCCGCCAGGGAGCGGGAGGATCTGGTCGAGGCATTCAACGCCCGCCTGCGGCAGATGCATCTGTCCCCACGTCCGCCGGGGAAGTCCGGTCCTGTCGACGCGGCCAAGGTGGCCGCCATGCGAGCCCGGGCAGTCGCTAAGCAGGTGCGCTCGGGGATCGACGGCAGAATGGCGCGCAAGGGACCTCAGCCGCCGGACTCAGCTGGCTAGCCTTCCCGGTGCTTACTGACGCGCAGGGTTACCGCGACCGTCTACGCGAGAGGTAGCGCGCGGAGCGGCCTGCTGCGCGCCGTCCCGCGTGAGCCGCGGTCTCTGCCGCCAGGGCAAGCCGGCCGGCCGTCCCGGTGGCACCGCGGAGCCGGAGCAGTTCCCGCCGGTCCGGTGCGAAGTTGTTCTTGTACGCCTCGTCCCCGCGGAGAAAGTCGACTTCGGCGAAGCCGCGGTCACAAGCGTCGGTGATGATCGCGGCGAGCAGCACCGACATGGCATCGCGCCAGCGGAAGTCGGTCAGCCGGGCGCTCTGGTAGAGGCTCACGCGTCCTGCCACCTCGAAGGTGACCATGATCGCGACCACGGTCCCGGTCACGGTGAGTTCATGGACTACGACCTCGTCACACTCGGCGCCGAGGCGGCAGGCGGCGGCGAAACGGTCGAAGCTGGGCAGGAAGCCAGAGCGGTCACCCCACTGAGCCCTGTGCAGTTGCCGGAGGGTCGCCAGGGCACTGACCGCCGACGGACCCCGCTTGACGCAATGAGCAAAGCCTTCGGCGGCCAGGCGGGCTTTGGCTTTGCGGAGGGTCTTGCGGAACCCCGACGGGCGGACGGCCAGGTAAGCCTGGGGGTCGGCGGGCAACGGCGCCCACGGCGCGACAGTGAGCGGCTCGCGGCGGACATGTCTAGGCAGCGCTGCGAGCAGCCGGGCGTCGGCCCGGATGCCATCCAGGTCCAGGACGCGCGCTCCCGGGCGGCACAGCCAGGCCCCCAGGGCCCCGGCCACGCTATCTTCATGTCCCGAGCACGCCAGCAGGTCGAGGTGATCTGGGCAGAGCGGCCCGGCTCCCATCATGCGAAGGCAGGGCACGCCCAGGCGGCGTCCTTCCTCCAGGGCGAGGCCGCCCAGAAGGCGGTCATTCTCGACGACCAGCACGAAGCGCGGCTGGGTCCCGGCCGTTCCGGCCAGCCACCACGACCGCAGAAAAGGGGTGGGCAGGGGCGCTAGGTCGACGAGCTCATCCCACCGCGGAACCCAGCGGTCCAGGCCGGGGAGAACCAGCAAGCTAGGCCTGGGAACTGTCACCGCGCCGCCCGGAGGGCGGTCACGACCGGCAGGACGTTCATCTCGCCCCAGCTCTCGGTCCACCGGTCACCAGGGCCGCCCTCATTCTCTCCGGTTGCATAGTGGGTGACCGTCGCGAGAAGCAATGCCTGCTGTTGTGGTCGCTCCCAGTCAGCGAAAGGCTTCCCGCCGATCCGCGTCGCGGCCAGCTCCGGGGCAGCGGATCGAGCCAGCCAGGCGGCAGCCTCTCCGAAGGTGCAGCGCCGGGACATGACGACACGGCACACTTCGGCGTACACGGCGTCCAGGCCCGCTGGGGCATCGGGCCGGGCTCGTTCCCAGTCGATGACCACGGGAGGCCGGGGCGGCCTGCGGAGGAAGACGTTGCCCGGCCAGAGGTCGCCATGACACCACGCAGTAGTCATCCTTCCGGCCTCGATCTGCACTAAGGCGTCCACGACCTCCTCCACCAGGCCCGGCGTAACAGCGTCCAGGCCGGTCACCCAGCCGCGGGCCCAGCCTGCACCCGTGCTGCCAGTCTGGGCCGAGCTGGCCAGTTCCGCGGCGATGGCCCGCAGGGCACCCCAGCCCTTGCCGGATGGCCGCCAGGCACGGCTGGCGCGCAGGGCCGGGCTCCTGAGCCAGCGCTCGGCGGCCCACGAGATGCCATCTGCCGACCCCGAAGCGACGGCGTCGGGGAATGCGAGGCCACGCTGCCTCGGTCCGAGACGAGCCGTCAGGTCAGCCAGGACATGCTGGTGATTGGCGAGCCGCCGGGCGCTCGCAGGGCTGACGGCTACCCGGACCGCCAGCTCGCCGCCCGAGCAGCGGACCCGAAGCGTCACCTGCCCGAGCCCGCGGCCGGCGATCAGGCCTTGCAGTTCTGCGCGGCTTCCCGCAGCGGCGCTTACCTGGTCGAGCACCAGATCGACGATGCTCTCGCAGGGCCACTGCAGCGCTAGTCCCGACCGGTCCAGATAGCGCCATAGCGGGCTGCAGGCCAGCCGGTATCCCACCCAGCGGCGGGGCGAGCCATCGTAGGTAAGAGGCCAGCCGGGACCGATCACAGCTCGCAACTGCTCGGGCGTGGGAAACAGCGCAAAGCGATAAGGCCGATCGGACCGGACAATTGCCACCTGCTGGCCACTCTCGGCCAGCGCGGGTGCCAGGGCGTGCGCGCACTCGCCGTCGCGATCGTCGCAGACGACCAGGGCAATGCTCCCGGGGCGAAGAGGTGACCTGCGGCCGTCCCAGATCGCCGCCCGTGTCGAGGGGGCCAGGTCCTGGATCGACCGGCTCAGGACGACCGCGGACGGATAGGAGCGGAGCAGGTTCTGGGTAGTGGTCGGCTCCAGGTCGGCCAGGACGACAGGCCCGTGCACCTGGCGGGGCAGCAGGAACCGCCACGCCGCAGGGTGCCTGGCGAGGTCCTCGGCGACGCGGTCGGCGGAATCCGCCCGGCCCTGCTGAGCTGCACTGTCGTGGCGCTTCACCCGCGACGCCCGGACGGATCAAGCGTGGCCACCAGCAGGAAGCTGCCGGCCACTGGCCGGAGAGCCTTAGTTCCCGCCAGGCGCATCTCCACCCCCCGCCTGGCCGTCGGCGCCAGCAGAGTCTGCCCGGCCCGCCGGTAGGGGAGGAAGCTGTACCCGAGAATCCGCCGGACGGCGAAGCCATGCGCCGCGAACAGCTGACCCGCGTCCTTGGCCGACATCATCGGCGGCCTGGCGGACGGGGTCATCCGGGCCCGCAGGTACGCTCCCCGCAGGCTGAGCGGGTTGAGGTGGAAGTTCGCCACGACCATGCCTCCTGGCCGCAGCGAGCCTCGCATCCAGGCCAGGACCTCGCCGCGCAGGTCGGGCTCGGCGTTGAGAAAGAAGCGGAAGGCGGTGATTAGGTCGAAGGGCCCTGGTGCCAGGCCGGGACTGGAGGTCACGTCACCGAGGATCACCGTGGCCTGAGGACATCGGTCATGAGCCAGGGCGAGCATGTCCGGCGAGATATCGATGCCAACCGGCGAGGGGAAATGGCGGCACAGGAACTCGAGGACCCGGCCCGTGCCGCAGGCAAAGTCGGCCACGGCCTGGGGCAGCGGCGCGACGCTGGTGCGGATGATGTCGGCCAGGAGCTGCTGTTCGACCAGCCAGTCCAGCCCTTTCGCTGTCTGCGGGTCCCAAAGATCCTCGTCGTACGACAGCGCCTTCTCGGCGCCAAGATGGCTCGCCCGGTAGGAGGACGGTGTCACGTCCGCGGCGCGCCTCCGTTTCTCTCCGACTGTGCCCGTCAAGTCTACCGCCGGGGCCAGCGGGTTTATAGCTGTGTCTTCTCGCTGCTGCGGCCGGTCCCGCCGCGTTCCCAGCCGGCTGGGAACACGGCGGGTGGCCCGCGTGGCGGTGCCGGATCGTCCGCGCAGTGCCGCCCACCCGTTGCGCAGCGGCTCGGGCATGATCACCAGCACGATCGCCCCATAGGCGGCCAGGGCTAGCGGGCCGAGGGTCAGCAGCGATATCCATGACGGACCTGGGCCTGGCCAGGGAAGGCGCCCGAGCAGGATGACCACCGGGACCATGCCCAGCGCTCCTAGCAACGGCAGCCCCACCGACTGGCATAGGGCGCCCGGCCCCACGCCCGCGTAGCGAATGATCCACAGGCAGCTGACCAGCGCAATCGCGCTGGCGACGAGAGCCTGATCTAGGGCGACGATCGTGATGCCATGCCGGACCGTAAGCAGCAGGACGACCGTGAGAACGGCCAGGTGCAATCCTCTGCTCAGGAAGACAAGATCACTCCGGCCAGTCGCCTTGAATATCTGGAGGGCGCTGAGGACGAGGCTGAGGAAGAACCCGTACACGGCCAGGAACCGCACGGCTCCGGTAGCCGGGATCCACTTGTGGCCCAGCAGCGCGATGTCACTGGCGAACAGCAACAGGCCGGCGAACCAGGGCACGCAGAGCGCATTGATGACGGAGATGGTGCTCTCCGCCGCCCGTGCCTGGGCTTGCGTTGAGGGCAGCCGGCAGTAGTACGGGAAGACGGCACCGTTGGCCACGACCGCGATCGAGAGGTACGGCATGAAGCAGATCCGGTAGGCCAGGGAGTAGTACCCCAGCGCCACCGGACCCAGGACGTGACCGACAATGATGTAGTCCACGTTCAGCAGGCCAAGGTTAACGACGTCGGCAGCGCTGAGATATGCGCCGTACCGCAGCAGTCGGCGTGCCACCATGGTGCTCCATCCGGGCAAGCACCGGGGCCCGAGAAACGTGGCCACGGCGAAATTAGTCACGGACCCGGCGATCTGGCCGGCCACCAGGCCGATCAGCGGATATCCGGCGACAACCACGGCGATGGTGACCACCGCGCCTATGACCGAGGGCAGCGTGTCGGTAACTGCCCGCCGGGAGAAGCTCAGCGAACGAGTCAGGCGCCCGATCGGCACCTGCGCGGCGGCGTCAAACGGGATGGCGAGGGCAAAGCCTCTGAGCACGAAGGTGGCGGCGGGGCTGTGGAAGAAGGAGGCGATCTGCGGGGCCACGGCCCAGGTCGCGCCCATCAGGAGCAGCCCGGTGACCAGCAGCATGGTCAGGGCAGTTCGTGACGCCTCCTCGATCTGATCCCGCAGGTAGGTCAGCGCGTCGCCAATGCCGAGCGTGTTTACGGCCTGCAGCACGTTGTATGTGAGGGCGGCGATGGCGAGGATCCCGAACTCTGACGGGGCCAGGGCTCTCGCCAGCACCAGCAGCACCACAGTCTGCATGCCCTTTGCGCCCCACGAGCCCACTGATAGCCATAGGGCCCCGCGCGCGGCAAGGGTGCGGCCGCCTGCAGCGGAGGGCTCATGATTACTAATGGCCGGCGCCAACTGGAACGCTCGAATGTGGATGGGCCACCTGACGCCCTCTCGTCATGACACCTGACCGCGGTTCTCGTGCCGCGCTCCGGGGGTCTACGTGGCGGTGCGTACTATTTTAGCTGGCCAGCGAGACTCCGCCCAGAGGCGACAGTTAGTGGTGACAGCTAATGGCTCACGGCAACGCCGGTGCGCGCAACGGCGGGGGAAGGCCGCCCCTCTGGCTGGTCGACTGGTCAGACAGCGAGCACGAGGACTTCCGCTGGGCGTGCGAGGCGGCCGGCGTCGAGGCACGGGTCCTGCGCGGACCTGCGCTGGGGACCAGCGTCGGCACGCGACTGCACCGCCTCCGCAGCTGGCCAGCCTACTCGTCGCTCGCGCTGCGTGGCTTACACGAGGCCGGCGGCGCCCCGCTCATCGCCTGGCAGCCGATCGCCGGCGCCCTCGCCGGCCTCCTGCGCCGGTGCCCGCGCCCGCCCCTGGTCGTGCTCAACCCGATCATCGATCCTGCCACCTCGACCCTCCGGCGGCGGCTGATCCTGCGCGGAATCGCGCACGCGGATCGCGTGCTCTACTTCAGCACCGGTGCCCTTGAGGACGGAGTGCGCCTTGGCCTGGACCGCCAGCGCCTGCGATTCGTCCCGCTCGGAGTGAAGCCGACGTTGGCCTGGCGGCCGCCCACAGGCGATTACTTCCTGGCTATCGGCCGTGCAGAGCGTGACTGGGTAACGCTCGCGCAGGCCGCCGACGGAGTCGATTGCGAAGTACGTGTCGTCGGCCCGGCGGACCTGCCCGAGCCTGGCCCGCTCAGGCTCCTGCCCCAGCTTGAGCGGACCCGGTTGCTAACGCTGATGGAAGGCGCTCGCGCCATCGTGGTCCCGCTCAACCCGACGGCCCGCTCGGCTGGTCAGCTGACCGTCCTCGACGGGCTCTCGGCCGGGCGTGCGGTCGTGACCACGCGGACGCCCTGCGTCGAGGACTATGTCACTCCTGAGACGGGCATCCTCGTGCCGCCACACGACGCTCCCGCCCTGCGGAAGGCGCTCCTGCGCCTGAGTGACCAGTCTCTGGCCGAGCAGATGGGCCGGGCGGCGCTGGCGGCCGCAGGGAGCGCTTTCTCCCTGGACCGGTTTGTTGCCGATGTGGACGGCGAAGCCCGCTCGATCACATATTGAGGGCCTGCGGGAAGTCTGCCATAGTTTAGGGCTATGGCGTTGACGCGGCCGGTGCGCTAGTGGCTGCCGTCCCGAGGCAGGTCCAGGCCGCGAGGCCGCCCCGCCGCACGCGCCTGCTGACTGGCATGGTGATGCTGGCTGTCGCATTAGGCGCCGGCATCGCGGTCGGCAACTGGACGGCACTCGCACTGGCCGGCCTCGCGGCGATTGTTGGCCTCACTTTCATGCTGTGCCGCCTCGACGTGGCGGTGGCCGTGCTGGCGGCCAGCTTCTTCTTTACTAATTACCTGAACAACGGGGCCAGCCTCCTCACGATCGAAAAGGCCCTGGGCGCCCTCGCCGTGACGGCCTGGGTGCTGGAGTGGGCGGTGAACCGGCGGCCGGTTCTCACCACGCGCCAGCTGGGGCTGATCGGCGCGTTTCTGCTGTGGACCGGCGTGTCGGTCCTCGTCGCCAGGAGCGACAGGGCCGCGTTTATCACCACCCTGCGGTACGTGACGTTCGCCACCTTGTACTTCCTTGTGCTTCAGGTGGTCCGGGGGGATCGGCGCCGGGCCGACATGCTGGTCACGGTGGTCGTGGCCGCCGCCTCGGTGGCCAGCGTCATTGGCCTGGTCAGCTTCTTCGGTCATGCGGCCCTCCGGGCCAGCGGACCGATTAAGGACCCGAATGACTTCGGCTTTGCCCTCGGCAGCATTGTGCCGCTGGCGATCTACCAAGTCCGGTGGGCGGTCAGCAGGTGGGGCACGGCGATCTGGAGCACGGCCATCGTCCTCATGCTGGCGTGCACGCTGGCGACGTTCTCTCGCAGTGCGCTGTCCGGCCTGGCGACGGCGAGCCTGTGGGCCCTGGTGGCCGGGCGCCTGCGCCTGCGCTGGCTGGTCGTGGTGGCCGCGTGCCTGGCGGCTATCGCGGGCGTGGCCGTCCATATCGAGCCCCGGCTCGTGGGAGACGCCCTAGGCGAGAAAGCCCATGTGGCCACTCAGAACGTCACTGACCGGTTTGGCTTTTACGCGGTCGAGCTCAACGAGTTCCGGCATTACCCCATCACCGGGGTGGGGCCGGGGAACTTCGTCTACCGGTTCGACCAGTTCGCCCCCGCGGTGGGAGAGAGCCTCCCCTTCCCGTCCAATGTCCTGACCATCAGCGGCGAGGAAGCCTACCTCGTCATCCTGGCCGAGCAGGGAGCGCCGGGGCTGGCCCTGTTCCTGCTCTACCTGGCCTTTTCCTGGGCAGACCTGCGGCGACGTTTTCCCGACGACCAACGCACCGACCAGTTGCAGGCCGCCCTGGCGGCCGGCTTCGTCGTTGCCGTCGTCGGAGCCTTGTTCCTGGCCGAGCAGTACTACCCGCCGTTGTGGTTCCTGCCGGCTCTGGCGGCCAGCCTGGCCAGCGGCACGCGGGGGGGTGGCGTCGGCGATCCGCCTGCGGTGCCGTCAGGCCACGCCGCGGCGGGGATGCCGGTGCCGGGAGGTGGCCAGTGAGGGCCGGGGTGGCCCTTGCGGTCCGGCTGCGCGCCCGCTGGCCCTGGCCCGCGGGCCCGGCCGTGGCAGTGCTCGGATGGCACCGGATCGATGTAGAGGGGGGGCGACTGGCAGTGCCGCCTCCGGTCTTCGCTCGCCAGCTGGACATTCTGGGCGAGCGCCGGCAGCAGTTCCCCGTGCTGGCCATCGATGAGGCCTTGGCCGCGCTCGCCGCCGGGCGACCACGTGCCCGCGGCGTCCTGCTGACCTTCGACGACGCCTGGGCTGACAACCACGCCAATGCTCTCGGCCCGCTCAGTCGGCATCGGTTGCCCGCCACGCTCTACACCCCCAGCCGCCTGCTGGGCACCCCCGGCTACATGACGCGCACCCAGCTGCTGGAGATGGACGCCGCAGGCGTGACGGTCGGCGCGCACAGCCGGACCCATCCCGATCTGCGGGCATGCGGCCCGGGCGAGCTTGAGGCTGAGGTCCGAGGCAGCAAGGAAGACCTCGAGGATCTGCTCGGCAAGCCCGTGACGTCCTTCGCCTACCCGACGGGACTGCTCGACGACCGGGTGGTCGCCGCCGTCGGGGCGGCCGGCTTCACGTCGGCCATGACCACCCGTCCCGGCTGGTGGCGGCCGGTCTCGCCAGCGCTGCTAATTCCCCGCAGCTTCGCGGAGGACTTCTCCGACGCTACCTGCCGGGCAGCTATCGCGGGCGGCCTCAACATCCTGGGGCCGCTGGACGCCGTCAAGCGCCTGTCGGGCCGCGGGCGCGCCCGCTCGTCATGAAGGTCGTCTTCCTGCTAACCCAGGACCGGGGCGGCCCGGTGGATCTCACCGTGAGCCTGGCGCAGGAGCTGGCCGGCCGGCCGGGCGGGCTTCAGCTGGCTGTCGTGGGGCCCGCCCCCTTCACCAATGCCGGGGAGCCGTGGACCCTCCTGCGCCCGGCACACGTGCGGTCCATGACGGATCTGCGCGGCATCGCGGCAGTCGCCCGCATGCTGAAAGGGCTTGCCCCCGACATCATCCACGCCCAGGACCGCCGGGCGGCTTTGGTGGCATCTCTCGTGGCCGGGCGGAAGACCCCGGTCGTGATGACCTTCCACGGCGTCCCCGACAGCGCCGCCGGCCGGTGGGTGACCGCGGGTCCCCTGCACGGCCGCCGACCGGGCGTATCCGGCGGCAGCCGCCTGGCGGCCGACGCGCTCGTCGCCCGCCGGGTCAGGTGTACCGTCGCGCCCTCGCAGGCCATAGCTGGGTTCCTTCGCCGCGAGCTACGGGTCCCGCAGCGTCGGCTGCGGGTGATCGGCAACGGGATCACCATCCCGGCCCGTCATGACCGCGGAAATGGCATTCGGACCTTTGCCACGGTCGGCTCCTTCGCGCCCTGCAAGGCCGCGCCGTTGCTGGTCGAGGCCTTCACGGGCATCACCGCGAACCGTCCTGACCTGCGGCTCAAGATGATCGGCGATGGTGATGAACGGCCGCGCTGCGAGCAGATCGCCCGCCAGGCCGGCGTGGCCGGCCGGGTCGAGTTCACTGGCTACCGATCCGACCTTGACGCTCAGCTCCGGCTAGCCGATGCCTTCGTGCTGCCGTCGCTGAACGAGAACCAGCCGCTCGCCCTTCTGCAGGCGATGGCGGCCGGGATGCCCTGCATCGCCACGGATGTCGGTGGGATTCCCGAGATGCTGAATCCAGGCTGCGGACTACTCGTCGCTCCGGGAGACCTCCGATCGCTCAGCGCGGCCATGGAGCGACTGATCGATAAGCCGGATCTCGCGGCCACGCTCGGCGCGGCAGCCCGGAACCGGGTCACGGAGCGCTTCTCGGTGTCCGGCTGTGCCGACAGTCACCTGCGGTTCTGGTCGGAGATTCTCGGGAGCCGACGCCGATGAGGATCCTGCACGTGTTGTCCAGCCTGGCTCCCGGCGGCATGGAACAGATGGTCGTCCAGCTGGCAGCCGACGCTGTCGCCCATGGTGACAGCGTGACGGTGGCGTCCGGGCCGGGGGAGTGGGTCGACCGGGTCAGGGCCGCCGGTGCCGGGTATGTGGCCCTGCCGGCCACTTCCCGCAGCACCTCCGTCAGCATGGCGGCGGCGACCGCGACCGCGGTCGCCCGCCTGTCCGGCTGCATCCGCGAGCTGCGGCCGCAGGTGCTGCACGTGCACAACGTCCGGGCGGCGGCCCTGGCGAGACTCGCCCTGACGGGCACACGCCACCGGGCCGTCCTGGTGCCGACACTGCATGGGATAGCCCCCGGCGACTATGTCGGGGCCAGCCGGGTTCTTCGCCGCGCAGCCCGCCGCGTGATTGCCTGCGCGCCATCGGTCGGCCGGTCGCTGCAGGCGGCCGGCTTCCCGGCGGAGCGCATCGACGTCATAACCAACGGCGCTGCGCTGCGCCCTGCCGGCCTGGCGCGCCAGGCAGAGCTGCAGGCGGCCCTCGGGCTTGGGGGGGCGCCCCTGGTCGTCGGCATCGGGCGGCTCGTTGAGCAGAAGAACTGGCCGGTGTTCATCGCGACCGCGGGGCGGCTGGACAGGGCGGCGGCCTTTGCCGTCGCCGGCGACGGCCCCCTGCGCCAGGAACTGGAGCAGGAGGCCCGACGGTTCGGCGACAGGGTGCGGTTCCTTGGCATGATCGATGACATCGCGGCTCTGGTGGGCCTGGCCGCCTGCGTGGTCTCGACCTCGGCGTGGGAGGGGCTGCCCCTGACGCTTCTGGAGGCGCTCTCCCTGGGGGTTCCGGTAGTGGCCCCTGCGATCGACGGCATCACTGACGTGGTGCCGCCATCGGCGGCCCTGCTCGTGGCCCCAGGAGACCCGGCGGCGGTCAGCCAGGCCATCTCGCGTGTCCTGGACGATGCCAGCGTGGCTGCGGACCTGCGGCGACATGCGCTGGCCGCAGCTCCCGGCTGGGGGCCGGAGCGGATGCTCGACCGATACCGCGGCGCGTACCGGGCCGCCTGGGCAGGTGAGCCGCACTGGGCCTGACGGGGGCCGTCCGCCGGAGGCTGGCTCGGGCTCCCTGTACGCCGACTCAGCCGCTGGACGGCTGCAAGGTGTCCGGGTCTCCGGTCGCCTTACTGAGGCTGACCAGTCGGCCGTTCTCGGCCAGCACGGTCCCGAGCACCGGAGTGCCGGATCCCTCCAGGATGCGCAGCGCTGCCTTCAGGTGCTCCATCCGGGCCGCTCCCGGCGGCACGACGAGCACCACCCCGTCGGTGGCACTGGCTGCCAGAGCGCCATTCGCGTCGCCCTGCAGCGCAGGGCCGTCGACGATGACGAGGTCGACCAGGGACGCGAACTTAGGCAGCTGCTCCAGGTAGATGCCGGACTCGGCCAGTCCCGAGGGAATCGGGGGCCCGGCGGTAACCACCTGCAGGCCCGGAATGGCGGGCGTGGCACGTAGCAGAGACGCCGGATCTGCTCCGCTCAACACGGTCGAGCTCAGGCCCTGGCTGTTGTCCAGGCCGAAGAGCTCGTGCAGTCCCGGATGCCTCGCGGCACCGTCCACTAGAGCCACGGTCAGGCCGACCTCGGCCACCGCCGCGGCCAGGTTCACCGCCACGGTAGTCTTGCTCTCGCCCTGGATGAGACTGGTGACGGTCACTGAGCGCATCAGGTGGCCTGTCCCGCGCAGGAAGTTGGTCCGCAGCGCTCGCCAGCTGTCTTGCGGGACACTGCCATCCCGGTCAGCGAGGATGGCGGCCATGTCCAGCTGCTCGCTCACATCGGGGACGGTCCCGAGATCAGGTAGGCGCGTCATGTCCGTGAGCTGCCCGCCGTTGTTCGCGCCGCTGAATAGCCGATCCCACACCAGTCCCGCGGCCAGCCCGAGGATGGCGGCCAGCATCAGCAACGCGGCCAGCACGACCTTGAGACTCGGGCCCGCCGGCTTGCTGGGCAAAGTCGGAAACTCGTATATCCGGGTAGTGACGACGCCGTTGTTCTTCAGCTGAGTCACGAAGGCAGCCAGCGTTCTCGCGGCGACCTGCTGGGCCTGAATGGCGCTCGGGAGCTGGGCCACGATGGTGATGATGGCAGCGCTGGAGGTTGACTCGGCGTGGACATCGCTCTCCAGCTGGCTGCCCGAGACCGCAAACGGCAGGCTCAGCGCCACCTGGTCGAGAAGTATCGGGCTGGAGACCAGCTGAACATAGGTCGGGATAAGACTGGAAATCAGATTGGAATAGTTGGGAAGGACGCTGGAGTTGGTCGTGATGGGCAGTAGGGCGACCGAGGCGGTCGACTGGTAAACCGGCTTACGCATGACCAGCAGCCCGACGCCGCCCAGATAGACCACAGCGGCGACGACCAGGCAAACCATCTTGCGGCGCCAGAGGACCCGGGCCACGCGCGGTGGCGTTACGGCGTTGCTAGATTCACTGAACCTCAACTGACCTTCTTCTGTCCCTTCTCTTCCCAGGTGTCCGAGGCGGCGTTTCGCGGCCGATCAGCCGGCCGAGCACCAAGCTTCCGCCAGACCCCTATTATCCCCTCTATCGAGCGCTGCAGAGAGTATTCCTCGACGACCCGCTTTCGGGCCTCCAGCCCCAGCCGCCTGCGCCGTTCCGGGTCGGCGAGCAGGGCATCGACCGATTGGGCCAGGGCCTGTGGGTCGTCGACAGGGATGATCTGGCCGCCTCCGCCCAGGGCCGAGGTACCGGCCACCCCGGTGGCGACGATGGCGGCACCGCACGCCATGGCTTCGAGCAGGATCAGTGCCATCCCGTCGTAACGCGACGGGATAACGACCACATCGGCCGCTCGCAGGTCGGGCGACGGATCTGGGTGGAAGCCGACGAACTCGACCCGGTCGGTCAGGCCCAGGACACTGGCCTGTCGCTCGATCGCAGGCCGGTCCTCGCCACCTCCGACCAGACGCAGGCGAACCCTAGGTGTCCGCATCAGGGCGAGCGCGGCCACGGCCACGTCTGGCGCGCGCTGATGACACAGCCGCCCGACGCAGACAAGCAGCGGGTCATCTGTCCGGCCGGCAACCGGTCCCGGCGGGCAGAAGTGGGTGGTGTCGACACCGTTGGGATTAACTTCGATCCGGTCTGGTCGGCAGCGCAGCATGGCCTGGCCTTGCAACCGCTCCTCAGCGGAGACGGCCACGACCACCGTCGTCACCGGCATCATGATCTGCTCGATGAGCCGGTAAGCAGGCGCGAGCCGCCCTCCGACGAGCCATGACCAGGCATGCGGGGTGAACACGCTAGCGGGCCGACGGCGTCCTAGGCTGGCCAGCGCCAGCCTTCCGACCGCCCCAGCCTTAGAGGAGTGCAGGTGAACAAGGTCGCTTGACCGGGCCAATCGGCGGATCCGGGCTATGGCCAGGACGTCGCTGGGGTGGGGCGATCGCCGCATCTCGACGCGCTCCCACGCTGCTCCTCTTTCCTGGGCCCAGGAAGCCAGATCGCCACCGGCCGGGCAGGCCACAGTGATCTTGTAACCCCTGTCGACGGCAGCCTGGACCAGGTCTCGCACACAGATGGCCACGCCGGACACCGTCACCTGAGAGACAATCAGAACGCGACCGCGTTCTGCGCTCGAATGATTCCATAGCCCACGGCCGCGTGCCGGACTCACTCACTGAAGAGGGGCATTACCCAACAGCCTCCTTCCGCAACGTGCAAATGCATCCATCGGTGGCCCAGCGACGTTCTGCGTCTACACGCGACGCCCATATTGATTTCGAGGAGGAATTCGTCGGTAGCCGCAGCATGTCCCCCTATTCGGGAAGCTCAGAGCTGGCAGGTGCCAAGCCGGAAGCTTGCCGCAGGCGAGCGCCATTCAACGCCATCGCCGCAGCCCAGGGCCCCCTGTCCCCTCGTTCTGATATAGGCCTTACCGCGTGCTGGATCTGACGATCACCGCTTGTAGACAATTTATCACTCATTTAGATGAGAAGACTAGCCCCGATCTTTATGCCGCTTGCGTTGCGGAAGGTGCGGAGATAAACCAGTGGGACAGATGTTGCCCAACTGATGGCCGGTGGCCGTTCACGGCATTTCGCGAATCATGGCCAGCTCCTGTCGATGATCCACTGGACCAGTTCGCGAATAAACTTGGGGGCAGTCCAGAGATCGCGGCCTGCACGGCCGCGTCGTCCGGCGCCGAAGCCGTGCCATTGTGAACTGTGTCTCATTATGTGGATAGCTAGTATCACTATATGAGCAATCCAGCTAGCTCTCCCGAGCCGTCCCCCAGCCCGTCGTCCGCTGGCCTTCCGCCCCCGGCCCAGAACGGCAGGCGCTGGCTCATCCTGTTCGTCGGCCTGATCGCCATGATCGCCGGGTGCACCTTCCAGTACGGGCTCCGAAACTCATACCGGAAACCAGGCACGGAGAGCGACGCTGCTGCTGTATCAAGGCATTGGCCTGCCTCATCTCCAGGACAGTGCCCGAGGGCCTACGTCCTGGCTCCCTGCTACCCCCGGTACCACGATGTACCCGGTCCCTGACGCTCATATTTTCCGCAAGTAGTTCAGTCGAAGTTGTGTTGCCCGGAGCGGAGCAGGGATAGCTGGTGCCGGGCGTAGGCGGGCTCGATGGTCCAGCCGTTGGCGGCTTCCCAGGCGGTGGCCGCGGTCTGGGCCGCGGCCTGGCGTGCGTGCGGGAGGTCGCTGGCGTGGATTTCGGCCAGGTCGAGGTCGGTGTAGTCGACACGTGCCTCGTCCCAGTCCAGCAGTCCGATTCCTTCTTTGGTCACGCGGATGTTGGGGGGTCCGGGGTCCCCGTGCACGACTGCCTGCGGGTTTCCTCCCAGGCGCGCCCAGGCGCGTCGGCAGGCGGCGGCTGCGCCGGGGGGCATGAGCGACAGGTCCACGTCGCCGCCGTGGTCGGCGGTGAGCAGCTCGCGGGTGGAGGCGAAGCCGGGCCGCGGCGGCCATCCGCGGGTGACCTCGTGCACCCGGCGCAGGGCGGCGCTGACCGCAGGCCAGTCGTGGTTATCGGGCGGGGTGCCGTCGAGCCAGCTCTGCACGACGACGCCGTTGATATGGCGGCGGCCGTCCAGCGACGGGATGACGGCAGGGACGCGCAGGCCGTGCATGGCCAGGTGGCCGAGAAGGTCTAGTTCCCAGTCAAGGCTGGCCTCGGACCGCCGGGATCTGCGGGCGACAAGCCGCTGCTGGCCGAGCCGGAGTTCCCAGACGGCGTTCCGGTTCCCGCCGCCCAGCAGGCCGATCACTGCTGGCTGGCCCCAGGCGGCCAGTGCTTCGCGCATGGCCCTATCCTGCCCGGCCGCCGGGTGCGGCGGGCCGGTGCGCATCAGGTCATGCGGTCCGTAGGCAGGGGTATGCGGCGCAGGCGATATAGCGCCTCCTCCTCAAAGAGGAACTGCAATCGACTCCCGGCACCGCTCGCTAAAGCCAGTCGCCCTTGGGGGTCTGCGCAAAGAATGACTCGCGCTCAGCCGTAGTAGGGACGAACGTCGCCGCCACCTTGGCCGGGCCATCGACGCTAGCTTCTAAGGATTGCCCGCGTCGCGCTCAGCTTCTAGCGGCTCTATGACTCCAAGGATAGCTTTCAATATCGATTGTGCATCCTCGAACAGCTTGCCGAGGTCGAGGTTGCCGCCCGGCCACATGAACACGAACTGGCCGCCACTATCCTCAAGCACAGGAAAACTTGCTGCAGGAACAGGAAAAATCGCGGCTGTATCAGAATGTTCAAGCGCATTACGGACGTCGGTAAGATTTCCCCACCGTGAGTAGAAGACCTTGATTGCCAATTTCAATTGCCATTGGCGATCGGATGGTATTTGCCTTGCCTGTTCCGCGGTCCTCAAAAACCGCCGCACCATGATCACAAGGAAATCCATGTCGGCTACCGTCCTCATATGCTCGTAAAGCATAAGTTCCGGAGATAGGGAAGAGCGTGCCATTAGACGTTCGTATTGCATCTTGATAGCTGGCCACTGCCAGTTAATGTTGAACCGCACCTGCGAAACAAAGCTAGCGACCGAACGTGGCGCGGTAAACCGGTCACTTCCAGAAGGTCTCCTTGGCACAGTGGCTAGTATGCCGTCAAACAGTCAGCCTTGCTGCTTGACGAACGTCCCGGCCTCGCTCGCAGAGCAGCTAGCTGCCAGGCACGCGTGCTGCGACGGGCTGACCGGCCTGCCCGAGGCGATCACGGTGAGCTGGCCGCAGTCCTTTGGGCGCCGGGCCGCCAGCGGTGGCGCGCGAGCTGCAGGAAGCTGCCATCCCTCCGGCGCCTGATCCTGAAGCCTCGCAAGATCGCGGTCAAGGGCGCTCGCTATCGCTCGCGTCGCTAGCCAATGCCGCGTAGTTAAGGGTCGGGGGCGGTAGTCGAGGTCGTTTCTGGCGGCGTGTTGAGGGCGTAGGCAGCGAAACCGGTGCGGGTGATGAAGCCGAGCTTGGCCCATTCTCCTAGC
>Ga0080026_10000120_pt1 | contig 17448 bp, 14 predicted proteins | sample OrgsoiDNA2013045_FD_70941 | JGI IMG/M metagenome (GOLD analysis project Ga0080026, IMG submission 70941) | Permafrost soil microbial communities from the Arctic, to analyse light accelerated degradation of dissolved organic matter (DOM) -... | ecosystem: Environmental > Terrestrial > Soil >... | reverse complement strand
CCCCGTCGTAACGGACCCTCAGCGCCGGGCCCGTTACGACGGTAAACGCGGCGGGCGAGCTACGTGCCGGCGAGCCAGGCAAAGCTCCACGGCGGCAGCTCGATCCGGTCAGCGCGCACGACGACGTCGCTGGCCGACGCGTGCTGGCGGCGCGGTGCCCGCAGGCCGGCCCGGGCCACGATCTCCGCGTCCGCCCACTGCGGGAAGTCGCTGAAGTTCGTGACGGACAGGAACGGCGCGCTGCGCGGGTGCACCCGGCGGTAGGCCAGCAGGCTCCGGTTCCCGGTCGGCAGGATCTGGGTCTGGCCGCCCGAGCGCAGGGACAGCAGCGCGCGCCGCGCGTCGGCCAGGGCGGTGAACATCGCGAAGACGCGGCCCTCCAGCGAGGCCGGCTCGGTGCGCCGGGCGGCCTTCTGCCAGTCCATCGGCGGCCGGTGCATCCACCGGTTGTCGTCGGCCTGGGCCGGGTCCCGCGCCCAGTGCGGATCATTGCGCATGGCCAGCTCGTCGCCCATGTAGATGAGCGGGATGCCGCCGAAGGAGAAGACGACGGCATAGACCGACTCCAGCCGCCTGATGGCGGCGGCCAGGCCGGCCTCATCGCCGGCGGCCAGCGCGCTGTCGATGCCGCACAGCGCGGCGGCGCTGCCGGAGATGCGGGCGTCCCCGGTCACGGCGTTCTCCTGGAACAGGGCACCGCGGGCGAAGGACCCCGGAAACTGACCGGCGTAGAAGTCGCTGAGGAACCGACGGTGGGCGGAGCCGTCGAGCCCGACAGCGGCCGCGTCCGCGTCGGACACGGCCCAGCCGATGTCATCATGGCAGCGCGCGTAGCAGATCCAGGCGGTCGACGCGGGCTGGGCCCGGCGCCGCGATAGGGCCCGCTGCGCCAGCGCCGCGTCGCGGGTCGCTACCGTCGACCAGAGCATGACCATGAGCTGGTTGTCGTAGGCCAGATCGCATTCGGGGCGGTACCGGTCGTGACCGCCGAGGTACTGCACCAGCATGTCGGGGCTGACGATCGCCTCGGCCTTGAGCAGCAGGCCCGGCGCGGCCAGCCGCGTCAGGGCCCGGAATGCCTGAACGAGCAGATGGGCCTCGGGCTGGTTCTGGCAGTCGGTCCCCAGCCGCTTCCACAGGAACGGGACGGCGTCCAGGCGCAGCACGTCGACGCCGCGGTTGGCCAGGCTGAGCATCGTTCCCAGCATGGCCCGGAAGACGGCCGGGCTGGCGTAGTTCAGGTCCCACTGGTACTCGTGGAAGGTTGTCCAGACCCAGCCCAGGCCCGGTACCTCCGTGAAGCTGCCGGGCGCCGTGGCCGGGAACACCTCGTGCAGCGTGGCCTCGTAGGCGTCGGGCACGGACCGGTCGGGGTAGATCAGGTACATCTCGCGGAAGGCCGGGTCCCCGGCCAGGGCCTTGCGGGCCCACTCGTGCTCGCGCGCGGTGTGGTTGAGGACCAGGTCGATGCACAGGGCGATGCCGCGCTCGTGCAGGTCGGCGGCGAGTTCCTCGAGATCGGCCATGGTGCCGAGCCGCGGGTCCAGGGCGTCGTAGTCCTCGACCGCGTAGCCGCCGTCGTTGTCGCCGTCGCGGGGCTTGAGCAGCGGCATCAGGTGCAGGTAGGTCACGCCCAGCTCAACCAGGTAGTCCAGGCGCTGCCGCAGGCCCGGCAGCGAGCCCGCGAACCGGTCGGCGTAGCAGACGTAGCCGATCATGCGGGATCGCTGGAACCACGCGGGGTCAATCTCGCGGCGGCGATCGAGCCGCCGCAGCTCGGCCGGACGCGCGGCGACCGCCTCCAGGGCATCGAGCACCAGCTCGCTGGCGAACTGCGGAACGTCGGTGACCTCGCCGTAGAGGCGCTCCAGCGGCTCGGCGATGTCGAAGGACAGCTGCTCGAGGCGGGCCAGGAAGGCATCAGCCTCCTGCGGGCCAAGCCGCAGCTGTGCTGCGCTCCGGACCGCCGCGTCTAGCCTGAACACCGGACCACCTTCGTCAGGATATGACCTGTGCGGCGGCCTCGGTCGCCCCCAGGCCGGCCAGCTCGTCGGCGCGCTCGTTCTCGGGGTGTCCGGCGTGGCCCTTGACCCAGAACCACTGCACGTCGTGCCCGCCGGCCGCGTTGTCCAGCCGCGTCCAGAGATCAGCGTTCTTGACGGGCTGCCTGGCCCTGGTCTGCCAGCCGTTGCGCTTCCATCCGGCCAGCCACTGCGTGATGCCCTTGCGCAGGTACTCGCTGTCGGTATAGACAGCCACCTTCGACGGCCGGGTCAGGGCCTCCAGCCCCTGGATCGCGGCCATGATCTCCATGCGGTTGTTCGTCGTGACGGGATCGCCGCCGTGCAGCTCGCGCTCATGGCGCCCGTACCGCAGGATGGTCCCCCACCCGCCCGGTCCCGGATTACGCAGGCACGCGCCATCGGTGAAGATCTCCACCTCCGGGCTGGCCCCGGCCGGCTCCGCGCTCATGTCCGCCATGGGGTCAGCTGACCTCAGGTGCCGGCCGCGCGGGCGGGAGATCGGCGTCGAGGTCGGCCTCCGCCAGCAGGCGGGCGGCCGCGCCGGGGTCGCCCAGCAGGGCGGCGAGCAGGTGCCGCGCCGGCCACCGGCCGCAGGCCCAGGCCAGCCCGCAGGCCAGGCCGTCCGGCCCGGCCGCGTGCACGTTCCCCTGGGTGTACCGCCAGGGCACGGGGACACCGTCGACCACGAGCGGGTCATGCGCGAAGTAGGTCGCGGGTGCGCCAGGGAGCACCGCGGAGACGATCGCGGGGATCGGCGTGCGCGTCGGCGACGACTCGACCAGGCCGGCCACCTCCTCCGAGACCAGCGGCAGGTCCAGCAGGTCAGCCAGGTGCGGCAGGCGGCCATCCGGGGCCAGCACGAGGGGCCGGGCAGCCACGAGCGGCCACAGGTCCGGGGCGTCGAGGACCAGCACCTCCGCGGCGTCGGCCACGACCACCTGGTCCCCGCGCACCGCCCGTACCTGGTCCGGCGGCGTGACCTGCGCGGTAGTCGCGAGCCCCGCGAGTGCCGCCCACAGGGCCCGCAGCTGGGCCCGGTGGACGGCCCGGCCAGGGTTGGCCAGCCGGTCGAGCAGCTCATCCGCGCCACCCGGCTCGGCCAGCAGTCCGGCGAGCGAGGTCCGCACGCCCAGCGCGCGGGCGATAACGGGGTCCGCGGGGCCGGCGAACTCGTCGTACAGCCCCGTGAGCAGCGGATCGGCGTCGGCTAGCCGCGTGTCAGCGGGCCGGTGACCGGACAGCACCGGCTGGCGGCGCAGCCACCAGGCCGTGTAGGACGGTACGTCCATGAGGCGCCCGTCGGCCAGCAGCACCCGGGTGGGCTCCACCAGTGCTGACCGCAGCGACGGCGTGGAAAGCATCTCCAGGGCTTGCGGCCAGCGGACCGGGTCGACCAGCTCAAGATCGCGGACGGCCAGCACCTCGGTCGCAAGCGGGGGCACGCCGCCGTCCGGCAGCCGCGCGCAGGTGTCGGCCGCCCACTCCTGCGCGCCGTCGAGATCAAGGTCGGGGGCATCCAGGGGCACGTCGCGGGCGACGAGCAGGCCGAACGACGACAGCACGCCGACTGCCTCGAGCGTCGCCGCCCCGTGCCGGCCCAGCACCGCCGGGTCGACGGTGCCGAACGGCGTGTCCGCCGCCACCACCCCGGCCAGCGGGCCGCCGGGGAGCAGCAGCTCGCCCGCCGGGTACCACTCGCCGTCGGAGCCGGGCAGCGCCAGGTCGGCCAGCCAGGGCTCCTCACCCGGCCGCAGGTGCCCGGCCGCGACGAGGCCGAGCACGGCCTCGGCGACCGGACCGGGATCCTCCTCGTCGTAGGACGCCTCGACGGCAGCCTGCACGGCCGGGTCGGTGAGAACGCCCCGCGGCGTCGCCTCCACCGCGCCCAGCCGGGCCAGCAGCGGATGCGCCGCGCCCGGATGCACGACGCGCAGGCCGAGGACGGCCAGCTGGCCGGCCTCCGCCAGGCCCGGCCCGGGTAGCAGCAGCCCGCGCGGGCCGCGGACCAGCCGGCCGTCGGCCAGCGGAACCGGCAGTGCCCCCAGCTCGCTCAGCTCGGCCGGCTCCGCCGCGGCCAGCGCCTCGTACAGCCCGCGCCACCAGCCCGGCTCGCGGTGCAGCGAGGCGAGCGTGTCGGCCAGGTCGGCCAGCCGGAGCCGCCGGACGCCGAGCACGGCGTAGGCGGGATGCCGCGCTGGGCCGGCGACCAGGCCGGGCAGCAGCGGCGCCAGGTAGGCGGCGAGGCCGGGGAGGCCGGCGTCCAGGATGACCGCGTCACGGGGCCGGACCCGCGGGCCGGCCGCCCCGGCGGGCAGGAACGGGGTCTCGGGCAGCCGGGCCGCGATCGCGCGGCCCAGCTGCGCGTCCAGCTCCCCCCGGGCCACCGGGCCCGGCACCAGGTCGAGCAGGGCCGGGCCCGGCACCAGCCCGGGCAGCAGCTGAGCGTAGACCTCGGCCGCCCGGTCGAGCAGGAAATCAGTTAGCCCGCCCGGCGCGACGTGGCGCCGGTCGGGGCTCAGCGGGAACGAGGCCAGCAGCAGCGCGGGCAGGCTCAGCGGCTCATCGGTGGGCGTGGGCGCATACAGCACGCTGGCCACGCTGTCCGGAAGGCGGCCAGGCATATCGCCGTTAGTACCCGGTCTTCCCGGTCGTGATGGCGTGACCGGGACCGCCCAGCGCACCGACCACGAGGGACGCGCGCGCTCCTCGGCCGGGCGGTCGGTGAGCAGCCGCGGGTCCGCCAGGCCGCTGGCGGCCGCCGTGCGCCACCGCTGCGGCGCCCCGTCCACGGTGACCGTCACGCCGTCGCCGTCGTGCGCCGCGGTCAGCATGCGGACCGCGCCCTCGACGTCGATCTCGATGGTGGCCAGGGCGGGCAGCGCGAGCAGGAGCGCGGGCCCGGTCTCGGCGAGCAGTCGCCGCAGGAGCTGGCGGGCGGCCTCGTCCCGCAGCGGCAGCGTCACGGCTGTCGTGAAGCCCTCGGGAGGTGCGGCGCCGGAGGCGAACGGCAGCCGCAGCACGGGCAGCTGACCCGACCGGCTGGCGAGCTCGGCGGCCAGCCCGGGAACCCGCCCGGCCAGGTCGCCGGCGGCGCGGCGGGACCAGGTCACCGCGCCGGTCCGCGAGGCGATGCCGGGCTCGTCACTGACCGCGACGGCGGCGGCGAAGCCCACCCCGAACCTGCCGACCGCGGTCTCCTGGCCACCGCCTCCTCGCTTGCTGGAGGCGCGCAGCGTGGACAGCGCCGCGACGCCGGCCGCGTCCAGCGGCGCTCCCGTGTTCGCTGCCACGAGCGTCCCGCCCCGCAGCGTCAGGCGCAGCCGGGCCTCGCCTCCGCCGCGCGCCGCCGCGTCGGCCGCGTTCTGCGCCAGTTCCACCACCACGCGGTCCCGGTAGCCGCCGAGCGCGTAGTCCTCCTCGGCGTTGGCATCCTCGCGAAACCGCGCGGGCGACGCCACCCAGGCCTCCAGCACCCGGCGGCGCAGCTCGGCGGTGCCGAACGGGTCGGGCTCACTGCCCTGTCCAGCGTGGATGGCCTCTCCTCGGGTTGCTCGCAGACCCGACCATATTCCTGTCGCGCGGCTGAGCTGTTGCTGGATCTGCGACGCGCCGGAGTTACGATCCGGTCAAAAGGCGCGAAGGCTGCGCCTGCCCCATGGCGGCGGTGAGGTGGCATGACGCAGCGCATTCTCGTCCCGTTCCGGGGGACGAGCTCGGGCATCGGCGAGCTGACCTGGGGCCAGGCTGACATCTGGGCCGCCATGCAGCGCCAGCGCTCGTCATTATGCGTCGGCGGCGCGTTCCCGCTGCCGCCCGGCACGACCGTCTCGAAGGTCGCGGCCGACCTGCAGTTCCTGATGGGCCGCCACGACTGCCTGCGCACCAGGCTCCGGTTCGCGGCCGACGGCCGTCCGCTGCAGGTGATGTCCAGGTCCGGCGAGGTCCCGCTGGAGGTCATCGATCCCGGCGACGCCGACCCGGCCGCCGTCGCGGCAGCCACGCACGCGCACTACGAGGACAAGGTCTTCGACTACGAGCGCGAGTGGCCGATCCGCTGGGCCGTCATCTCCAGGGACACCTCCGCGTCCCACCTGGTGTCCGCCATCAGCCACGTGGCCGTCGACGGCCGGGGCGCCCTGGCCCTGGATCAGGACCTGGCTCGCCGGGACCCCGTGACCGGCCAGGCCAGCGGGCCAGTCACCGCGCTGCAGCGGTCGTGCTCGGCCAGCTCGCCGCCAGCCACCCGGTGGTCATCCAGGTCGTGGTGGACAACCGGTTCCGGCCGGGCTTCGCCGACGTGGCCAGCCCGCTGGCCACCTCTGTCCCGTGCGTGATCGACGTCGCCGGCGTCCCCTTCGAGGAGGTGGTGGCCCAGGCCGTGCGGACCACCCTCAACGCTTACAAGCTGGCGTACTACAGCCCGGTCGAGCGCGCGGAACTGGAAGCCAGGATCGTCCGGGAACGCGGCGAGACCGTTGACCTCAGCTGCTTCTTCAACGACCGGCGGATGAGCAGCCGCACGGAGCCGCCCGCCGGGCAGCCGCCTTCCGCCAGCGCCGCGAGGGGGGCGCTGCCGCAGTCGACCTGTCCTGGGGGTGGCAGCGGGACCTGCCCTGCGACACGTGCTTCCTCAGCCTTAACAACGTGCCCGGCACCCTGGTTTACGAGCTGTACGCCGACACCCGCTACCTGACACCAGCCAGCATGGAGGCCTGCCTGCGCGGCCTGGAGGCCACGGTGCTCGACGCCGCGACCAAGGGCGGCCGCCATCCATGAGGGCGACGAGGCGGACGTCATCGACGACGGCAGCACCCTGTCCATCGTCCCGGCGGAGGCAAGCAGGACGCCCGGACAGCGACTCTCGGCCAGGATGCGCGGGCGGGCGACCACTGCCATGAGCACCGACGAGCTCCTCGGGCTGCTGCGCCGCTGCCCTATCAGGCCGGCTTGGTAGCGGCCAAAGCCTTCCTGGCCTACCGCCAGCGAGGTGGCCAGCGCCGGTCCCCGCTCCCGGACTTCTGCATCGGCGCCCACGCAGCCGTCCGCGGCTACCGGCTGCTGACCCGGGACGCCGCCCGGTACCGCGCCTACTTCCCGTCCGTAGGGATCGTCGTGCCCTGAGCCGCAACGCCGCGAGGGCGGCGGGTGGCAGACTGCGGAGATGACCAAACCGGACCCGAAGGCCGATCTTCACCGCTACCTGCAGGCTGCCCGTGACGCTCTGCTGTGGAAGCTGGACGGGCTCGGCGAGTACGACATCCGCCGTCCGCTGACGCCGACCGGCACCAACCTGCTTGGCCTGGTTAAGCATGTGGCGGGCGTGGAGCTGGAGTACTTCGGCGACACCTTCGGCCGGCCCGCGCCCGAGCGGCTGCCCTGGTCGCAGGATGAGCCCACCTCCGACATGTGGGCGACCGCCGACGAGTCGCGGGAGCAGATCGTCGAGCTGTACCACCGGGCGTGGGCGCACTCGGACGCGACGATCGACACGCTGGTGCTGGAGGCGGCCGGCCACGTGCCCTGGTGGCCAGACGACCGCAGCGAGGTGACGCTGCACCAGATCCTGGTGCACGTGATCGCCGAGACGAACCGGCACGCCGGGCACGCCGACATCGTCCGCGAGCTCATCGACGGGGCCGCCGGGCTGCGGGCCGACAACGACAACCTGCCGCCGGGCGACCAGGCGTGGTGGGCGGGCTACCGGAGCCAGCTAGAGCGCGTGGCCCGGCAAGCCGGCCAGCCCGGTGGCAGCGGCTGACCCGCACGCGTCATTCGTAGACCAGGCAGCCGTCGTCGAGATCGGCGTTCGGCAGCTCGTCCTTCTCGGCCCAGTAGTCCTGGCTGTGCCGCCACTCTGGCTTGTCCCCGCTGCGGGGCAGCAGGTCCACCGAGCGCGACAGGTAGCCCGGATTGAAGTTCTCCGGGTCGATCCAGGGCAGGATCGGCATGCCGGCGTCCTCGGGCCGGAGCGCCGGGGTGGCCCTGGTGGCACCGAGCGCCGCCATGTGGGCCAGCAGACGGCAGACGAGCTCGCTGACCAGGTCGGCCCGCAGTGTCCAGCTGGCCCGGAAGTAACCGAAGACCCACGCGAGGTTGGGCACTCCCGTGAACATCATTCCCCGGTAGGTGACGGTCCGCGCCAGGTCGAGCGGTTTCCCGTCCACGGCAAACTCGACGTCGCCCAGGATACTGAGGCTGAAGCCGGTGGCGGTGATGATGATGTCAGCGGCTAGTTCCTCGCCCGACATCAGGAGAATGCCATCCTCGGTGAACGCCTTGATCTCGTCGGTCACCATGGAGGCCTTCCCGGACGAGATCGCGGCGAGCATGTCGCCGTCCGGCAAGAAGGCTATTCGCTGGCGCCAGGGTCGGTAGCGCGGCGTAAAGTGCGTCTCGATGTCGTAGTCGGCCGGCAGGCGATCGCGCACCTGCCCGATCAATTCGGCCGCGAGGAAATCGGGCTCCTCGAACGACAGCCGGGTGATTTCCTTCTGGTCGTACAGGACCTTCCGGCGGACTATCTCGTGCACCCATTCCGGCGGAAGATCGAGCGGCCGGAGCATGTCGGCCAGGTCGTTGGCGTTGCGCCCGCAGAAGTAGTACGTCGGCGAGCGCTGCAGGACGGTGACGTGCGCGCTGCTAGGGGCGATGGCCGGCACGAGGGTGGCCGCCGTGGCCCCCGACCCGATGACGATAATGCCCTTCCCGGTCACGTCCAGGTCGTCGGGCCACGTCTGCGGATGCACGATCTGCCCGGAGAAGCGATCCATTCCGGGCCAGTCGGGAGTGAACCCCCGGGCATGGCGATAGTAACCCTGGCACATCCACAGAAAGCCCGCCCGGAACCGCCGCCGCGCGCCGGTGTCGGTCCTGGTCGCCTCGATCAGCCACGCGTTCTCGTTGCTTGACCAGGAGGCTGAGTTGATCCAGTGGCGGTAGCGGATGTGGTCCGAAAGGTCGTTCTCGTCGATGACCTCGCCCAGATAGGAGAGGATCTCCGGAGCGGTGGCGATCGGCGGCCCCGTCCACGGCTTGAACCCGTACCCGAAAGTGTACAGGTCACTGTCCGAGCGGATTCCGGGGTAACGGTGCGTGCGCCAGGTCCCGCCAAAGCTGTCGAGCCCTTCGAGCACGAGAAAACTTTTCTCCGGGCACCGCTGCTGCAGGTGATAGGCGGCGCCGATTCCGGAGATCCCGGCTCCGACGATCAGGACATCGACCTGCTCAGTCTCCACCGCCTCATGGTGGGGTGGCGGCAATCTGACTGTCAACAGGAGCCGGGCAGGCCAGCCGGGACGCCGGCGGCAGCATCAGAAAATCGTTTCGCCGCCGCGCGGGTCTAACTAGGTGATGGAGCACAGAGAAAGGAACCGACACATGCGCAAGTCCCGCGCCAGCACCGCGGCCGCCAGCGCGCCGCAGGTCAGTAAGCCGGACGAGCAGTGGCGCCAGGAGCTGACTCCGCTGCAGTACAGCGTCCTGCGCCAGGCACATACCGAGCGGCCGTTTACCGGTGAGTACGTGCAGAATCACCAGGATGGTTTCTACCGGTGCGCCGGCTGTGGCAGCGAGCTGTTCCGCTCCGACGCCAAGTTCGACTCGGGCACCGGCTGGCCGAGTTTCTCCGAGCCTGCCGTGGCCGAGGCGGTCGAGCTGCGGACCGATCACAGCCTGTTCATGCGCCGCACCGAGGTCGTCTGCCGTCGCTGCGGCGGGCACCTAGGGCACGTCTTCCCGGACGGGCCGACCCCGACCGGTGACCGGTACTGCATCAACTCCTGCTCGCTGGCCTTCGAGCCCGCGACAGCGAGCGAGCAGCCGGGCGACGTGACGGACAGGCCCGGCGCGGCCCGCGACTGACCGGCCGGCTCGCCGCGGCCGGGCCGCTACCGTGAGGACGGCAGTCCCGGCCCGCAGCCGCGAGGAGAGACGTGATGGGCTTGCCTGGCCACGCCGATGACCACCAGTGGTCGCAGCGGCATCTCTCGCACTATGTCGAGGGAGACCTGCGTCCCCGCGACCGCCGCCGCCTGGACCGCCACGCGCGGGACTGCGCCGACTGCGGGCGCGGCATCCGCGCGATGCGCGCTCTGGTCTACGCGATCCAGGGGCTCGACGGCCGGGCGGGCGTGCACGCGCCCGCCACGGTCTTCGACCGGGTCCGGCTGGCCGAGGCGGGCGGAGCGGCCGCGCCGCAGAGCCCGTGACGCCGCCGCGGGGGCGGAGCGGCGCGGAACCGGAGCCGGATCAGGCGGGGGCGACCGAGACGGGCCTGCTGGTCCGGGCCCGGGCGGGCGACGTCGCGGCCTTCGAGCAGCTTTCCGGCGCCTATGCCGACCGGCTCTACATGCTGCTGCTGCGACTGCTGGGGGATCCCGGCGAGGCGCAGGACGTGGCCCAGGAAGTCATGCTGCGCGCCTGGCAGGGCATCACCCGGTTCCAGGGCCGCTCCAGCTACTTCACCTGGCTGTACCGGATCGCGGTCAACGAGGCTAGCCGCGCGCTAGACAAGAGGGCTCGCCGGCCGGCCGACGTCTCGATCGGGGCCAGCGAGCTGCAGTTGCCCGCCTCCCCCGCCGGCGAGCCGTCTCGCCAGGCCGAGAGCAGCGAGCTACGGCTGGCCCTGCGCCAGGCCCTGGCGCAGCTGCCGCCCGACCTGCGGACCGCGATCGTGCTGCGCGACGTCGAGGGGCTCCCCACGCAGGAGGCGGCGGAGATCGCCGGCATCGGCCAGGCCGCCTTCAAGAGCCGGCTGCACCTGGCCCGGCTGCGGGTCCGGGCCGCCATCGGAGACGACGCCCTGGTCAGCGCGGGCGGATAGGCAGCCGCGGATGCTATCGGCCATTACCCCGTCGTCTACCTGGCCAATGTCATATTTCCGCGTTTACCCGCGCCTTCCGCCCGATCTCCAGTAGGTTCCTCGGGACAGGCGCTGCCTGAGCCACCTGACGCCCGCTGGTGTCAGCCCGCCGGGCGAGCGCGGAGTCTCGCGGACTGGAGCTTGATGCCCGGAGCATCCCGTCATGCCAAGCCCAAGGCCCCTAAGTCCCCCCTTATCAGGTTCGGGGCACCGGCAGCAGCAGCTGCGGCCGCGCTCGCAGGCGTAGCAGCGGCTTTCGTGTTCGTGCACGGCGGATCGGCGGCGGCCGCGCCCTCGCATCACGCGGCTGCGGGGCACGCGGCTGCGGGGCGGAGCACCGCGCCGGTGGTCACCGACGAGCAGCTAGCTACCGCCGTGCACCGCCAGATCGCCGTCGCGGAGAGCCACAAGCTCGCGGCGCTCAGGGCGGCGGCCCGGCGCAAGCACCTGGCCGCGCTCGCCGCCGCGAGCCTCGCGCGGCAGCAGGCGGCCGCGCAGGCATCGGCGCAGGCATCGGCGCAGGCGTCGGCGTCACCGAGCCCCACTCCGAGCCCGCCGCCGCCGTCCAGCGGCGGGAACGCCGCTGCCTCGCCGCTCGGGATCTGCATCCGGAACGCCGAAGAGGGCGGCAGCTACGCCTGGGGACCAGGCAACGGCGGCGGGGCCTACCAGTTCATGCTGGGCACCTGGGAGACCTACGGCGGCTCGGCCAGTGAGTATGGCGTGGCCGACCCCGCTTACCAGGATCAGATCTTCAATAACGCCATCGCCGCGGGCGGGGCGTCGAACTGGACCGCTTACGACGGCTGCTGACGCTGCGCGGGCTCTCACCTCGCTTGTTGTGCCGGCCGATAGCGCGTAGCGTCACGCGCAGGAATTGAGCCCCTCGGGCGGTCCGTCGCGCGGGGGCAGATCTCGATTCCGGCTGCCCGGGACCTTGGTGGCGACAGACGACCAAGGTGAGCCAGGTGGCATGGCGGTGATAGTCCCGGACACTGACCAGGGACAGACGGTTCCGCCGCGCCCGCCCGTGGCGGCCAGGCCGCGACGGGTCCGGAAGATCCTGCGGGCGGTTGTCCCGGCCGCCCTGGTCGCGGCGACGTTCGGGTTCGCCCTCCCGCACCTGGCGTCCTACCGCAGCGTGTGGGCCACGCTCGAGGCGATGACGTGGGGGCAGGCACTGCTCCTGGCCGCGGCGACGGCCGGCAGCATGGTCACCTGCTGGATCGCGATCTGCTCGGTACTGCCTGCCATCCGGCTGCGCGAAGCGGCGGTGGTCAACCTGAGCTCGACGGCGGTGGCGAATACGCTGCCCGCCGGCGGTGCGCTGGCCATGGGAGTCAGCTGGGCCATGCTGTCCGGCTGGGGCGTCAGCGCCGCTGACTACGCTCTCTACACGCTGGTGTCCGGGATCTGGAACGTGTTCGCCCGGCTGGGGCTGCCCGCCGCGGCCGTGCTGATTCTCGCGACAGCCGGGCGGCCCGATGCCGGCCTGATCGCTGGCGCGGCCGTCGGCCTGGCCCTGCTCGCAGCCGTGGCCGCGGGATTCGGCCTGCTGCTGCGCAGCGAGCCCGCCGCGCTCCGCGCCGACCGCGGGCTGCAGCGCGTGGTTGCCATCGGCGGCCGGCTGACCCGCCGGCCGATTGGCGGCACCGCCGGATCGCTGCTCGATTTCCGCGATCGGGCCGCCACCCTGCTGACCACGCGGGGCTGGCGGATCAGCGCGGCCACGGCCGCCAGCCAGCTGGCCCTGTGGCTGGTCCTGCTGGCCTGCCTGCGCGGCACCGGGCTGTCGCAGGCCGAGGTGTCGTGGCAGGCATCGCTGGCGGCCTTCGCGTTCGTCCGGCTGCTCACGGTGCTGCCGGTGACCCCAGGCGGCCTGGGCATCACCGAACTCGGGCTGGTGGGCATCCTGGCCGCCGGGGCCGGTCACCGGGTCACCGTGCACGTGGTCGCGGCCGTACTCGCGTACCGGGCCCTGACCTACCTGCTGCCGATCCCGCTCGGTGCGGCCGCCGGTCTCGCCTGGCAGCGCCTGCCAGCGCTCAGCCATGGCCGTCCGGGACAGTCAGGCCGGCCAAGCCGTCCGGGACAGCCGAGCCGTTCAGGCGGGAAGCTGGTCGCTGGCGGGACCGGTGACGAGCTTGCGCAGGAGCCGGTCGAAGGTGGCTCGCTGGTCTGGGGTCAGCCGGCCGAAGGACTCGGCGAGCACGCGGTCGACGACCTGCCCGCCTGCCTGGCGGAGCTGGGCACCCTTGGCGGTCAGGCGGTGCCGCACCGCCCGGCCCGGGCCGGGTACCCGCTCGATGAGCCCCCGCGCCTCCATGCGGGCGGCTAGGGCGCCAAAAGACTGGTCGGTCTGGAACGTCAGCTGGGCCAGATCATGCAGCGACGCGCCGGGGTTCTGGTCGAGGTGCCGCAGCGCGTCCCACTGCACGAGGCTGACGCCCAGCTCAGCCAGGGCCGCGTTGGCCGCCCGGTGATGCTGCATCTGCAGTCGCTTCACTGACAAGCCCGTGTCCTGCAGCGATCTGTCCACGAGACCGATCCTAGCCGAGCCTGGTCAGCATGCTGATACCAGCTCACTTATATCAACATTCTTATTTCAGTTTACTTATATCAACTAGCTTGTATAAGCTTCCTGCCATGAGCGCAAGCACCTCCAGGGAGACACCATGACCAGCACCCAGGCTCGGACGCGCACCTACACCCTCACGATCCCGCAGGCCGGCCCCACGCCGGTCACCGTCACCGAGAGCGGCCAGGGGCACCCGTTCCTGATCCTGCACGGCGGGGGCGGCCCGCAGACCGTCGCCGGCTTCGCCGACCTGCTCGCCGGCGCCCGCAGCGCCCGCGTCATCACTCCCACCCACCCCGGATTCGGCGGCACCCCCCGGCCCGGCGGCCTGGCCAGCACCGGCGCCCTGGCCGCCCTCTACACCGACCTGCTGGCCGAGCTCGACCTGGACGACGTCACCGTGGTCGGCAACTCGATCGGCGGCTGGATCGCTGCCGAGATGGCGCTGCTGAACCCGGCCCGGGTGAGCAGCTACATCCTGGTGGACGCCGTCGGCATCGAGGTCCCGGGACATCCGGTCACTGACTTCTTCTCGCTGACCATGGACCAGGTCGCCCAGCTGAGCTACCACGACCCCGACCGGTTCCGCATCGACGTGGCCGCCCTGCCGCCCGCGGCGCAGGCGGCGATGGCGGGCAACCGCTCCTCCCTGGCCGTCTACAGCGGCCCGGCCATGACCGATCCCAGCCTCAGCGGCCGCCTGGCCGGCGTCACGGCTCCCGTCCTGGTGCTCTGGGGCGAGGCCGATCAGATCGTCGACGCCGAGTACGGCCGCGCGCTCGCCGCCGCGATCCCCGGCGGCCAGTTCCGGCTCCTGGCCGGCACCGGGCACCTGCCGCAGATCGAGACCCCCGCCGAGCTGCTCCCGGTGATCTGGGACTTTGCCGACGCCCACGCGGTCAGCCGCCCGGCGCGGTAACCCGGGCCGGCATGGGCGGAGGCCGCGGATCAGATCCGCGGCCTCCGTCGTGTCATGTGCCGGTCAGCCGGTGTAGACGCTGAATTCCCACAGCGAGTACCCGTACTGGGTGGCGCGCGCGGTTCCGTACACCCGGATGTACCGGCCGGTGCCCGAGACCGTCAGGGTCTGGGTGCCGCCCGTCCCGGTGGTGGTGGAATAGATCGGCGTCCACGTCGAGCCATCGGCGGACGTCTGGATCTGGAAGGCCGTCGCGTAGGCGTTCTCCCAGTTCAGCACGACCTTGCAGATCGACTGCGTCGAGCCCAGGTCCACCTGCAGCCACTGCGGGTCCGAGAAGGCGCTCGACCAGCGGGTCCCGAGGTTCCCGTCGGTCGCCGCCGCCGCCGTGAAGCCGGCCTGCAGCGAGGACGCCGTCGTCGGCCTGTTCAGGGCCACGTTGGTGGTCCCGCAGGTGCCGCCCCCGCCGCCGGAACCGGATCCGAAGACCTGGAACTCCCACAGCGAGTAGCCGTACTGGGTGCCGCGTGCGGTCCCGTACACCCGGATGTACCGGCCGCTGCCCGAGACCGTCAGGGTCTGGGTGCCGCCCGTCCCGGTGGTCGTGGAATAGATCGGCGTCCAGGTCGAGCCGTCGTTAGACGTCTGGATCTGGAACGCCTTCCCGTAGGCGGTTTCCCAGTTCAGGACGACCTTGCAGATCGACTGGACGGAGCCCAGGTCCACCTGGAGCCACTGCGGGTCGGAGAAGGCGCTCGACCAGCGGGTCCCGAGGTTCCCGTCGGTCGCCGCTGATGCCGGCGTACCGCCGTTCTCCGTGGAGGACGCCGTGGTGGGCTGGTTCAGCGCGAGGTTGGTCGTGCCGCAGCCACCCCCGCCGCCTCCGCTCACGGTCCAGCTGAACGAGGCAGATCCGGCTGCCCCGGTGCCGTCCCTAGCGGTCACGGTGACGCTGGAGGTGCCCGCCGTGGTCGGGGTCCCCGAGATCAGGCCGGACGAGGAGTTGATCGACAGCCCGGCCGGCAGGCCGGTGGCACTGTAGGTGAGCGTCTGCCCGGAGCCGGAGTCACTGGCAGTGACCGGCACGCTGGCCGCGGTGCCGACTGTCGAGCTCTGGTTGCCGGGGTTGGTCACCGTGACGGTATTGCCACCGCCGCCACCGCTGGGCAGTGTCCATAGCTGCTGCGGGGATCCGGTGCAGGTCTCGATGTCGAGGCGGGAGCCGGTGTTACCGCCGGGGTCGGTGAGGCACAGGCCGGAATTGGGATCGACCTCCTCGCCGTTGGCCTGGTGGGTCCAGCCTTGAGCGGCGCTGCCATTACATGGATACCAGTCGACGTTGGTGCCGCTGGTCTTCCCGGCGCTCACCACATCCAGGCAGCCGCCCTGGGTGCGCAGGGTGCTGTCGGTGTAGGGGGACCACTGCTGGCCCGCGCTGCCGTTGCAGGCGCTCACGCCGATGGGGTTGCCCGCGACGTTCAGCGAGTTCTGGTTGCCGAGGCACAGCCCGTTGATCCCGGTGACCTGCCCGGTCGCGGTGGCGGTCCCGGTGGGGGTGGTGTTGCCGCCCTTTTCGTACACGGCCACGTACGCCGCGCTCAAGGATGCCCCGGACGACGTGGCCGCCGTCGGGGTCGTGGTGCCAGATATCCCGTCCGGGTAGTTGCCGCCCATGGCCAGGTCCCAGATGATGAAGAAACCGTGGTCGATGGCCGCCTGCCAGGCCGCCGTGCCGACCGAGGCCTCGGTGATGGTGCTCTCCACGGTGCCGTCCATCAGGAACTGCAGGGTCTCCGCGCTCGTGTTGGTCCGGTCGATGATCACCGAGTAGGTGTGATAGCCGGTCTGGCAGCCGGAGCCCGCGCCGGGACACGCGATCAGCGGGTGGCCGGGGCTGTTGGCCGAGTCGTGGAGGGTCTGGGAGGCCTCGTTCAGGCCGTTGACATCCTCCATCATGTCGATCTCTCCGGACTGGGGCCAGCCGCCGCCCGTCCGCATGGGCGACCCGAGAGCCCAGAACGCCGGCCAGTACCCGAGGCCGTTGGCCGGATTCGGCTGCTGGATCGACGCGGTCATCTCGAGTTCGCCGCCGGCCGGGGCCGCGAAGTCGTCTCGCGTGCTCTCGATCCGCCCAGACGTCCAGGTCCCGCCGTTGTTAATCGCCTTCAGCACCAGGTGACCGTTGCCGTCCAGGTAGACGTTGTTGGTCGAGTTGGTGGTCTGCTCTTTCTCGCCGGTCCCGAAGCCGGAGCCGATGTCGTAGAACCAGTTCGCCGACGATGGCGCGGACCCGGCCGCACCCGCGAAATTGTCCCCGAACACCGTCGTCCAGCCCGACGGCGGCGGCGGCACGGTGTCGGCTCGCGCCGGGGCGACGCCGGCCAGCGTCGTCAGCACGACGCTGGTCAGGCTTCCGGCCAGCAACACCAGCGTGGTCAGCACCGAGCGCCGCCGGGGCACCCCCGCCCGGCGTCCGGCGCGCCAGGAAGGGTGCACCGCGGCATTCGTCTCGTGATTCATCTGCCAAACCTCCTACCAAGCCCAGGACCCGACACGGGTAGCGCGGAACTCACCACCGCACCTGTGCCATTGATCGGCGGGTGGTGTCAGCGGGTGGTGGCCCAACTTGATACAAGCACCTTTTAGGCTTAATACAAGGCTTTTATAAAGATAAAACTTAACGAGACCGTAGCAGGCTCGTCGAGGCTGGGCAGGCGGCGGCCAGGGGCGGGCGGGGGCAGCAGGGGCGCGGCGCGGGGAGTGGCGGCGCGGGGAGTGGCGGCGCGGGGCTTGACGCGCGGGGCTTGACAATTGCCGCCGGCCCATTCACTCTGTGGTGCAGAGTTAATGGCAGAGAACTCTTTAACGCAGAGGAATTAACATGAGCGAGCCCACCATGGCTCCAGGTCAACCTGGCGACGCCCGGGAACTGGCGGCTCTCGTGTCCGCGGTCCGCACCAAGGTGCGCCGGGACCTGCGGATGACGTCCTTCCCGCTGCTGTTGCTGGGCTCAGCCACGGCGGCCGGGGTGATACCGCAGGTGGCGACGGCAGGCCACGGCGGGTTC
>Ga0080026_10000118_pt1 | contig 17698 bp, 13 predicted proteins | sample OrgsoiDNA2013045_FD_70941 | JGI IMG/M metagenome (GOLD analysis project Ga0080026, IMG submission 70941) | Permafrost soil microbial communities from the Arctic, to analyse light accelerated degradation of dissolved organic matter (DOM) -... | ecosystem: Environmental > Terrestrial > Soil >... | reverse complement strand
GATGTCGTCCTGGGTGGACAGCGGGTTGGACGCCGCGAGCCGGACCCGGCCGCCGCCGGCCGTCACCAGCCGGACCAGCCCGGCCGTCTCGGCCGTGACGTTCAGGCACGCCGCTACCGTAAGCCCGCTGAACGGCTGCTGGCCGGCGACGGCGTCGGTCAGCAGCCGCAGCACCGGCATAGCCCGCCGCGCCCACTCGATCCTGGGCCGGCCGGCGATGGCCAGCCCGGGATCGAGCACGTCGGACACAGCTGGCTCAGTAGCGGTAGTGATCGGACTTGAACGGGCCATCGACCGGGACGCCGAGGTAAGCGGCCTGCTCCTTGGTCAGGGCGGTCAGCCGGACGCCGAGCGCGTCGAGGTGCAGGCGGGCCACCTTCTCGTCCAGGTGCTTGGGCAGGACATGCACGCCCAGCGGGTAGTCGGCCGTCTTGGTGAACAGCTCCACCTGGGCGATGACCTGGTTGGTGAAGCTGTTGGACATGACGAAGCTGGGATGGCCGGTGGCGTTGCCGAGGTTCAGCAGCCGGCCCTCGGACAGGATGATCACGCCGTGGCCGTCGGGGAACGTCCACTCGTCGACCTGCGGCTTGATGTTGATCCGCCGGACGCCCGGCAGCCGGGTCAGCCCGGCCATGTCGATCTCGTTGTCGAAGTGGCCGATGTTGCCCACGATGGCCTGGTGCTTCATCTGGCTCATGTGCTCGGCCGTGATGATGTGGAAGTTCCCCGTCGCGCTGACGAAGATGTCCGCGGTCGCCACCACGTCCTCGAGCCGGGCCACCTGGTAACCGTCCATGGCCGCCTGCAGCGCGCAGATCGGGTCGATCTCGGTCACGATCACCCGGGCGCCCTGGCCGCGCAGCGACTCGGCGCAGCCCTTGCCGACATCGCCGTAACCGCAGACCACGGCGACCTTGCCGCCGATCAGCACGTCGGTGGCGCGGTTGATCCCGTCGATGAGCGAGTGGCGGCAGCCGTACTTGTTGTCGAACTTGGACTTGGTGACCGAGTCGTTCACGTTGATGGCCGGGAAGCGGAGCATTCCGGCGTTGGCCATCTCGTACAGCCGGTGCACCCCGGTGGTGGTCTCCTCGGTGACGCCCTTGATCTCGGCCGCGGCGGCCGTCCACTTGCCGGGCGCCTCCTTCAGCGAGCGGGCCAGGACGTCCAGGATGACCTGCCACTCCTCGGAGTCGTCATCGGCCGGGGCGGGTACCGCTCCGGCGGCCTCGTACTCGGCGCCCTTGTGGACCAGCAAGGTGGCGTCACCGCCGTCGTCCAGCAGCATGTTCGGCCCCGGCTCGCCGGGCCAGGTGAGGGCCTGCTCGGCGCACCACCAGTACTCCTCCATGGACTCGCCCTTCCAGGCGAACACGGGGATGCCCTTGGGGTTGTCCGCGGTCCCGTCCGGTCCCACGGCCACGGCGGCCGCGGCGTGGTCCTGGGTGGAGAAGATGTTGCAGGAGGCCCAGCGGACCTGCGCGCCCAGGGCGGCCAGGGTCTCGATGAGGACGGCCGTCTGCACGGTCATGTGCAGGGACCCGGTGATCCGGGCCCCGGTCAGCGGCCGCTCGTCCGCCCATTCCGCCCGGACGGCCATGAGGCCGGGCATCTCGTGCTCGGCCAGCCGGATCTCCCGGCGGCCGAAATCGGCCAGGGACAGATCGGCGACCTTGAACGGGACAGCTTCAGCGGACATATGCGCTCCTCAGGAGTGAACGGCGGCGTGCTTCGGGTGCTCGGGGCTTGGCGCCTCGAGCCCGGGCACAGGGCTCGGGCACAGGGCTCGGGCGCGGGGCTCCGGCGCGGGGCTCCGGCTCGCGGCGGGGCCGGCGGCAAGGCCGGAACTCGCGCGGACACCATCGACCGTACGGGACGGCGCCTCCTCCGCGCACCTTGGATGGGGCGTTCTTGACAAGAGAATGTTAGATTCGGGCATGCGGATCACGGAAGCGGCGCAGGCGCTGGGTACTTCGCCCCGAATGCTCCGGTATCGAGAGTCGCTCGGGCTGCTTCCGCTGATGCATCAGCGGCGCTCCGGCAGCCGGGGCGGGGCGCAGCGGGCGAGTAGCCGCCGCGGCGGGCCGGGGGACGGCGGGCCGGGGGGCGGCGGGCCTGGGGCGGCGCGCGGAGCCGCCGGACCGAGGCGCGGGGCCGCGGGGCCGGGCGCCGCGCACCGGCAGTTCACCGACGCCGATCTGGCGGCGGCTGCGCTCGGCCTGTCGATCGAGCGCCGCTATGACATCAGTCCGGCGGCGCTGGCCTTCGGGATCCGGGTGCTCGCCGACCCGCGCGTCCGATCCGAGGTCGCTGAGCTCGGCCGCCGGATCGGGCGGATCCAGGCACCACCCGCTCGCGCGCTGGACTTCGAGCAGGAGCGGGCGCAACGGCTGCTGCGAATGGACCAGCAGCGGCCACCAGAGCGGTACCGGCCATGATCATGAAGCCTTTTGTGGGCGGGGGCCCACAAAAGGCTTCACGATCATGGAAAGCTCGGGGAGCGGAGGTAATCGCGTGACAGCTGACCAGCAGGAGAGCTCATCCGGGCTGCCACCGGTCCTGCTGAACAACGATCCGCACGGGTTTGCCTGGCGCGTCTGGCGGGAGCGGACACCCAGGCTGGTAGGCCAGATCAAGGACGCGCATCCCTACGGGCCGGCGCAGCGCCGGGCACTGGACGGCCTGCTGGACGAGATCGCCGGGGGCCTCATCGCCCCGCTCGGACCGGGTGCCCGCGACCAGGGGACCTGGTCCACCTGGGGTGCGGACTACTGCGGGACGCCGTGGCTGGACGCGCCGTTCCTGTGGTCGGAGTCGTACTTCTACCGGCGCCTGCTCGACGCGGTGGGCTTCTTCGCGCCCGGCGCCTGGCAGGGGATCGACCCGTTCGCGTACCTGAAGGACGCCGAGCTGCGGGACCCGGCGCTGGAGCCCGACCTGGCCGCCCTCGACGCCGTGGACCGGCTCCCCGTCCGGGAGCAGGGGCAGGCCAAGCTCATGGCTTCGCTCTGGGGCAACCGGGCGGACCTGGGCTTCCGCATCGGCAGCGCACCGGGATCCGCCGAACTGGAGTCGGCCGGGCTGGTGGCGGACGACAGCTCCGACCTCTGGTCCGCGCTCGGGCCGGACGCCCGGGTCGTCCTGGTCGCCGACAATGCGGGCCGCGAGATGCTGGCCGATCTCGTGCTGATCGACCATCTCCTGCGCACCGGGCAGGCCGGGTCGATCGCCCTGCACGTGAAGCCCAGCCCGTACTACGTGTCCGACGCCACCACGGCGGACGTCCTGGCCTGCCTGCGCCGGCTAGCCACCGGCACCGGCACTGCGGAGCGAACCGGCGGCCGCGTGGCGGCCGCCCTGCGGACGGGGCAGCTCACCCTGGGCACCCACGACTTCTACTGCGCGCCGTGGTCCTATCACCGCATGCCCGCCGACCTCGCGGACCGGTTCCGGCAGGCATCGCTGACCATCCTCAAGGGCGACCTCAACTACCGGCGGCTGGCCGGCGACCGGGCCTGGCCCGCGACGACGCCGTTCGCCAGCGTCACGGCCTACTTTCCCGGCAGCGTCGCGGTCCTCCGCACGCTCAAGTCCGACATGGTCACCGGCCTGAACCCGGCCGTCGTCGCCAGGCTCGAATCCGGCGGCCAGCCCTGGCGCACCGACGGCCGGCACGGCCTGGTCCAGGTCCGGCGCCGGCAGGACGACGCCAGCTGGTCACCTCCGGGTGCCCCGGATCGGCTCGCTGGCAGCTGGTGAGCCAGGGCACGCGGGCGCGAAGGGCCGGGCACAGGCGGCCGGGCGCATAATTGTCGCGTGCCCGCAGTCCCGCTGCCAGCCTCGGCCTGATGGGTCCGAGCGCGCCCGCGGCGATCGCGCGCCTTCCCGGTGCACTTGGCGTCTACCGCTTCCGGGACGCCCGCGGCCGCGTCCTTTACATCGGCCGGGCTACCGCCCTGCGCAGCCGCGTCGCCTCGTACTGGTCGGATCTGCGCGAGCGCGCCCATCTGGCCCCGATGGTGGCCCGGATCGCCCGCATCGAGGCGGTCACCTGCGACTCGCTGCACGAGGCGGCCTGGCTGGAGCGCAACCTGCTCGAGGGCGCGCTCCCCCCGTGGAACCGGACGCCGGGCGGCCAGGAAAGCCTCGTCTATATCCGCCTGGACCAGCGCCCGGTGGCCCCCCGGCTGACCGTCGAGCACCTCAGGCGGCCGGCTGATCACTGGCGGTACTTCGGCCCTTACCTAGGTGGCCTGCGGGCGCGGCAGGCCGTCTCGGCCCTGCACCGGATTCTGCCGCTGGCCTACGCCGGCACCCGGCTGGGCGGCGGCCAGCTCGACATGGCCCGAGCGCGCGGCGTCACCGGGGCCGACCGTGAGCAGCTCATCCGCGGCGTCACCGCGGTTCTGGAACGCCAGCCGGAGGCCATCGGCCGGGCGCGCGCCGGACTGGAGCTAGCTCGCGACCGCGCCGCGCAGGCGCTCGCCTTCGAGCTCGCCGGGCGGATCCAGGACGAGATCCAGGCCCTGGACTGGGTGACCTGCCCGCAGCGAGTCACGACGCTGGAGGCGGACGACTTCGACGCGTGCGGCTGGTGCGGCGAGGTGCTCGTGCGGTTCAGCGTTCGCGGCGGGCGGCTCTGCCACTGGTCGCAGCGCAGCTGCACCAGGTCGCGTGCCGCGCCGCACCTGGCCGTCACGCCGGCGGCCTGGACCGGCTACGCGGGGCGCAACGCGGAGCTGGCCGCCGCGCTCGCCGCGGCCCAGTAAATTCCTGGACGCGCCGCCGCGGCGGCGACATCATGGCAGCGTGGAGCATCTGAGCACCGCCGCGCTGGAATCCGGCCTCGACGACGTCCGGGATTCGCCGCGCGATGGCGGCACGCTCAAGCTGATCGTGCGCCGGCCCGCCATCAATGAGCGTGAGGTGCTCGCCGAGGGCCTGCTCGACCTGCGGGACGGACTGGTCGGCGACACCTGGCGGCAGCGCGGCAGCACCCGCACCGCCGACGGGTCGTCACATCCGGACATGCAGCTGAACGTCATGAACGCCCGCGCGGCCCTGCTCGTGGCCGCCGACCCCGCGCGGCGCCAGCTGGCCGGCGATCAGCTCTACGTCGACCTGGATCTCAGCACCGCAAACCTGCCGCCCGGCACCCGGCTCGCCCTGGGGTCGGCGGTGATCGAGGTCACCGTCCAGCCGCACCGGGGCTGTGCCAAGTTCGCCGCCCGGTTCGGCCTCGACGCCCTGCGGCTGGTCAACTCCCCCGCCGGCCGCGAGCTCCGACTGCGCGGCCTGAATGCCAGGGTCGTCGTGCCCGGGACCATTCGCCCCGGGGACGTGATCCGCAAGCTGCCCGGTGCCGGGCCGGACCTGGCCCTGGCCCTGGCGAGCCCGGGCGCGCTCCGGCCGTGGCCGCCCTGAGCTAGCCCCGCCGGGCATCAGGCGGCTCGTCGCCGCGCCGGGAGCGGAGCGCGGACAGGGCCCACGACCGGCGGGCGGCGCGGACCGCGGGATCGGCGTCGTCGTCACGGGCCGGCTGATAGAGATCCGGCTCGAGGAAAATGTGCTTGGCGATCGGGACCGCCGCCCGCACCCGGCGCTCGGCCGCGTCGATGCCGGCGGCGATGCGGGCCGCCGAGTCACTGCCGGCCACCGCGATCTTCGCGGCTACCAGCAGGGTGTCCGGCCCGACGTGCAGGGTGCGAAGGTGAATAACCCGGTCCACCTCGGGGCCGCCCATGATGGCCGCCACGATCCTGCGCTCCGCGTCCGCGCTGGCCGACTCGCCGATCAGCAGGCTCTTCATCTCGACCGCCAGGACCGCCGCCACGCAGCCCAGCAGCACGCCGATCGCAATCGAGCCGGCCCCGTCCCAGCGCCCGTCGCCGGTGGCCGTCGCCAGCGCCACCCCGGCCAGCGCGAAGATCAGCCCGGCCAGCGCGGCCACGTCCTCCAGCAGCACTGCGGGCAGCTCGGGCGCCTTGGCCCGCCGGATGAAGCTCATCCAGCTGGCCGCGCCCCGGGAATTGTTGGACTCGCGGACCGCCGTGCGCAGCGAGAAGCTCTCCAGGGCGATGGCGATGAACAGGACCGCGAACGCGACGACCGGCAAGGACACCTGCTCGGGGTGCCGGATCCGCTCGATGCCCTCGTAGAGCGAGAACAGCGCGCCCGCGGTGAACAAGACGAGGGCGACGATGAACGCGTAGAAGTACCGCTCGGCCCCGAAGCCGAACTGATGCTCCTCGGTCTCCTCCCGCAGGGCACGGCGCCGGCCGACCAGCAGCAGCGCCTGGTTGCCCGAGTCGGCCACCGAATGCGCCGACTCGGCCAGCAACGAGGCGGACCCGGTGAGGAAGAAGGCCGCGAACTTCGTCGCGGCGATGCCCAGGTTCGCAGCCAGGGCGGCGATAACCGCTCGCCTCCCGCCACCGGCTCCGGCGGCGGGAGGCGTCCGCTCAGCGGTAATCCGCGCTCACTCCTGCCCGTTTCCCGCGGCCGGGTCGCGGGCCTCGTCAATCAGCAGGACGGGGATGCCGTCGCGGACCGGGTAGGCCAGGCCGCAGTCGGCTCCCGTGCAGACCAGCTCACTCGCGGCCCCGTCGGCCCGCAACGGCGCATGGCATTTCGGGCAGGCCAGGATGTCAAGCAGCCATTCGTCGATCTGCACGGGACCTCCTGCATGCGTGTTCCGTGCGCCGCGATCGGCGCAGCCGCCGACCGAACCTCTGCGCGGCTCGGTCGCTAGTCACCGTGCACGATACGCAGGACCTCGTCGCGTACGTCCGCCAGGGTGCCGGCATCGGCCGCCTCCACGTTCAGCCGCAGCAGCGGCTCGGTGTTGGACGGCCGCACGTTAAACCACCAGTCCGGGCCGGAGACCGTTAGCCCGTCTAGATCATCGGTGCTGACGCCCGGCCGCCCGGCGAAGGCGGTCCTGATGGCCCCGGCCACGGCCGCCTGGTCGCTGACCTCGCTGTTGATCTCACCTGTGGCCTCGTACCGGGCGTACTGCGCCAGCAGCTGCGACAGCGGCACGCCGGCCGAGCCGACCGCCGCCAGCACGTGCAGGGCGGCGAGCATCCCCGAGTCGGCGAACCAGATGTCGCGGAAGTAGAAGTGGCCCGAGTGCTCGCCGCCGAAGATGGCCCCCGACTCCGCCATCTTCGCCTTGATAAACGAGTGGCCCACCCTGGTCCGGACGGGGATGCCGCCGTGCTCGGTGACAATCTCGGGCACGGCGCGGGAGGTGATCAGGTTGTGGATGATCGTCGCCCCCGGCTCTCGCGCCAGCTCCCGGACGGCGATCAGCGCGGTGAGGGCTGACGGCGAGACGATCTCGCCGCGCTCGTCGACCACGAAGCAGCGGTCGGCGTCGCCATCGAAGGCCAGCCCGAGGTCCGCACCGCTCTTGATGACGAGCTGCTGCAGATCCGCCATGTTCCGCGGGTCGATAGGGTTCGCCTCATGGTGCGGGAAGTTCCCGTCCAGCTCGAAGTAGAGCGGCTCCAGCTCGATCGGCAGCCCCGCAAAAACGCGCGGGACCGTGTAGCCGGCCATGCCGTTCCCGGCGTCGACCGCGACCTTGAGCGGCCGGATACCGGACAGGTTCACCAGGGTCCGCAGGTGCTCCGCGTACCCGGACAGCAGGTCGCGCTCCGTGATGTGACCGGGCGGGCCATCGTGAGCGGGCACTCCCGCCGCGACCATCTCCTGCAGCTCGACCAGCCCGGTCTCGGCGCCGACCGGGCGGGCGCCCGCGCGGCAGAGCTTGATCCCGTTGTACCGGGCCGGGTTGTGGCTGGCGGTGATCATGGCGCCCGGTAGGTCCAGGCTGCCGCTGGCGTAGTAGAGCAGGTCGGTCGAGCCGAGCCCGGCCGAGATCACGTCCGCGCCCTGCGCCGCCGCGCCCCGGCCGAACGCGGCGGCGAGCGGCGGCGACGACGTCCGCATGTCGTGCGCGGTGACGATGGCCGGGACTCCGGTCAGCCGGACGAAGGCGGCTCCGATGGCCTCGGTGACGTCCTCGTCGAGCTCGTCCGGAACCACGCCGCGGATGTCATAGGCCTTGAAGATCTTCGCGTAATCGGCCACGTGGCCTGCCTTTCGCGCCATCGTCGCGGCCGCTGCCGCGCTGCAGGTGACAGAGCCTACCGGCCGGCCAGGGCCGCGGCGGTTCGTCCGGCCGGCCCGCTGGCCGTTGCCTGGCCGCTGGGCTAGCCGCGCCGCCCGGTCTCGGGCGGGGCGGACCGCAGCACGCGCAGGTGGCCGCGGCGGCCGATTTCGACTCCCTGGCCGACTGGCTCGGCCGGCGTGCGCGGGGTGGTCGCCTCGCGCACGGCGTTGGCGAGCGCTTCCAGGTCGTCGGCGGCCTCGGCCGCGGCGGGCCCGGGTCCCGGCAGCCGGACCACGTCCCAGCCGCGCGGCACGGTCAGCCGGTCGGCATGGCTGGCGCACAGGTCATAGCAGTGCGGTTCGACGTAGGCGGCGAGGGGCCCGAGGACGGCCGTGGAGTCACGGTAGACGTAGGTCAGCGTGAACAGCGCCACCTGCTTGCAGGCTGGCCGCGAGCAGCGGCGAGTACTCAACTGAGGACCCGGCGGCCGGGCTCGCGTACGTCGCTCACAACGGCTGACGGTATCGACCGGCAGGCGGTAATGCCACCACCCGGGGCACTCTGCACGATCGTGTCTCCGAGAGAGACAAAAGTCTGTGGGATACGCTCGGTTACCGTGCAGGACGGCAAAGGTGAGAATCGCCCCGCTCCGGCGATCCGGCGACGCGACAGGCACGGCCGTGGCCTGCGCGGATTGCTGGTACCGATGGAGGTCCCGCTCTACCGCAGCCGCAGCGAGCGCTTCGACGACCTGGTGCTGCTGGCGGTGTCCCAGCTGGAGCCGCGGTGGGAGGCCGAGCTGTCTGGCGTGGAGTTCGCGGTGGAGGAGATCCCGCCTGCCGACCTGGCCAGTGACGACCCGGAGCCAGTGCCGCTGGCGCGGCTGGAGCCGGGGTCCGCGGACGTTGGCAGCCCCGAGCACCCGGCCCGGCCCGCGCGCATCGTGCTCTACCGCCGTCCGCTGATGGCGCGCGCCGACGGGGACGACGAGCTGGGTGAGCTCGTGCTCGACGTCGTGGTCGAGGAGTTCGCCCTCCTGCTCGGCCTGGATCCGCAGATTGTCGACCCCGGCTATCCAGGCGACGAGTAGGCCGGTCCCGGCCGCCGCCCTGCTGCCCGCGGCGCCCGCCCGGACTGGCCAGGGGGAACCTAGTGCCTGGTCCCCGCGGCTGTCAGCGAGTCCTGGGTCGCTGGCAGCGAGACCCAGGTCAGGGCGCTGGTGAGCGGCATGATGGAGCGGACGGTCCCGCCGGAGCTGATGACCCGGCCGATGTAGACGGGTCCGGAGCCGGAGGCCGGCGTCACTTCTACGGCGAAGCTGGCGGACTTACCGCCCGGCGGCGGCCTGACCGGCGTCACGATGGTGTGACCAGCGGCCACGTTGACGGTCGTGGCGCTCTGCCCGGAGAAGGAGATCTTGGAGGTCGCAGTCACGATGCGCACGGTGGCGGCCGCGCCGGGCGCGGAGATAACCAGCTCCGCGGAGCCGGCCGGCCCCGCCGGGTTGGCCGCGGCGAGACCCTGCTCGCTCACGGGCGCCGCGGCGGCGCTGATGGCCCCGGGCGCACCGGTGGCCCCGCCCGGCAGCATGACGGCGGCCGTCACCGGGACGGTGGAGGAGACCCGGATCGCCGCTGCCACGCCGGACAGGGACGGCAGCTGGACGGCTACGGCCGAGTCGCCGGGCAGGTCGATGCCGCTTCCCCCGGTGGGCTGGTAGGAGCCCTTGGCCGTGACGGCGGTGACCTTGATCTGGGCGTTGCCGTTGCCCGGCACGACGATGTAAAGCTGACGCGAGCCGGCGGTGCCTGGCAGGCCGGGGATGACCAGGCTCGCTGCCGGCTGCTGCGCGGCGGGCAGCCAGCCGCCGGCGGCGGTCGCGCCCTTGGCTTCCCGGACCGCGACTGCCACCTGGCCGATGCTGGTGCTGACGTGCAGCGCCATCACCCGCGAGGTGCCCAGGTACTTGCCCAGCGACTGGACGACCATGGCATGCGGCGGAACGACGATTCCCGTGTCCGAGCTGCCCAGCAGCGGGCCGCTATCGGTCAGCGCGCTGACCTGGACGTCGGCGGACTGGGCGTCGGTATTCATGAGGTAGAGCTCGATGTTGGCCGTCGTATCCGCGCCCGGCCCCACAAACCAGAAGTCGGTGCCGGGCGCCGGGCACTGCCCGGTGACCAGGCCGCCCGGGTCGGCCTGCTCAACCTCGAGCCCCTGCGCCATCGCGCCCGTGGCCTGGACCATGACGCCGCCCTGGCCGGGCGCGGTGGTCAGCGCGCCGCTGGTACTGCCGCCGCTGCTGGCGCCGTTAGTACTGCCGCCGTTAGTACCGCCGCTAGCGGTCCCGCTCCGCGGTGCCTTCGTGCCCGCCGTCTTGACCCGGGGGACTGGAACGGCGGAGACGGCCGACGAATTGAGCACGTTAGGCGTCGTGATGGTGCGCACCACGGCTCCGGCCGTCGCGTTGCCAGCCCCCGATAGCCGCGCAACCACGGCACTGCCCTGGCCAGCCGCGGCAGGTACCGCGGCGGACACGACGCTGCCCGCGGTGGCCCCGGCCGAGCCCGGTGCCGGGCACGCCCGGATCGCCGAGGACACGGCGGCCCTGGACGTGCTGCTCAGCGAAGCGCGGCTACCGAGCGTGGTGGGATGACTGACGGCCCCCGCCCCGTATACGGCGGCCAGCCCGGCCGCGACAGCCGCGACTGACAGCAGCCGCCCGCGGGCGCCCCCTGGCAGGCGGATCACCAGGCATCCCTGTCATCCGGCTCATCGCGCTCGGGCGCGGGCCACCGCCGGCGGGACCGCTCGTCGTCTGGTTCGGGCGCAAGCGTCCCGTAAGGCAGCCCTGTCGACGGCAGCGGCTCCAGCGCGTCACCCGCACCGGCCCACCCCGGCTGACTCTCCTGCCAGTCCGGGCCGTCCGCAGGCGGGGAGCCGCCGGGATGGGCACCACGCCAGGCGGATGGCGGCCCGTCGGCGGACCACCGGGGCGGCGGCTCCGCGGCCGGCCGAGGCGCGGCCTGGCCGGCCGCAGGCTGCCCGGCCGCGGGCTGCCCGGCCGCGGGCCAGGGGGCCGGCTGCTCACCGGACCGCCACGACCCTGGCTCGTCACCGGACCGCCACGACGTCCGCTGCTCGCTGGCGGGCCATGACGCGGACGGCTCACTGGCCGGCCACGACGATGGCGGCTCACTGTCAGGCCACGACGGCTGCGACTGCTGCCGCGGCCAGCCACCAGAGGTGGCCGGCGGGCCCGGCGGCTGCTGCGCCTCCTGCCACCTCAGGTCCTGGCCGGCAAGATCGCGGCTGACCTGGCCCGGGCGGCCGGGATCGCGGCGGACTGGCTCCGGGCCGGAGGGCTCGGGCTGCGGCCGGCGCGGCCGGGCAGCCTCCTCCCAGCTGGCCGCGGCGCGCTGCGGTGCCTGCGGCCGGCCAGTCCCCGGCCGACTGTCGCCTGGTGCCGGCGACCGCGTCTCGGGCTGCCCCCGGTAGGCCCCGCCGGGAAGGCTGGAGTCATCCGGATACGGCCAGGCGCCCGTTGGCGACCGGACCGGGGGGGCAGCCCGGCCGGAAGCGGCCCGGTCCGCCGCGGCCCGGTCCGTCCCGGCATCGTCTATTCCGGACCCGTCCCACCCGCGACCGCCGGTCCCGCGCTCGGTGAAGTCGGCGAGGTCCCGCGCAGGCCGGTCATACCCGGAACCGCCGGGACCCGGGCCGCCGACCGCGTCGGCGCCGTACGTGCTGCCGCTGTTCGCGCCGCGACCGTAGGTGCCGCTGTCGTTCGCGCTGCCGCCGAACGCCCCGCCATCGTTGGGGCCGCCGTGCGCGCCCCCGACATTCGGGCCGCCGTACGCGCCACCGTCGCTCGCGCCGCGGCCGTACGCGCCACTGTCAGTGGCGCCGCGCTCGTGGGCGCCGTTGTCAGATGAAGGACTGCCGTACGGAGCACGGTCGTAGGCAGGACTGTCGTAAGCAGGACTGTCGTAAGCACCGCTGCCACGCGGAGTGGCGTCGGAGATGGCGCTGCCCACGGGAGCGCCATACGCGGCCCCGGCGGGCACCGGGTGCTCGGAGGCCGGCTCGCCATAGAGCGGGGGCGGGTCGTCGCTGCTCCGGCGGTCGAAGCCCGCGCGACCGGCCGCGGTGGGGTCGGACCGGCCACCCGGCCGTGGCACGTCCCCGGCAAGCCGGCTACCGGGCTCATCGGCTGGCCAGGCTGCCCGCGACCCGGCGGGCCGCCGGCTGCCGGCCGCCGCGCCGCCCAGGTCGGCCGCATCCGCGCTGGCAGCACCCAGGCTGGCAGCACCCAGGCCAGCAGCCGCCGCTCCGGCAGCGCCCAGGCCGACCGCGCCCGCGCCGGCAGCCCCCGCGCCCGCAGCACCCGCGCCGACTGGAACCGGGCTGGCCGAGTCCGGCGCGTCGGGGGCCGAGTCGTCTGGTGCGCGGTGCGATCCCTGGCCCGCGCCGGCCCGCCGGCGCTGTGGCCCGGACGGTACCGTCTCGTCCTGGCCGGGACGCCGGCCTCGGCGGCCAAGCCCGCGGCCTCGGGACCGGCCCTGCCCGCCGGGCCGGTCGCCGCCCCGTGCGGGGAGCCCCCCGGCGCCCGCCGGCTCTCCGGTCCCGCCCGTACCAGCTCCCCCAGTGTCAGCCCCAGCCTCCGGGGCGGCACCGTCCGCTAGCGCGCTGTCCTCCGTGTTGCCTGCCGCGGCCGTAGCACCGGCGGCTGCCTGAGCCTCGGGGGCCGTCCGGCTCCCTGGCAGCGCCAGCGCGGCGACCACCAGGACGGCGAGCAGCTCCACCGCCAGGCTTGCGTCTCGGCCCAGCTGGCTGCGGCCGATGTCGAGCCTCCCGCCGCCGCTGGGCAGCCGGAATGCCTGCGCCCAGCTGCCCGCGGGCGAGGGCACCGCCTGCAGCTGGCGGCCGTCGAGCGTCGCGTGCCAGCCGCCGGCCGGGTCGGCCACGGTCAGGATCCCGCCGGCCGGGGGAGCCGCCGCCCCGGACGTCCCGACCTGGCCGGACGGCACCGGGACCACGGTCCCGTTCGGCTCCACCACGCTGACCCGCGCAGGCAGGCTGGCCAGCCGCCAGAGATCGAACGAGGGCGTCATGCTGACCGCGCGCAGGCCGTTAATGCCGTTGAGGGTGCGAGCCAGATCCTGGTTGACGGGCGCGCGCATCAGCACGAAGCCGATGTCGAACCGGCTGAGAATCAGCCCCTGGTTGGCGGCCTGCCCGCCGGCCGGGGCCACGAGCGAGGCCACCGCCGTGCTCAGAGCACGCTCGGCGGCCGGCACCGGCGTCAGGTCGCCGTCCCCGAGCGCCGGGCCGCTCCCGCGCAGCAGCAGGTAAGAGACATGCTGGCCAGCCGAGCTCAGGACCAGCGTGCGCGGCTGATCGCCGTTCGCCCCCGACACCGAGACCAGCGCGGGGACGATCTGGCCGCTGGCCGGGCCGATCGGTCCGCTGACGCCATGCAGCAGCCAGGATCCGGCGGCCAGGACGGGCACCGAGCACGCCGCCAGGGCCAGCACGACAACCGCCAGGCCGCGCGTGCTGGCCATCCGCCGCAGGCCGCTGCGCCCGCCGGAGAGCAGGCGGCCCAGGGAATCACCGCCCGCGGCCGCGGCCAGGAGCAGGCCAGCCGCCGCGACGGCCAGGGCTGCGCCCGGCCAGACAGCCACGGCCGGGCCGCCGACCGCGGGCCGGATGGCTACCCGGCTGACCAGGACGGCGACCAGCAGGCCGAGCACGGCCACGGTCCAGCCGGACAGCACCAGGATCCGGCGCCGGGCGGCCACCAGGGCGACGAGCGCGGCCAGGGCCAGGCCCGCCGTCACCCAGAACGGGGGCAGGCCCGGTCCGCCCGGGCTGAGCAGCATCAGCGCGCGGGTGGGCAGCCGGGAGCTGGCGAGCCCGGGCTGCCGGGCCCCGGCCTCCAGGAGCAGCATCGAGGGATGCGCGGCCAGCTCGAAGGTCCACGGGATCAGCAGGACGGGCGGAACGATCACGACGATCGCGAGATTGCGCAGCACGCCCGGGCGGACCTTGCGCAGCCCCAGCGCGGCCGCCGCGGCGGCCACCAGCGCGATCGGCCACAGCAGGGGCACGAACGCGGTGCCGAACGCGAGCGCGAGTCCCGTGGCCCAGGCCGCCCGGCGAGCGATCCGGGGCGGCTGGCTGAACACGCGGCCGGCCAGCAGCCCGATGAGCGGGATCAGCGCGAAGGCGGCGGCCGTGCCCAGGCGGCCAGCCGAGATGGCCCCGGTGGCGACCGGGATCAGCGCGTAGGTAGCCGCGGCCCAGACCCGGACCGGCACGGAGGCAGTGACTCGGCGCAGGGCGAGGAAGGCGGCCATGCCCGCGATCGGGACACTGCCGAGCAAGATCACGTCTACGGCCAGCCACGCCTTGCCGACCGCGATGGTGGCCAGGATCGCCACGATCGCCAGGTAGGGCGGCGCGGCGCTCGGTGAGCCGATACCGGTCGGATGGAAGCCCTGCAGGTATTCCCGCCACAGGCCGGAGGCGCCGCTGGTGGCCGGAAGCAGGGCGCCGCCGCCCAGGGTGCCCGCGCCGAGCACCGCCCGCTCGGCGACGGCGGTCACGATCATCAGGCCGAGGAAGAGCAGGACCCCTGGACTGGTCAGGATGCGCTGGGCAATCCCGCTGTCCACCAGCAGGAAGTCATCGTCGGCTGGGTCCTCGGTGGCATGATGCGAGCCGGCCGTGTCCTGCTGCGCTGACCCGGCCATGGCCGCGGCGAACTCGGCGACCCGGCGGAAGGACCGCCCCGGCGGCAGGTCAGCGCGCAGCCGCCCGTAGGCGGCCCGGCGGCCGCGGGCCCGCATGCGCCGCACGCGCCGCAGCCGCAGCGGGTGACCGAGCACCGAGGCGACCGCGGCCATCTCATCCACCGCCGCCGACACGCGCTTGGCAACCAGGAAGAACAGCGCGCGCAGGATCGACACCATCACGTTGCCGGCCATCGACCTGAGCATCGGGCCGGTCGGAAGGTTGCCGGCCAGGGTCAGCAGCGCGTTCCGCCGGTCCAGCAGCCGGGACCGCCGCCCCACCGACACCGCGCGCCGCCGCCGGGACACGGCCTGCAGGTGGAACACGACCGCGTCGGTCACCACGCGAACCCGGTAGCCCGCGGCGTGCACTCGCCAGCAGAAGTCGATGTCCTCGCGGTACAGGCCCATGCTCGTGTCAAACCCGTGGATCAGGTCCCACACGTCGCGCCGCACCAGCATGCCCGCGCTGCCCACGGCCAGGGTGTCCCGGTCCCCGTCGTGCTGGCCCTGATCGACCTCGCGGGGCTCGATCCCGGTGATCCGGCGGCCCACCGTGTCGATGGTCAGGCCGGCCTCGAGGATCACGTCCCGGTCCGACCAGTCCATCACCTTGGGCCCGAGCACGGCCGCCTTGGGCGTCTCGGCCGCGCCGCGCAGCAACTGCTCAAGCGCGTCGGAGGCCGGCTCGCAGTCGTCGTGCAGCAGCCAGATCCACTCCACGCGCTCGTCGCGGTCGCGATCGGAGCGGGCAGCGCGGCCAGGGCCGGGCACGTTGGCGTTAGCCGCCTTGTGCTGCAGTGCCTTGGCGATCGCGGCACCGTAACCAGTTGTCCGGTCCATGCCGAAGACCACGCTCTGGCCGAGCTTGGCGGCGAGCACCGAGCCGCTGCGATCCCGACTGCCGGTATCCACGGCCACGACCCGCTGCACGGGCCGGGTCTGGCCCAGCAGCGCGTCGATGACATGCGGCAGCCAGCTGGCACCGTCGTGAGCGACGATGACCGCGGTGACGACATGCTGCGGATACGTATCGTTGGGCGCCAAGGGGGTCCGCTTGCTGCTTCCAGGTTCGCTGGCAAGCGCGCCGGGGGTGCTGGCGCGGTCTTGCCCGGGCACGGTACCCGTGAACAATACGCGAACCAGCCCGGCGCCGATGGGCAGACGCAATGGCCGGTGGGCAGACACCAGGCAACCCGCGGCCGGGCCTGCCTGCCCCTACCCGGCGGCGACGTCGCGCGGTCATGGCTGGGCAGTTACGGCAGGGGCCGGCAACAGCGTGGCGTTATAGCGGTGTGGTCATGACAGTGTGATGAAGCGTGGTGATGAAGGCGCGATGACGCAGTACTGACGACCGCCCGGCCGGACGGCAGCTCCCGGCTGAGTCTGCCCGGCAGCCCCCGGCCGGCTAGACCGCCTGCCTTTTGAGCCGGCGCCGCTCGCGCTCGGACAGCCCGCCCCAGATGCCGAACCGCTCGTCGTGCTCCAGCGCGTATTCCAGGCACTCCGCCCGGACGTCGCAGCTGCGGCACACCCGCTTGGCCTCTCTCGTCGAGCCGCCCTTCTCCGGGAAGAACGCCTCTGGGTCGGTCTGCGCGCACAGCGCGCGGTCCTGCCAGCCGACCTCCTGCGCATCATCGGCGCCGATGTCAAACCCCTCGTGCACCAGCGAGACGATGATGTCTGCCACAGCGCACCTCCTGCCCGATCAATAACCCCGTTGTCCCGCTGCCGTGCCCCGGCCCGCGCGAATTACACAACTGAAATTACACGCGCGTGTCTTGGCTCGCGTCAAGCGGGATACGTGATAATGGCCACCCTGTTGCGCACGGATGAGGAGAAAGTCCGGCGCAGTTTTTCCGCGGGTAGCGCCGCCGCGGCGCCCGGTTCCGCCGCCCAAGGAGGCAGACTCCCGGCATGTCCGGAGGGCGCCAGGGCCGAGCGCCGCACCGGCCGGCCACCGGCGCGGGCGGCACCAGGCGGTGCTCGAGCGCCTTGAGCCGGGGGCAAGCGGCGCCGGGCCGCCCCCGGGTTGCGAGACTTCCAGGATGCGCATCACCGTTCTGGCAGGCGGCGTAGGTGCCGCCCGCTTCCTGCGCGGCCTGAAGGCCGCGGCCCCGGACGCCGAGATCACGGTCGTCGGCAACACCGGCGACGACATCGTCTTGTTCGGCCTGCACGTCAGCCCGGATCTCGATACCGTCATGTACACCCTGGGCGGCGGCATCAGCCCCGAGCGCGGATGGGGACGGGCCGATGAGACCTTCACCGTCCTGCCCGAGCTGGCCGCCTACGGGGCCGGACCCGACTGGTTCAGCCTCGGCGACCGGGACATCGCCACGCACATCACCCGCACGGCCATGCTAAGCGCGGGCGCCACGCTGTCGGAGGTGACCCGGCGGCTCTGCGAGCGGTGGCAGCCCGGCATCATCCTGCTCCCGATGTCCGATGACCGGATCGAGACGCACGTGGTCATCGACGAGGGCGCCGGGCCCCGCGCCGTGCACTTCCAGGAATGGTGGGTGCGGCTGCACGCGGCTGTTCCGGCCCAGCAGATCCTGGCCACTGGCGCGGCGCAGGCCAGCCCGGCGCCGGGGGTCCTGGCGGCGATCGAGGCGGCCGACTGCGTGCTGTTCCCGCCCTCCAACCCGGTGGTCAGCATCGGCACGATCCTGGCGGTGCCGGGGATCGCCCGGGCCGTCAGCGGCAAGACCGTGGTCGGGGTGTCCCCGATCATCGGCGACGCGCCGGTGCACGGCATGGCCGATGCCTGCCTGAC
>Ga0080026_10000116_pt1 | contig 17738 bp, 11 predicted proteins | sample OrgsoiDNA2013045_FD_70941 | JGI IMG/M metagenome (GOLD analysis project Ga0080026, IMG submission 70941) | Permafrost soil microbial communities from the Arctic, to analyse light accelerated degradation of dissolved organic matter (DOM) -... | ecosystem: Environmental > Terrestrial > Soil >... | reverse complement strand
CGGGCCTGGTCGCGCGGACGGGGCTGCGGGCCGCCGATTTCGGTCATGCGCAGGACGGGCGCACAGCCGCCGCTCAGCCCGCGTAGAGGGTGTCGATCACGTCCGCGTACTTGCCGTGGACGATCCGGCGCTTGAGCTTCAGGGTCGGCGTCAGCTCCTCGGTATCGGCGGTCCACTCCACCGGCAGCAGCCGCCATGTCTTCACCTGCTGGACTCGGGCCAGCCGCCCGTTCGCCGTCGCCACCGCATCCGCGATCGCCGCGAGAATCACCGGATCGGTGGCCAGCTGGGCCAGCGACGACGCGGGGATCCCGCGTGCCGCCGCCCACGCCGGGGCCACCTCGCCGTCCAGGGTCAGCAGCGCGACCACGTACGGTCGCCGGTCGCCGTACGCCAGCGCCTGGCCGATCAGCGGATGCGCGACGAGCAGGTTCTCGATCGCGGCGGGCGAGATGTTCTCCCCGCCCGAGGTGATGATGAGCTCCTTCTTGCGATCCAGCACCGATACGAAGCCGTCGCCGTCCACCGACCCGATGTCGCCGGTGTGCAGCCAGCCGCCGGAGTCGATCAGCTCCGCGGTGCGGTCGGGCAGGTTGAGATAGCCAGGGCTGTTCAGCGGGCCCCTGGTCAGGATCTCGCCGTCCTCGGCGATCTTCACTTCGATGCCGGCCACCGGCTGGCCCACGGTCCCGAGCTTGAACGCGGACGGGGTGTTGGTCGTGAACGCCCCAGTGGTCTCGGTCATCCCGTACACGTCCAGGATCTTCATTCCGAGCCCGGCGAAGAAGGTCCCGACCTCGGGCGGCAGCGGCGCTGCCGCGCTGACCACGACCTCCGCGTCGGCCAGCCCGAGCAGCGAGCGGATCGGCCGCAGCACGCTCGCCTCCGCCTGCGCGAACTCGGCCGCCAGCTCGTCCGGCGTGCTCCGCCCGTACTGGCAGCTCTGCACGTACCGCAGCCCGGTGTCCATCGCCGCCGCCACCGCGGCCTTGTTCCCCTCGTCCTGCTCGGCGGCGAGCAGGGCCTGGAGGCCGGCCTGGATCTTCTCCCACACTCTCGGCACCCCGAAGAACGCGGTCGGCTTGACCTCGCCGATGGTTGCGACCAGCTCGGTCGAGGCGTTATGGCAGAAATACGTGTGCCCGCCGTTGTAGACGGCCAGGTAGAGCGTGAACATCCGCTCGGCGATATGGGCGAGCGGCAGGTAGGAAACCCACCGCACGTGCGGTGCGGCGTTGCCGGACTCCGTGGCGCTGGCCAGCTCGTAGAGGATGCTGGCGTGCGTGATCACGACGCCCTTGGGGTTGCCGGTGGTGCCCGAGGTGTAGAGCAGGGTGGCCGGGTCCTCCGGGCGGATCGCGGCCGTCCTGCTGGTGACCTGCGGCGCGGCGGCGGCCATCCGCTCGCTGCCGAGCGCCAGGAAGTCCGGCCAGCTCAGGTAGAGGTCCCCGGCCGGGCAGACCGCCGGATCCCGCACGATGACCTTCTCCAGGCCGGGCAGCTCGGCGAGGACCGGCTGCCAGCGCGCGAGTTCCGCCGGGCCGTCGAGCACCGCGATCCTGACGTCGCAGTCGCTGGCGACGAAAGCAACCTGGTCGGCGGCGAGCGTGGCGTAGAACGTCACCGGCACTCCCCCGGCGTGCATAACGCCGAAGTCGGCGAGCACGTGCTCGAGCCGGTTGGCCATCATCAGCGCGACCCGCTCCCCTGGTTCCAGGCCGAGCGCCACGAACCCGGCCGCCAGCTGAAGTGCCACCTCCCTGGTCTGGCGCCAGGTGATGGTCTGCCACGGGCCGTCGTCCCGGTCGGAATAGGCGGGCAGCTCGCCCCAGCCCTGCGCGGTGGCCAGTAGGACATCGCAGACAGTGCGTCCCGCCGCCATCTTCTCGATTGCCGTCCGCTGCTCCTGGACCTGGCTCGTCACTGACTACCTCCGCCGGAAAGAACTCGCTTGCCCGTCATGGCACCATGCCGGCCGCCCGGGCCGCAAGGCTGCAGTTCACTACAGTCTCGGGTATGACGACGACCGGCACGAGCGTCCGGCTGACCCAGTACGCCCGCGGCGGCGGCTGCGCCTGCAAGATCCCTCCCGGCGAGCTTGAGGAGGCAGTCGCGCGGCTGATTCCCGGCCGGCAGCCGGCCGATCTGCTCATCGGGGTGGAGCACGGCGATGACGCCGCCGTGGTTCAGATCAGCCCGACGCGGGCGATCGTGGCGACAGCGGATTTCTTCACCCCGGTGGTGGACGATGCGTACACGTTCGGCCGGATCGCCGCGGCGAACGCGTTGTCCGACGTGTACGCGGTGGGCGGCGAGCCGCTCGTCGCCCTGAACCTGCTCGGCTGGCCGCGGGACACGCTGAGCCTGGACCTGGCCGCCGAGGTGCTGCGCGGCGGCCTGCAGATAGCGCGCGAGGCGGGCTGCCATGTCGCGGGCGGGCACAGCATCGACGATCCCGAGCCGAAGTACGGCATGGCGGTGACCGGCCTGGCCGACCCGGCGGCGCTGCTGCGGATCGACGCCGGAGCGCCCGGCCTGCCGCTGTCGGTGACCAAGCCGCTGGGCACCGGGGTGCTCAACTCGATGCACAAGGCCACCGGGACGGTGAGCCAGCAGGCGATCGAGGTAATGACGACCCTGAATGCGCGCGCCAGCCGGCAGGCACTGGACGCGGGTGCCCGATGCGCCACGGACATCACCGGCTTCGGGCTGCTCGGCCACCTGTTCAAGCTGGCCAGGGCGAGCGGGGTCACCGCGGTCATTGATCACGCTGCCGTGCCGCTGATCGAGGGAGCCAGGCAGGCGCTGCGCGCGGGGCATGTGCCCGGCGGCAGCCGGCGCAACCTGGACTGGGTCAGCCCGCACGCTGACTTCGGCGCCGCCCCGCAGGAGGACCTGCTGCTGCTGGCCGACGCGCAGACCTCCGGCGGCCTGCTCGTGGCCGGCGAGATACCCGGCGCCACGGTGATCGGCGAACTCATCCCCCGCGGCGAGGCGGTGCTGATCGTCCGGTGACCCGTCGGCTGGCGAAGGTAACAAACTACGCACATTAACGAGGGGTGTCCGGCAGCTGTCCTCCCCGGCTGACCAGCCAGAGGGCGGCTGCCGCGGCGCTGTGCCGCGCCTGGCTCGGCCCTGAGCCGCAGCTCGCATCCTGAGGGCGAACTGAACGTGTGCCGGCCTCGACTAGTATTTCGGGTGCCGTTGCTGCGACATGCGCGTCCGTGAGCGGTCAGCTCACCGAGAACTCGGACACCGTCGGCATTGCGCCGTGTATCGCGAACTACCTGCCGGGAGCGGGCCAGCTGTAGATCCATCGGAGGAAGCCCATCATGCGCGCTCAGGCCGAGCTGACCCGGCCCGACAACGCGTGGCCGCCCGCCGGGGCACGGTACCGCCGGGCTCACCTGATCGCGGCGGCCGCCTTCATCATCGCGCTCGCCGCGTACATCGCGGACGTGCTGGGCCATCCGCTGCACGACATGCTGGCCTGGTTCGACCTCGGCGTGTACAGGGACGCCGGCCTGCTCGCCCGGCACTCACCCACGTCGCTGTACAGCTGGAAGCTGATTCCGGGGGTCAGGTTCACCTACACGCCGTTCGCGGCGGTCCTGTTCGCCGGCGCATCCATGCTGCCCTGGGGGGTGCTGACCTGGCTGATGACCGTGATCAGCCTCGCCGTGGTGCCGGCGGGGGCCTGGCTCACGTTCGGAGCGCTCGGCTGGACCGGGCGGAACCGGGCGGCCGCCGTGCTCGGCCTCAGCGCAGTCGTGCTGTGGAGCGAGCCCGTGCAGCGGGCCCTGCATCTGGGGCAGATCGAGCTCATGCTGATGCTCCTGATCATCTGGGACCTCTGCCAGAGCGACCGGCGCTGGTGGAAGGGCGCGGGAATCGGCCTGGCGGCCGGGATCAAGCTCGTGCCGCTGATCTTCATCCCGTACCTCATCCTGACCGGCAAGCTGCGGCAGGCGGCGGCCGCGGCGATCACGTTCGCTGCCACCATCGTGATCGGGTTCGTTTTCTTGCCGCAGGCCTCGGCCACGTGGTGGCTCACCGGGTACTTCCTGCATGCGCGCAAGGTCGGAGCGGTCGGCGCGCTGGTGAATCAGTCACTGCTGGGCTTCCTCACCAGGGCCATGGGCACGCTGCCCGCGGCGACGCCGGTCTGGATCGGCGTCAGCGTGGTCGTCGGGGTGCTCGGGCTCGGCGCGGCCGCGCTCCTGCACCGCGCGGGCAGGCCGGTCCATGGCTGGGCGGCCTGCGCGCTGACCGGCCTGCTCATCTCGCCGGTCAGCTGGGATCACCACTGGGTCTGGATCCTGGCCATCCTGGCTATCCTGGCGGACCTGGCAGTGCGGGCCCGAGGGCGTGCACGCTGGGGATACTGGTCATTTGCCGGGATCCTGGCGGTGCTCTTCGGGGGCTGGCCTGACCACTGGGCGGGTCCTAAGGCATTCGTGGTGGCGAAGGGTTTTCTGGTCGCGCTCGTCACGCCCGGCCATGACGGGTTCAGCTTCGCCGGGCACAGCCGGCCGCCTGGCCGTCACCCGCGGCCTGCCCGGCACCAGCACCTGCCCGGCGCCGGCCTGGGCCAGCGCGGCCCGTCCGCGCACGGCGCCTACCCGCTTGGCCACTACCGTCATGCCAGCCGTCCGGGAGTTATCTACGACCTGCACGGGTTCCAGGTGATTACCTGGAATCTCTACGTGCTGGCCGGGCTCATCCTTTTCGGCCTGATGCTCGCCGCCGCGTGGCGCGTGCGCCGCGAAAGCGGCCTGATCGGGATCGTCGCCCGGTCGCCCTTGCGGCGCTGGCTGCGGTCGCGCGAGCTCGCGGAGACCGGCCAAGCGGAGCCTTGACCAGCGGAGCGCTGTGGCACCTGAAGTAAACGGTGTCAACATATGCGAGTCGCCACTGACACGGCGACACGGTGACGCCGGGCGGCTAGCTCAGGCGCGCGGGCGCGGTGATGCCGTCGATGATCACATCCATGGTGCGACTGATGGATCTCGTCCGCTCCGGCTCGGTCAGGGTGGCCAGCGGCCCGTCGAGCAGCAGGGCGGACAGGCCGTGCACGGCCGACCAGGTGGCGATCTCGGCGAGGGGGCGGCGGTCGGGTGCGAGCAGGCCGCAGTCGACGAGGTCATCGAGTACGCCGGCCAGCACCTGGTAGGGGCGGCTCGACGCGATACGCGCCGGGGCGTCTGAAATGTCACTGTCCGGCCGGCAGAATGCCGTGCGGAACAGGCCGGGGTCGGCCAGGGCGAACCTAACGTAGGCGGTTCCGAGGATCCGGAACCGCCGAACCGCCTCGTCGGCGGGGTCGGGCAGGGCCTCACCGGTCTCCAGGCCAGCCTGCATGGCTGCAGTCAGGGCCGCCAGAGCCCGCATCTTGACCGCGTGCAGGAGATCCCCGTGGTCAGCGAAATGCCGGTACGCGGCGGCTGCCGAGACGCCGGTCCGCCGCGCAGCCTCCCTGAGCACCACCGCCCCCGGGCCGCCGCCTCGGGCCATGTCGGTCGCCGTGTCGGCAAGCGCGTTGGCCAGGTCACCGTGGTGATAGGCGGCGCGCCCGGCGCGGGTCTGGGTCACTGGTCCATAGTGCGGCATGACCTGGAAGTTGACAACGTTCACTTGATCCGCCGGCCCATCTCCCTCGTCCCGTAGCCGCCGAGTTCCTCCACCGCGGCCTGGAACCGGGCGGAATGCATCAGCGCCCACAGCGGAGCCAGGCGCGGGCTCTCCATGTCCTCGGTGCTCACGACGAGGTCATACGGCTCGCGTGTCACCGGCAAGAAGTCAAGGGCGAAGGCACGCGCAGCAGCCATGATCCCCATGCCGGCATCGCCGCGCCCGGCGGCGACTGCCGCCGCCACCGCCAGATGGGTGGGCTCCTCGCGCGCGTAGCCGTCGATGGCGTCGGAACTGATCCCGCGCAGACGCAGCTCGTGGTCCAGCAGCACGCGGGTGCCTGCCCCTCGCTGACGGTTGACATAGCGCACGCCTGCGCGAGCCAGATCTTCGATGTCCCGCAGGCCGAGCGGGTTGCCAGCGGCGACAATCAGCCCCTGATCGCGGTGCACGAGCCGCACGACGGACACCTCGCGCCCGCCAAGAATGCGGCTCAGGTAGGGCAGCGTGTACTCGCCGGTGGCCGGGTCCAGCAGGTGGGACCCGGCGATATGACACAGCCCGTCGCGCAGGGCTACGAGCCCTCCGAGCGAGCCGACGTTCGAGGAGGCCAGCGTGACCCGGGGGTCGTCGGCGCGCAGCGCGGAGGCGGCGAGGTCAAGGACGAGGTCATGGGAGCCGATGGCGACGACGGTGTGCTCGATCTCGGCCAGGCCGCGCAGCAGCTCGATCTCGACCTCGTCACCGGGATGGTGGCCTTCCAGCCCGGCCGGCACGACGAGGAGCCCGTCGGCCCGGACCAGCGAGGTAAGCACCCCGGCGCCGCGGGGCAGCGGGGTGGCGACCATCGTGCCGCCCACCACGCCCAGGCGCACCCGCACCCAGTCGTCCATGCCCAGGGGGGAGGCGAGCTTGCGGGCCAGCCGCGCCCGGGTCCGCGGGCGGCTGCGGGGCACTGCGCCCTCCAGCTCAGCCAGCAGCGGCTCAGCGAAGATGTCGAAGGTCAGCGCGGCGGAGACCGGATAGCCAGGCGCCCCGAGAACGGGCGTGCCTTCGACGACGCCGAGCACCACCGGGTGGCCGGGCCGCACGGCGACGCCGTGCACGGCCAGTGTCCCGAGCTGAGCTACGATCCTGGCGGTGTAGTCGTCACGGCCTGCACTCGAGCCAGCCACGATGATGAGCAGATCGCAGTCGGCCACGGCGGCGCTGACCGCCTTGGCGATGCCGACGGGATCGTCGGGCTCGATCGGCAGGCAGTGGGCCGCACAGCCGGCCTCGCGTGCCTGGGTGGCCAGCATGAGCGAGTTGGTGTCGATGATCTGCCCGGGACCGGTCTCAGAGCCGATGGATCGCACCTCGTCACCGGTGGGCAGGACGGCCACGACGGGCGTGCGCCGCACCAGCAGGTGAGTGGCTCCCGCCGCCGCGGCCGCGGCGAGATCGACGGCTCGCAGCCGGTGACCCTCGGGCAGCAGCAGCTCGGCGGTGCTCACGTCCTCGCCGATCGAGCGTACGTGCTGATAGGGCGGCACGGCCGCGCGGAGCTCGGCGCTGCTGCCGCAGTAGTGCACCTGCTCTCGCATGACGACCGCATCGCGCCCGTCGGGCATCGGGTCGCCGGTGTCCACGATGTCGTAGGCGCCCGGCTTCAGGCAGACCGGGGTCGTCTCGCTGGCGCCGAGGGTGTCGGCTGCGAGCACGGCGATCCCGTCCATGCCAGCCGCATCGAAGGGCGGTGAGGAACGGGTGGCCCACAGAGGTCCGGCAGTGACCCGGCCCGCGGCCTCTTCGAGCCGGACCCGCAGGCTCGGCAGCCTGGCCGGGCAGCCTGCGGCCTCGCGCGCGCTGCGCCAGGCATCGAGGGCTCGGGCGGCGGGCACGTCGCGGATGAACGGGCTATCAGCCATGACCGTGGTCAACGGTACAGGGTGACCTCGACCTCGGTGCCGGAGTCGAGTCCCGTCGCCTCCGCCGGAACGATCACGTAGCCGTCGGCCTCGGTGAGGACCGACAGCAGCGCCGAGAGCCCGAAGATCGGGGAAGCGATGCCGTCACGAACGCGGACCTGGACGACATCCAGGCGTCCGGTGGCAGATGCCAGGTCACGCTCCAGGCGCGCGTGCACGACCGGCTCGGCCGGAGGCCTTGTGCAGCCGCCGACGCGACGCACGAGCGGCATCCCGATCAGCCGGAAGACCACGAGCGCCGAGCGGGGGTTGCCGGGCAGCCCGATGACCGGTACCTCCGCGCACTCGGCCAGCAGCGTCGGCTTGCCGGGCCGGATCGCGATCCCGTGGCACCAGATGCCCGGCTGACCGAGGCAGCCTACGGCGGCGGCGGTCCCATCGCGCGCCCCGACCGACGAGCCGGCCGAGATCACGATCATGTCGCTACTGGCGAGCGCGGCGCGAAGCGCGGTCTCAAGCGCGGCAGGATCGTCGGGGACGATGCCGCCCGGACGCGGCTCGCCGCCCGCCTCGGTGATCTGCGCAGCGAGGGCAACCGCCAGCGCGTCCCGCACCTGCCCAGGGCGCAGCTGCGCGGTGTCGGGCGGCACTACCTCATCGCCGGTGGAGAAGATCGCCACCCGCGGACGGGCATGGACGGCTACACGCGTGACGCCGGCTGCCGCCAGCATGCCGAGATCCTGGGCCCGCAGCGGACGGCCTGCCGGGACGAGCTCGGCACCGGGAGCCGCGTCCTCGTCGGCCCGCACGACCCCCTCGCCAGGGGCGACGGGGCGCACGACCTCGATCGTGCCCGGCATCGCTTCCTGCGTGTACTCGACCATGATCACGGCGTCGGCGCCCGGAGGCAGGACACCGCCGGTCGGAATGCTCAGTACCGTGCCCGGGCCGACGGCCGCCTCAGCCGCGGCGCCCATCAGGACGGCCCCGGCCACGTCGAGATAGCCGGGAAGCCCGTCTGAGACGCCGTAGGTATCCGCGGCCCGCACGGCGTATCCGTCCACCGTCGAGCGCGCGAAACCGGGCAGCGCATGCGATGCGGTGACCGGCGCCACCGGAACTCGCCGCAGAGCCTCGGTGATCGGGATGGTCTCCGCCGAGGTTCGCCGCCCGGGCCGGAACCCGGTCAGCGCCTCGGCGACCGTCCGAGTGGTGAAGAATTCCCGGCCCGCATGTCCGAGCATGTCAGGCTTCGTCACCATTCTCCTGGCCCGCAGCTCGCCCGGCGCCTGGCTGGCCCGCTGGCCGGCCGCCATGTGCCTGCTCGGGAGGCTGCGCGGGGTGCGGGTGCGGTTGCGCTGCCGTGGCTCCGCGTGGCAGCCCGAGCACGCTCAGCACGGGACCCAGGGCGACCTGGCCGAGCCCGCAGATCGACGTCTTGCGCATGGTCTCCTCCAATCGCAGGATGCGACCGTCCACGTCACCAGGGCCGCCGCCGTCCGCCAGCAGGTCGCTGAGTATCTGGTGGGCCTTGGTGGATCCGACCCGGCACGGAACGCACTTGCCGCACGACTCATCACGGAAGAAGCGCAGCACGTTCGTTGCCGCGGCGAGCAGGTCGGTGCCCTCGGCCAGCACGACGAGCGCGCCAGAGCCGAGCATGGACCCGGCCTTGGCCAGCGCGTCGAAATCGAGCGGCACGTCGAGCCGGTCAGGCCCGAGGAAATTCGATGAGGCGCCGCCTGGCTGGATCGCGCCCAGCGCCCGGCCGCCTGCCACCCCTCCGGCGAGCTCCAGGAGCTGCCTGGCGGTGCTGCCCAGGGGAACGCAGTAGACGCCAGGGCGCTCGACATGGCCGGAGACCGCGAAGAACTTCAGCCCGCTGGAGCCGCCGGTGCCCTGCTGCTTCCACCAGTCGGCCCCGCGCTGGATGATGATCGGGACATGGGCGAAGGTCTCGACCGAGTTCATCAGCGTCGGCTGTCCCCAGAGGCCGTAGATACCCGGGAACGGCGGCTTGTTGCGCGGCTCCCCGCGGTGACCCTCCATGCACTCGATCAGCGCTGATTCCTCACCAAGGATGTAACCGCCCGGCGAGGTGAACACCTCGATCGAGAGCCGGCGGCCGGTGCCGGCAACGTCATCCCCGGCCAGCCCGGCCGCGCGCAGCGCCTCGATCTCACGGCGGATGACCGCCTCCTCGGGGCCGTACTCATGCCGGATAAAGACCCAGCCCTCCTCGGCGCCGACCGCTACCATCCCGAGCAGCAGCCCCTCCAGCACGAGATGCGGCTGCTCGGCGAGGATCTGCCGGTCCTTGAATGTCCCGGGCTCGGACTCGTCTGCGTTGCAGATGGCGTATTTCGGCCTGGCCGCCTGCGCGGCGACAAGCTCCCATTTCCGGCCCGCCGGAAAGCCGGCGCCGCCCATCCCGCGCAGTCCGGAGTCCTGCAGGATGGCGATGAGACGGCCGGGGTCAAGCTCGCCGGACAGCACGGCGCGCAGCGTCCCGTAGCGCTCCTGCCCGGCGCCGTAGGGGTCGTTGGGCCATGGCGTGCCGCCGCCGTAGGCTCGCGTGGCCGGCGTGGCTCGCGTGGCCGGCGACGGCGACGGCGTCGCCGTGGGAGTGGGCGCGGGCTGTGCCGGCTGCCTGGCTCGCGCCGCGTCGATCAGCGCGTCGGCCTCGTCGGCCACCACGGGGCGTTCATTGACCGCCACCGCGGGCGCCGCGTCGCACCGGCCTATGCAGGACACCTCGACGAGCTCGATGTCGGCGTCCTCGCCGTAACGTTCCCGCAGCGCCGCGATGCGCTGGTCTGCGCCCTGCAGCCAGCAGGACAGGTCGTGGCAGACGTGCAGCGCGACCTTGCCCGGCGGGTCGGTGCGGAAATGCGGGTAGAACGAGATCAGCCCCTCGATCTCATACAGCGGCCGGTGAACGTCCCTGGACAGGGTGACCAGTTCCTCGCGCGGCAGCCAGCCGAGCCGCTCCTGGATGGCGTGCAGCGCCGGGATCAGGCTGGGACCGGGGAACTTGCCCGCCCTCGCCTCGACACCGGGCACCCGCGCCTGGGCCTTCGCCATCACTGGCCCCCGGTCTGCGATGCGGCTCCGCTGGCCGTTTCTGGACGGGCCGGATCAGCCGCTGCCTCGATCCGCACGGCGCAGAACTTGAACTCGGGGATCTTGCCGACCGGGTCGATCTCGTCGATGGTCAGCAGGTTGGCCGCCGCCTCACGGAAGTGGAACGGGATGAAGCAGTTGCCGCGGCCTTCCCGGTGCGAGAAGCGGGTCTCGAGCACGATCGTGCCGCGGCGCGAGCTCACCCTGGCCATCTCGCCGTCGGCCAGGCCGAGTTCGGCGGCGTCGTCCGGATGCAGGTACACCTGAGCAATCGGCGAGATGGCATCGAGCGCGAACGACCGGCGGGTCATCGAGCCGGTATGCCAGTGCTCCAGCAGCCGGCCGGTGTTGAGGATGAAGGGGTACTCGGCATTCGGCAGTTCCTTGGCCGGCAGCCACTGCGCAGGTACGAGGTGCGCGAGCCCGTCAGCGGTGTTGAACCGCTCGCCGAACATGACGACGGTACCGTCACTGTGCTCGGGGTCCGCGTTCGGGTAGAGCTTGCCGGTCGGCCCGAGGTTGTCGTAGCTCAGGTTGGCGTAGCTGCTCATCAGCGAGACGATCTCCTCGAAGATCTCGCGCGGCGAGGCGTAGTCCCAGCCGAGCCCGATCCGGTTGGCGATGTCCTGGACGATCTCCCAGTCCACCCGGGCGCCCCCCGGCGGGTCGAGCACCCTGCGCCCGAGCTGGACCCGGCGGTCGGTGTTGGTGTACGTGCCGTCCTTCTCCAGGTAGGAGGACGCGGGCAGGATGACATCGGCGAACTCGGACGTCTCGGTGAGGAAGATGTCCTGGACGACGAGGAAGTCGAGGGCCGACAGGGCCTTGCGGACCTTGTTGATGTTGGGGTCGGACAGGAACGGGTTCTCGCCCATCATGTACATCCCGCGCACTCCGCCCTTGAGCACGGAGCCGATGATCTCGGTGACGGTAAGTCCCCGCTTCGGGTCGAGCTCAGTCCCCCACGCCTGCTCGAACCTGGCGCGCACCGCGGGGTCGTCCGCCTTCTGATAGTCGGGGTAGAACATCGGGACCAGGCCCATGTCCGAGGAGCCCTGGACGTTGTTCTGCCCGCGCAGCGGATGCAGGCCGCTGCCCGGCCTGCCGACGTTGCCGGTGATCGCGCACAGGGCGATGAGGCAGCGGGCGTTGTCGGTGCCCGTCGTGTGCTGCGAGATCCCCATGCCCCAGAAGATGACGCCCGCCGACGCCTCGCCCCACGCCCTGGCCACTCGCCGGATGACCGCGGCGTCCACCCCGGTGATCTGGGCGGCCCGCTCCGGCGGGTACTGGCTGACGGTCTCGGCGAGTGCCTCGTAGTTGGTGGTCCGCTGCTCGATGAAGTCGCGGTCGGTCAGCCCGAGCTTGATCACCTCGTGCATGATGCCGTTGTAGAACGCGACATCGGTGCCGGGCTTCAGCTGGCAGAAGATGTCGGCATGATCGGACATCTTGTCGGCACGGGGATCGACATAGATGATCGTCGTGCCCCTGCGGCGTGCCTGCTTGAAGAACGACGACGCGACCGGGTGGTTGGCGGTCGGGTTGCTTCCGGTGACGATCGCCACGTCGGCGTTCACCACGTCGCCGTAGGTGGTGGAGACCGCGCCGGAGCCGATGCCCTCGAAGAGCGCGGCCACGCTGGAGGCGTGGCACAGGCGGGTGCAGTGGTCGACGTTGTTGGTGTGGAAGCCGGTCCTGATCAGCTTCTGGAAGAGGTATGCCTCCTCGTTGGAGCACTTGGCCGACCCGAAGCCGGCGATGGCGCCAGGCCCGCTCTGGGCGTGTATCTCGGTCAGCCGGCGGGCAACGAGGTCCAGTGCCTCATCCCAGGTGGCCTCGCGGAAATACGGCAGGACCTCGGCGTAGTCGACCAGGCCGCCGGGCCTGCGCCGACGGCGCCGCTCCCCGCCGTCCCCGTTCTTCCCGCCGTCCCCGTTCTTCCCGCGGCCGCCGTCCGGGCGGTTGCCGCCGTCCGGGCGGCTGCCGCCCGGCTGCCGGATCCCGGCACCCGCGTCGGCACGGCCCATTCCGCCGCCGCGATCACCCTCCGGCCCGTTCATCTCGCCGCGCACTGCGGCCGAGAGGGCGCCCTTGGGATAGGCCGCCTCCCGGCGGATGAGCGGCGTGGTGAGCCGCTGTGGTGAGGCGGCGTAGTCCCAGCCGTAGCGGCCCTTGACGCACAGCCGGCCCTGGGAGCCCGGCTGGTCGCGGCCCTCGGCGAAGGCGATGGCGCCGCGCTCGCGGTCGACCTGGTAGGTCAGGGCGCAGCCGACGCCGCAGTACGGGCACACGCTGTCCACCGCGTCGAGCTCGCTGCGCGGCCGGATCGGAATGTTGTTGATCGGCTTGTTGGTCAGCGCTCCCGTCGGGCAGGCCGCGACGCATTCCCCGCAGGTAACGCACGACGACGCGCCCATCGGGTCGTTCAGGTCGAAGGCGATCCGGGTCGCGTAGCCCTTGCCGCTGCGGCCGATGACGTCATTGCCCTGGATGTCGTCGCAGGCCCGGACGCAGCGGTCGCACAGGATGCACGCGTCGTGGTCAACCGCGATGACCGGGTTGGAGAGGTCCGCGCCGCGGCCCGAGGCCGTGGGCAGGCCGATCTCGCCGGTCAGCCCGAAGTGATCGGCCAGGGCGAGCAGCTCGTTGTCGCCGGTGGTGACCTGCTTGGGGTCGCGCTCGCGCGCGGGCTGGTCGGCGAGCAGCAACTCGGTCAGCGTCGCCCGGTTGCGCTCGATGTCCTCGGTGGCGGTCTTGACATCCATGCCGTCTTCGCACGGGCGCACGCAGGCGGCGGCGTAGGCGCGCGCCCCGACGTCCACGACGCACATGCGGCAGACGCCGACCGGATCGTAGCGCTCGTCGTGGCACAGGACCGGGATGTCGATTCCCGCCCGCTGGGCCGCGGCCCAGATGGTCGTGCCCTCCGGGACGGTGATCTGGACTCCGTCGACCGTCAGGGTGACCGTCCGAGACCTGGCGGGAGCATCAATGACCATACAAGCAGTATCTTCCCTTGCGGGACCTTAGCTCAACTGAAGATCCGTGAGGCTGGCCTGATCGGGCCGGCCCTCGGGGTCAAGCCCGCGGGCGGCGTAGTAGCCGGCGATCATGCCGCGCAATCGCTCTGGTGTCAGCGCGGCGACGCGGCCGGACCCGATCCGCAGCGGCTCGGACAGCAGCCGCTCCGGCAGCCAGTCGTCCTGCGGCCGCCAGCCTTCGCGGATGTTGAACACGCGCTTGGCCATGACGATCCGGCGCGCGGTCTGCCGCAGTTCGGCTGCGTCGACATCCCAGCCCGTCACCGCGGACAGCAGCGCCGCCCACTCCTCGAAGGGCTCGCTGAAGACTCCGCGCAGGAACTTGCACAGGATGAGAGAGTCCATGACTGCTGCCCGGTCCTCGGTCTGGACCGCCGCCGCGACATGAGCGTCGCCGCCCGCTAGCCGGTCGAGGTCACCGGACAGGTCGGCTTCGTACGCGCCCGAGCGGTTGTGATCAGCGCCCCGCGGGTTCACCGCCAGGCCCAGTGCCATGGCCTGCATCGTGCGAGGCTCGTAGCCGGGCAGCTCCAGGCCCTTGACGTGCGGCGCGAACGCCGCCGAGCCGCCGCCGACGTGCTCGGCAGCGCGCCGCGACCCCTCGGCGAGCAGCTCGCCCAGGCCCTGGCGGGCGCCGATCTCCTCCAGCGCCCGCATGAGCCCTTCCGCGTCGCCGAACCGCAGCCACGGTGCGTCGATCAGGCCGCGCTCGGCGCACTCCATCGCCCAGGCGATCGTGCCGCCGGCCGAGATGGTGTCCACCCCCAGCTCGTCGCATCTACCGCTGGCGGCAAGCACCGCGTCGGGGTCAGACACCCCGCACATCGGGCCGAGCGCAAAGACGTTCTCGTACTCCACCCGGATCTTCTTGCCGCCGCGGGCGGAGTAGATGTGCTCGCAGCCGATCGTGCACGAGGCGCAGCTGTTGCGCGTGACGCTGCGCATCTTGGACAGGTCCTCGGCCGCCAGGAGCGGCGCCCCGGAGAACGTCGCGGCCTGGAAATTGCGGGTGGGAAGCGTGCTGATCGCGTTGAAGGCGAGCAGGTTAGCCAGCGTGCCGAGCTCGCGGTATTTCGCGGTTGCCGGGCCGAACGAGCGGGCCCGCAGGTCGCGTGCCGCCTCGAGCACTGCCTGCGGGTCCGCTGACGCGACCTTGGTCGCGGCACGCACCGCGATGGCCTTGAGCCGCTTGGAGCCCATCACCGCGCCCAGCCCGCCGCGCCCGGCGTGCCGCCCGTCGTGGGAGATCGTCGCGTACCGCACGCCGCGTTCGCCCGCCGGCCCGATCGCGGCGATCCGCCAGCTTCTCCCCAGGCTCTCCCGCAGTCGCTTCTCGGCCTCGGCGGCCGGCAGGCCGCACAGGTCAGCAGCGTCGATGAAGCGCACGCCGTCGCCGTCGACCAGCAGGACCGACGGCTGCCTGCAGGCACCGCGTATCACGATCGCGTCATGCCCGGTGAGCTTTCCGGCGATCGCGAACTGACTCGACGCCAGCGCATCGGTCAGCATGCCCGTCAGCGGCGACTTGGCGACGACCGCGAACTTGGCGCTCGTGGTCAGCGGCGTGCCCACCAGCGGGGAGAACACGAAGGCCAGGGGCGCTTCTGGGGCCAGCGGATCGACGCCGGGCGGCCCGAGGCGGTGCATCAGCCAGGCGCCGAGCCCGGCACCGCCAATGTAGGCGCGCAGCACCTCATCGGCCAGCGGCAGCGTGCTGGCCGTCGCCATCCCGGCGTCCACGACGAGCGCCCGGCCGAAATATCCGCCTGCCACCACGGGATCAGCCGCCTGCATCCGCGGCCAGGAAGAAGACGGTGTCTCCGGTCGCCAATGGGGTCTGGCCGTCGCGGGTGATCTGCTCGCCGTTGAGCGCCGCCACCACATGCCCGTCGAGGGCGAGCCCCGCGGCCGCCGCGGCACCGCCCACGGTGGCCGCGCGAATCAGCTGCGGGCCGCGATGGCCATCCGCGAGGGTGCCGAATCGCTGGATCGTCACTTCCGGCGCCGGACGCGCACGAGCCGCCTGGTAGTCAGCCGGCTCGTTGATGTTGACTACTGAGTCCAGATCAGGGTCAAGTGCGGCCAGGATCGGGTCAGCGCGCAGCGCGGCCTCGTCGAGCCGTGCGACAACGCACTCCTCGAACAGGAATGCTGGCCGCAGCCGCTGCTGCGCCACGAGCCGCTCGGCGACTGGCGCGAGCGCCGTGCGGTAGGAGGCGGCGAGCGGCTGCGGAAACCCGCGGGCCAGAGGCAGGCCCACGTCCGCGCCCTCCTGCGCCGCACGCAGCACCCGCCGTACGAAGGCTGGATGCAGGAACGGCATGTCGGTGGAGCAGACGAACGCGATCTCGGCCCGGCCCGCGGTCGCGGCCAGCCCGGCGGCCAGGCCCTGCACCGGGCCCATGCCCTCGCGCGGGTCGTCGACCACTTCGACCTGGGACGGCAGTTCGGGCAGGAGCTGGCCAGGGGCCCGGACCACCACGACCGGCCCGTCGATCACGCGCGAGATGATGCCGATCGTCCGGCGCAGCAGCGTCGAGCCATGCCACTCCAGGGCAGCCTTGGGCGTCCCCATCCGTGACGAGCGCCCACCCGCCAGCACGATCCCCGCGGAACTCGACATAACACGATCCTATGGGCTAGGCCGGCAGGCAGGGCCGGCCGTGATCCAGGCGCGGTTCCTGACGGTCCGTCCAGGCGACGTAGCCTCAGCAGGACAAGATCCCGGCGGGCGCTGGAAGTAACCGGGTCACCGGCCTGCCCACTGGTGCCGGGCACCCAGATGGATCGCCGCGTAGATGCTGTCGCGCAGCTTGTTGGCCTCGTCGCCGGTCAGGGTCCGCTCCAGGTGCCGCAGCACGACGCGGACCAGCAGGTTGCACTGGCCCGGCCGCGCGCCCAGTCGCTCGGCGGCCGCCTGGGGCAGATCCTCGCAGGGCGTCGATGAAAGGATCGCGACGTCCTGCACGCACTCGGCGTCGGGGCCGAGGCTGTCGCGGATCTGGTCTCCCAGAGTCTGTTCGTCAGCTCCCGGATCCACGGCCACTGACAGGTCACGGCGGATCGCCGGCATCGCCGATACCGGCTGGTACGGTGCCAGATCGCGCATCTGGCCGGCGATGCGCGAGTCGGCGGATCGCAGCAGCCGGATGTCGGGAATCCCCTTGCGCAGCATCAGCAGCCGGTCCAGGCCCAGGCCGAGTGCCAGACCGCAGTGACCGGGCAGGCCCGCCCCGGACAGGACGCCGGGGTCGGCGGTACCGCACTCCCACACCTCCACCCAGTCACCGTCGTGCGCCACGTCCACCTGCCGCCCGCTGCTGGTGTAGGGGTGCCGGCGCGGTTCCTGCCTGCTCGGCCGTTCCGGAGCCAGTGCGCCGAGCAGCAGGCCGATCATCTGGTCCATGTCGGCCTCACCGAGCGGGCGCCGGCTGATCCGCCACAGGTCAAGCTGGTGCGGCGTGGCGGTGTGCTGCCAGTCGATGGCGTCGCGCCGGTAGCTGATGCCGGGACAGGCCAGCAGCACGTCGTCAGGCGGGGCGGATGCGAGCTGCCGCAGCGCTGCCGGGATCATCGCGGTGGAATGGCTGCGCAGCATGCGCAGGTCGTCGACGTAGCGGGTGTACCTGGCGTTCCTGGTCACGTCGCCAGGGTCGTAGCCGAGGCGGTCGTAGTTGTCAGCGACGGTCACGATCCTGGAGCCGCGGTACCACCGGGCCGGGCAGCCCCAGGCGCGGGTCAGTGCCGTGACCGCGAGCTCGGCAAGCTGCTGGATGGCGTGCGGCCCGTCGGACGGGTCGGACAGGTCAGGGATCGCAAGATCGCGGGCAAGCTGTGCTGGGGTAAGACAGGCGGGCATCGGGACTCCTTGTGTGCTCCGGTGGCTGAAGGGGGAAGGACCTCCCGGCTCCAGCTATCGGATCGGAGTCACTCGCTAGGGCGCGCTGACGCCTCCCGACAGCCCATGAAGGGCCGGGAGGCAGGGGAATCGCCGGATGCTCGCCGCAGCCATACCGAAAGGATAGCCGCG
>Ga0080026_10000109_pt1 | contig 18383 bp, 21 predicted proteins | sample OrgsoiDNA2013045_FD_70941 | JGI IMG/M metagenome (GOLD analysis project Ga0080026, IMG submission 70941) | Permafrost soil microbial communities from the Arctic, to analyse light accelerated degradation of dissolved organic matter (DOM) -... | ecosystem: Environmental > Terrestrial > Soil >... | reverse complement strand
TACCGCAGCATCGCGCCGAATACCTGGCGCGGGTGCCCGCTGGCGTCAAGCTCCGCCGAGGCCATCCCGACTCCCTCCCTGCGTTTCCCGGTGTTTTCCGACCAGGTGCCGACAGCTTGCCGACACCCGGCCGACAGCGCCGACGCCTGCGCGCTCTTTGCCGCCTTCATCTTCCGACCGTAACTCGCCGACGACAGGCTGTGCATCAGACACGGCCGATCATTCGACGGAGAAGCACGCGTGATGACCACAGGACAAGCACAACAGCACAATCCAGCGGCGGGCGGCAACCCGAACGTACGCGCCGATGCCGGCGGCTGGATCAGCGGACCGGGCTCAGACCTCCCCAGCCTGGGCTCAGACCTCCCCGGACCGGGCTCAGACCTCCCCGGCCCGGGCGAGGCCCCCGCCGACGAGCCAGACACCATGAGCAGTGCGCAATCATGCGGCTCGCATCCTGGTCCGCAGCGCCAGGCCCTCCCGCGGTGAACGGCACCGGGATCACCGACCTGATGCACCGCGTCATCAAGGCGAGCACGCAGGCGCCGTCGCCAGCGGCCGAGATCACGCTGCCGGGTACGCCGGCGTCGGTGCCGGCCGCCCGGCGTTTAGTCAAGGACGTGCTGCCCGGCTGCCCTCGCGCCGATGACCTGCTGCTGGCGGTCAGCGAGCTGGGCCAGCAAACGCGATCGCTCATTCGGCCAGCCAGCACGGCATTTTCGCCGTGCGGGTGAGCACCGCGGGCCGCTGGGCCAGGGTGGAGGTGACCGACGACGGCCCCGAGATCACCGGCGACGGCCCCGCCGCGAGCGGGCCCTCGCACGCTAACGGCTGGGGTCTGCAGATCGTGGCGGGCGTCACCGACCGCTGCGGCGCGACCATCGGGCCGGGCGGGCGACGCACGGCGTGGGCCGAGGTGACATGGTGCCGGTGACCCCTGGACCGCCCGACGGCTGCGACCGGGCGTGGCGCAGGCCAGTGGAGGATAGGCCACCCTACGCCGTGTGGGTCATCGGGGGCCTGATCGTCTGGGCATTCCTCCTGGCTGGCTTCATGGTATGGGACCTGCACAGCACATCCCGTACCACCATCTGGGCCATCTTCGCAGGCTGGTGCATCGGCGTGCTCGGTGCATCGATTGCCCGGAAAATCTACAGGTAAGGCGCCGTCCCTCCGACCGCGTACGCCTCGCGGGTCAGACCGGTGTACCCAGCCGGGAATCCGGCTAGAGCCAGGCTTCACCGTTGGCGAGGTCGTTTTCGCCGGGGTACTGGGTGAGGATGGCTTCGAGGGCGGTGATGATCTTGCCGGTGTCAGCTTTGGTGCGACGGTACGTGCCGGGGATGAAGACCATGCCGTAGTGGCCTGGCCCGCCGGGGGTGATGGCCTCGTGATGGAGTGGCCGGAAGTCCCGGAGGTTGTTGGTGACGATGGCGCGGTGCTCGGCGCGGGCCAAGGTGACGACGTCAGGGTCGGAGAGGGCTCCGCGGTCGGGGTGGCCGGCGACGGCTTCGGCATCGTGGCCGCGTTCGCGTAGCTCGCGGGCGATAGCCGGGGTGAGCATCTCGTCCAGCAACAGTTTCACCGGTGGAGGGCTGCCTGTCCGGCCGCGTAGGCGGCGTGGGCTTCGGCGGCCTCTTGCTCGTTGAGGTCGATGAGCTGGTCGATTTCGCTGGTGTAGGTGCCGTAGTAGGAGATGGCGGCCTGGATGAGGCCGAGCGGGATCTCCAGGTACCGGGCCGCCTCGGCCGGGTCGCCGTCGTTGTCGCGCACGACGGCGATGATCTCCCAGATGTCCTTGCCGGTGCCGATGAGGCGGGCACGGCGCCCGGCCGGACCGTCGGAGAACCGGATCAGGGGGTGCTCGTCCATCCGCAGGCCTTCTTCGACGTACCGCTGGGCGAGGGTGCGGGGCGGCAGGTGGGCGCGCCGGGCGCGGCTGCCGAGGCGGGTGAGGGTGGCGTCGTTCAGGCGGACGCTCAGCGGATGGCTCATGTAGTCCAGCGTAGCATTACGTAGTGCCAGGTAGCGCAGAAGAACTTCAGCCGGTGCCCATACGGTCGGCGGCGCCACTGCGAGGGGAGCTAGGAGCACTCGACTGGTGTGGCTGGTAGCTTCCCCCACTCCGCCCACGAGGCGTCATAGACCGCGACGTGCTTGAAGCCGAGCAGATACGTCAAGGCGAACCAGGCAGTGCACGCGCGGCCGCCGATGGCGCAGTAGGTAATCAGTTCGCCGTCGCCAGATGGGCCGACTGGTGAGAACAGCTCACGCAGATCGGCGACAGTCCGGAACGACCCGCGCTCATTGAGGACGCTTTCGATCGGCGGCCGCCGTCGGCGGACGAGGCTGAGCAGGGTCAGGGCCAGCGAGATCACCGCTGCTGCGGCCAGGCCGAGCGCGAGGGCTAGCGGCTGGCCGCCCAGGTGCTCGGCGTTGGTGACGGCTGAGGCTTGCGCGCTGGCTAGCTGGTAGGTGCCGCCTGGATGACGACGTCGGAGTTCCAGCCGTAGCGGGCCGGGTGAGAGGCCAGGCCGGACAGGCTGGCGCCGAATGTTACGGCGGCGACCACTGCGGTGACCGCCGCGACCGAGCCCAGCAGCGCCGACCGCACGGGCACCGACCTGGCGCCAGATCCGGGCTCCGAGCTGGAGGTTCTGGGCGGCAGCCAGCAGCCTGTGCGGCCTGCGAGCAGCAGGCGGTGGTGGGTTGCCCGGTAATTTGGTCGCGGGGTCGCCGTTGGAACGTCCAGGATGGGGGGATGCCAGCTGTTCCCCTGAAACTTCGGCCTGGCTCGGTGGTGCGGGTGATCGCGCCGTCGCGGTCGCTGGCGATCATCGGGTCAGAGGTGCGTGCTGAGGCGGACCGGAAGCTGGCGGCGCTGGGGCTGAGGGTGTCCTTCGGCGAGCACGTGAGTGACCGCGATGATTTTTCCTCGTCTTCGGTGCAAGCACGGCTGGCGGACCTGTACGCGGCGTTCGCTGACTCCGGGGTGGACGGGATCCTTTCGGTGATCGGCGGGTTCAGCTCCAACCAGCTGCTGACTGGGATCGACTACGGGCTGGTGGCTGCGCATCCGAAGGTACTGTGCGGGTTCTCCGACATCACGGTGCTGTCGAATGCCCTGTACGCGCGGGCCGGGCTGGTCGGCTATTCCGGCCCGCACTATTCCAGCTTCGGGATGAAGCGGCACTTCGAGTTCACCGAGGCCGGGTTCCGGGCCTGCCTGATGGACGACGCGCCGGTCGAGCTGGCACCGGCCCGGGAGTGGAGCGATGACGCGTGGTTCCTGGATCAGGAAGACCGGCACCTGGACCCCGGGGAGGGCTGGTGGATCCTGCAGGAGGGCGAGGCGGCGGGCACGATCGTGGGCGGCAACCTGTGCAGCTTCAACCTGCTGCAAGGCACGCCGTTCATGCCGGCGCTGTCCGGCTCGGTGGTCTTCGCCGAGGACGACGCGCAGGTGAGGCCGTGGGACTTCGACCGGGACCTGGTATCGCTGCTGCAGCAGCCTGCCTTCGCCGGGGTGGCCGGCCTGGTGATCGGCAGGTTCCAGAAGGCCACCGGGATGACCCGCGACCTGCTGGCCCAGATCGTGGCATCCAAGCCAGAGCTGTCCGGCCTGCCGGTGATCGGCAACGTCGACTTCGGGCATGCCACCCCGATCGTCACGTTTCCCATTGGCGGCACGGTCGAGGTCCGTGCTGAGCGCGCTGCTCCACGGCTGACCATCACCAGCCACTGATGGCCGGTGCATCGGCGCTGCCCGCCTGGGCACGCAGCCGCGAGGTCCTAGGGCAGGGGAAGATGGGGCGATGGGCTCCAGGCCAGGCGACCCCGCAGCGGACAGGCCGCGGGAGTGGCTGGCCCTGCCCGGCGGCGGGATCCGGCCGGTTGTCTCGGTCCCTGGCCGTGGCGGCACTGCCGAGCTACTGGCGTATGCCGCCTGGCTGGCCCGCCTGCAGCCGGCCTGCAGGTGCGGCAGGCCGCGCCTGGGCTCGGGCCGGACCTGCGGCAGCGCGGAGTGCGTTGCCCGGCTGCGTGGACATGAGGCCGACGGCTAGCGCAGCTCGGTCATGACCGTGCCTGCGCGATCCCCGCCCGGCGCGGCATCCCGCCGCCCGACAGCGCTTCGGCGTGTCGGCGGACGGCATCGATGACCACTATGGTCGCGGGCCATGCCTGCGTGCCGGCGCGGACCACACTCCACATCCGGCGCTCGGTTCGGGCCAGCGTGAGCGGCACCATGCGCAGGCGATCGGCTCCTGGCACGTCGGCTGGCAGCAGGCCAACGCCGTGCCTGGCCAGCACGAGGTCGATGACAAGTTCCAGGCTGTCGACGCGGTGCCGGATCCGCGGCGTCCATCCGGCCAGAGCGCAGAGCCTGCTGGCGAGCTCGTCGTCGCCTGAGTCGCGAGAGTTGCCAATCCAGGACGCGTCACGGAAGGCCTCCAGATCGTCGGGACTGCCGATCTGCGCCGGGACGACCGAGTCCGGCGGCACGGCCAGCATCGTCGGGTTCTGGCCCAGCAGCGAGCGGATGTGCCGCCCGCCGCGAGGGACCAGCGTGTAGTCGTAGACGAAGCCGAGGTCGATCTGGTCGGCGTCCAGCAGCTCGTCCACCTCGGTCGGCTCCCGCTCCTGCAGCTCCAGGTCCAGCAGCGGGTAGATACGGGCCAGTTCATCAGCCGCAGGCAGCAGGTGCTGCCGCAGCACTGAGGTGTACCCGGCCACGCGCATCAGCCCGCTGGGCTCCGCCGCGGCAGCCAGGTCCAGCTCAGCGGCGGTCATGGCGGCCAGGATTCCCTGCGCGTGCCCGACCAGCCGCCGGCCGGCCGGCGTCAGCCGGACGCCGCGGCCCTCCGCCTCCAGGAGCGGCACTCCGGCTTCTCGCTCCAGAGCGGCCAGCTGCTGGCTGACCGCCGAGGTTCCGTAGCCGGTGGCCTGGGCGACGGCGGACATGGTGCCGCGCCGGGACAGTTCCACCAGCACTTTGAGCTTGCGCAGGTCCATGTCTCAATTATCCGCATCTACTGCACAGTATGGTCAGTAACCTGCGCTAGACGTGAATGATTGGCTGCGATCGAATGGATCCATGAGGATTCCCGCGCCCGCCCTGGCCGTGTCGGCCATGCTGTCAGTGCAGGCCGGAGCCGCCCTGAGCACGCATCAGTTCAGGGCGCTGACCCCGGCTGGCTCCGCCTGGCTGCGGCTGGCCATCGCGGCGACCCTGCTCCTGGTCATCACCAGGCCCCGGCCCCGCGCCATCGGCTGGCCAGCACTGCGCGGCGCCCTGCTGCTGGGCACTGTAACGGCCGTGCTGAGCCTGGCATTCATCGAGGCCGTGGCCCGGATACCGCTCGGCACCGCGGCGGCCATCGAGTTTCTCGGGCCGCTGGGCGTCGCCGCTGTGCGCAGCCACCGGCGGTCGGCCCTGGCGTGGCCGGTACTTGCGCTGGCCGGGGTGATCGGACTGACCGAGCCCTGGCACGGGCGGCTGAGCCTGAGCGGCGTGGGGTTCGCCGCAGCCGCGGCCTTCGCCTGGGCCGCCTACATCCTGCTCACCCAGCGAGTCGGCGCCCAGCTGGACGGGCTGCAGGGGCTCGCGATCTCGCTCGGCACCGCAACGGTCGTCGCGGCACCGGTGGCCGCGTGGCCCGCCCTGCATGGCCTGACCCCGGGGCTCGCGCTGCAGGGACTGGGGCTAGCCACGCTCGTGCCGCTGCTGCCGTTCTCTTTCGAGCTGCTGGCGTTGCGGCGGATGCGCGTCGCGGCCTTCGGCACCTTGATGGCCCTGGAGCCGGGACTGGCGGCCGTGATCGGGCTGGTTCTCCTGCGCCAGACGCCCGCCCTCTGGCAGATCACCGGGATAGCCCTGGTGGTCATCGCGGGCATCGGCGCGCAGCGCTCGGCTCCGGCAGCCCAGGCGGAGGCCGCCACACTTCCCTCCGCTGCGCCAGCCGAGCGGCCCCAGGGGAGAATCACGGCGCCAGAGGCCCGGACTCACTAGGGTGATCTGGTGAAGCCGTTCCTGCTGCTGGCCACCCGGGCTGAGGATGCCGCGGCGGACAACGAGTATGCATCGTTTCTGGCTTTCGCCCGATTGGGCGAGCGCGACCTGCGTCGGCTGCGACTGGAGCAGCAGGCGCTGGGAACCGTCGATCTGGCGGAGTGGTCGGGGATCCTGCTCGGTGGCGGGCCGTTCAATTTCAGTGACCCGGAAGGGTCGAAATCGCCGCTGCAGCTGCGGATCGAGGCAGACCTGCGCGGACTGCTCGACAAGGTGGTCAGCGCGGACTTCCCTTTTCTCGGGGCCTGCTATGGCATCGGGGCGCTCGGCAGCCATCAGGGGGCGGTGGTCGACCGGCGGTACGGTGAACCGGTCGGCTGCGTCCCGGTCACCCTCACCGGCGAAGGCCGGCAAGACCCGCTGCTGCGCGGGCTGCCCGGCACGTTCGAAGCGTTCGTCGGTCACAAGGAAGCGATCAGCCTGCTCCCGGACCACGCCGTCCTGCTCGCCAGCTCTCCCGGCTGTCCGGTGCAGGCCTTCAGGATCGGCTTGCACGCCTACGCCACCCAGTTCCATCCCGAACTGGACGCGCCCGGCTTGTGCACCCGGATCGAGGCCTACAAGCACGCCGGCTACTTCGAGCCGAAGCAGGCCGGTGAACTCAAGGCGATGGCATACCGCAGCAACGTCGCCCACCCGCCGGTCATCGTGCGCAGGTTCGTCCAGCGCTACGCTCACAGCAGGCTGGTCAGGGCCTAAGCCGGGCCCGCCGGTCCTCGGGTTCTGCGGTCGCGGGGTCCTCGGGTTCCGCGGTCGCGGGGTCCTCGGGTTCTGCGGTCGCGGCCAGGGTCTCGATGAGGCCCTCACCCAGATGTTCTCCGAGTTGTGTGACACGCGGGTCTTGCCAGAAGCCGGAGTGGAAATGGATGGGCGGCGGTGTCGGGTCGAGATCGGCAGCTACCGCCACCGGATCCCAGCATGGCTGGTCGACCTGGCTCTGCATCTGGGCAGGGTCAGATCCTGGCGCTGGGCTCGGCTCGTGAAAGACCCATGAGCCGATGTAGTCGCTGCGCCTGACGAGGTTCTTCCACCTGCGCCGCGCAGAACTGCCCTGCTCGGCGTCGAGCAGGTTGCCGAGCGTATCGATGGGGACCTTGCCGAAATAGGCCGGGAAGGCCCGCCCGTACAGACGTCGAGCCGGGCAGGCGAGCGTCAGCAACGCCACCTTGTCCCGCGTGTCGTCGGGCAGCTGCGCTATGACGGCCGGCGCGATAATCGAGCCCTGGCTGTATCCGTTGAGCAGTACCGGGCCGGCCGCCATGGTGAGATGAGGTGACTGGCAGGCATCGGCGTTGCGTTCGTGAGCTTTGATCTGCTGCCAGGCCGGATCGGTCGGGCAGGGCTGCACTGTTCCGGTCAGGATACGGATCCGGTCGACGAGCTCGGGCACGGCGCGCTCGGCGTAGCACGGTGGCGCGAACGGATGCGCGGCGCGCGGCCAGAACGTCGCGACGTCCCACAGCGCGCCGATCGTCTTGCGTTTCGACACGTTACTGTAGTCCGAGCGCAGCAAGGTAACGAGCAGGCCCGCGAGGAAAAGGCCGACGATGCTCTCCATTGCGGCGAACCCGTGCAGCGTTGGGTCGAGGGCCGTGTGGCGCGAGGCCAGCGCGGCGTAGATCTCGGCCCATCCGGTCGCAGCGACCAGTCCAGCCGCCGCGCACCAGGCGACGACCGCCGCCTGGTCGACCAGCCGGCCGACCGCCCACGCCCGTGCGATCCTCATGCGGTTGTTCACATAGTCCTTGCCGTCGGGGTTGCCGAACTCGATGCCGTAGAAGTCGGCCACCTCCGAGCGACCGGAGGCCGAGCGCTCTGCCGAGGTGAACGTCATGACATTCCCGTGCCACTGGCGAAAGACCCATGCCGCCGCGATGACCAGGCCGATCAGCAGCCCGACCGGAGCGGCGGCGAACGCGTAGATGGGCCACGGAATCTGCAAGGCATTTGCTGGCGGCGCCGTGAACTGGATCCCGCTCGGCACTGGCGTTCCAACGATCCGGGTTGCGAACAGGTCCATCACCGCACCGAAAACACCGCCCAGGCCGACCGCGAGAATAGCGAGGACGGTCGCCACGTTGCCACCGCTGAAGGGCCGGCTTGCCGCGTCCTGCTCCGGCTGCTGCTGCCGCGCGTTACTGGCCATTTTCCCGACCGTCAGCGCCAGGACGATCAGCAGTAGTACCTGAGCGGCGAGCAGGAACGCGCAGAAATTCGTGAATCCCGGCACGGTGACGTGGCTGGCCTGGCTCTCGACAGGCCAGCCGCCGGTGAAGAACGCGCCGATGAACACCCCTGCGCCTGCGGCCAGCAGCAACCGGCACCACAGTGTCCGGCGGGCTTCCTGCCTGGGTGCCTGGCTGGTCCCCGCGGGCGCTCCGGCAAGGGTCACGTTGTGCCGGTCAGCTAGCGGCAGGCAGAGACTCACCACGACAAGAGCCACCACGAGCGCCGAGATCCACATCACCGCCAGCCTGCCGCCACCCATGTGATGCGCGGGCCGCGACACGATGAAGGCGGTCGCCGCCACAGCGCCGCCCGCATGCAAGCTACGGTGCCGGAGCACCAGCTGCTGGCCCTTCCAGAATCCTGTCTGCGTCAGCGGCCACAGCTGGTTAACCCGGGGACGGGCGAGGCTGGTCCGGGCCTCATAACGCTGCGCGGTCTTCACGCTGATCAGCCACAGCAGCGCAATCACCGCGGCCACGCCAACCATGGCCAGCGCGACCCGATCGCCGGCTGACCACTGCGGGTACCACGACAGCCAGGAAGGGAAGTGCGCATTCCTGGCTTGCAGGCCCACAGAACTCACCAGGATCGACACGACCGCGGCCGTGAACTGCAGGGTCGCCGAGAATGCGAGAAGGCGCAGCACCGTCTGCGCGAATGCGTGCCACCCGTCTCGGCTGAGCACCTGGGCCGGGACAGCCGCGGGCTCGCGGTCGTCGGCCGCAACCGTGGCACCGGAGTCCGTGGCCGCCCCCCGGACCGATTCGGCCGTGTAGCCGTTCGGCGGCGGCAGCGCGAAATGGGCCACGTTGTACAGCATGAATGGCGCCAGCAGCAACCAAGAGGCCGACGCTAGCGGCGACTCAGTCAAGCCTCCCCACGAATACGCCTCAAGCTTCCACTGGACGCCTTGGCCGCCAGCGCCGGCCGGGGTCCAGCGCCGATAGAACATCGTGGTGGAGTCACCCGCGACCTGGAGCACCGTCGGGTGCTCCAGCATCGTCGCGCCGTCGGACCCGGACACGCCGTGCACCCGCAACTCGGTAAAATCAGGCGCACCGGCCGCGAGCCTATTGTCGGTAAACGCCCCGGCCTTGGCCGCGCGCGCCGGACTGGTCAGGTCAGCTGGCGCGAAACCCCACGCACTACCCAAGCCGAATACGACTCCATCTGCTGGCGAATTGGACATCAATAGCCTCCAGCAATCTGAGATTTTCCAGGCGAGGCAACCAATCCTTCGCCCGCCTGCAGTACGTGTCAACGGCCCGGAAGATCGGCGCTGAACCGCCCGGGTGAGCGCGAGCACGTCAGCAGGCGCGGGGCCGATGTTGGTGCGAAGGGCAGCGCTCCGCCGGCGTGGCGGACGCCTTGCTGGTGCAGCAGGGCAGCAGGATGGCGCCGACGCCCGGGATCGCCTGTGACCGTGCCTCGGCGAGCAGGGCAGCCGCCGCTTGCTGGCCGTTTTCGCCTGTGCGGGACATCCGAGCGGCGATGAGCCCTGTCACGATCGGCGTCGAGAAGGACGTGCCGCTCCACTTCGCCATGCCGTAGAACGTCCTGACCTGCTCTTGGTACGGTTCCACGTGGCAGGCATAGGTGCCCGTCGCGTAGGCGTTGACGAGGCTTCTGCCGGGCGCATACACGTCGACCCATCCGCCGAAATTGCTGAATGTGGCGCGGCTGCGCCAGTCGCCGGCGAGCGCGCCAACGGAGACCACCTCGGAGAAGGCAGCCGGCCAGCTCGGCCGCCGGGAGCCGCTGTTGCCCGCCGCGACGACGCACACCACGCCCTTGTACTGACGCAGGAGCTTGAGCCACGCCTCGAAAGCGATAATGGGAAGGTCACCCCTGGACGGCGCGGCGATCGTCAGGTGGAAGATGTCCACGCCGAGACCGAGCGCTGCGACAAGCCTCTCAACGACGTCCGATTCCAGCGCGCTGCCCGCGATCGCGAAAGCATTTATCACGATGACATCCGCCGCGGGTGCCATGCACCGCGTGACCCCGGCGACGAACGTGCCATGTCCGGTGTAGGGCGGGATCGGCTGCGTACCATCCCAGGAGTCCGGATCGCCAGCATCAGCCCCGATATCAACGCCGGCCAGCCATGAGTGGGACGCCGTGTCGGCCAGCAGCCCGGTATCGGCCATGTAGATCAGTACCCCGCCGCCGCCGTTGTCTGGGCACACCGAGGGGTAGGGCTCGATGTCGTCGTACACCTCCTGAGGCTCCGTGGCCGGGCAGCCAGATACCTCCCCCGCGACGGTCATGACATGATTCGGCATCGCGATTCCGGCGCCGAGTCGCCGGTCGACCAGGCTCAGCGCCTCGGGCACGGTGCGCTGCTCGCCTTTAGCTGGCGGGCCGAGGGTGAGCAGGGCCACGCCCGCGATGACACGCCGGATTCGGGGAGGATCAGTCCGCTCGAGGTCGGCCTCATCCGGCTGGTCCAGGATCTCTAGCACCCGCCCGAGGTGCTGATCGCGGACAAGAAGCTGGCCTTCGGCGTACATGTAGCCGATCCCGCCTTTGTCGGCAACGCCTCCGATCTCGATCCCCTTGCTGTGAAAGGCGTCGACTATGCACTCAACCTCATTAGCGACTCTGGGCGCCAGATCTTTTATCCAACTTTTCGTTTTGGCCACGACTTCCTCCGCCGGTTGTGAACTTTTCGGCTTTGCCGATGCCCAGATCTCAGGCAGACCAGAGCCGCGGGCCCCGAATTCGCTGCGCGAGCCCGATGCTGGTACGGAGCGATCAGATGGCTGTGTGATACCTGTTGGCAGAGATAGTTTTGCCGGGCCTGCGGTCGCGTCCAGCGTGGTCACTGCCTGTGCGGTGCTCTTTACGGAAAGTCGCGAACGGACGGCAGGGGCGACGCGATCTGGCAGCATGACATGTTTCCGTGAGATATTCATTGGGCCGCGAGGATACGAGGATCTAATATCGACTTCGTGGTTGGGGGAGCCGTTGTGGCCAGATCTGATCAGCGGAATGTGGACGACCTGCTGCCGCTGGCCTTGTCCCATCCTCAGGAGGCACTTGCGCAGGCCCGTGAGGTTTTGACGAGGCGGCCTGGCCTGTATGCGGCGTCGGTGGCCCACCAGGCCGCGGGAATCGTTTTGCGCGATATTGGCGATGTCGCCGCGGGCGTCCGTGAGCTGCGCGGCGCCCTGCGCCTGGCCCGTCGGACCGGCTCGGCCGAACGCGAAGCTGATGTGCTGGCCACCCTGGGGCTAGCGCTTGTCTACGCCGGCCGGACGGCGGACGGACTCGCCGCATTTGACCGGGCCCTGCAGCTGTCCAGCGGCGTGCTAGCGGGCCGGGTGCTGCACCGGCGCGGCGCTGTGCTGTGGACACTCGGCCGGTATGCCGCAGCGCTGGACGACTTGCGCCGCGCGGTCAGCGTGCTGCAGCGCGCACGTGACCCGGTGTGGACCGCTCGGGCGCTGAGCGCCCGGGGGCTGGTGTACATAGCACTAGGGTCACCCGGCCGGGCGGACGCTGATTTTGTCGCCGCTGGACGCTTGTTCGCCGAGACCAGCCAGGAGCTGGAAGCGATCCATGCGGTACTCAACCGCGGCCTGGCCGCCTTCTCATCAGGAGATCTTCCGGCGGCGCTCGCTTTCCTTGATGAGGCTGCCTCCCGGTACCGGCCGCTGAGCGTGCCGACGCCAGCCCTCAGCATCGACCGGTGTGCTGTATTGCTGGCGGCCGGGCTCGTCGGCGACGCGCTGGCCGAGGCGGACGCTGCGGTACGCGATACGGAGCAGGTCCATGGCCGGTCCACCAAGAAGGCCGAATTGCTGCTGATGGCAGCCAACTGCGCACTGGCCGGAGCGCAGCCGCAGGCCGCCCTTGACCGGGCGCAGGCCGCGAACCGCCTGTTCCGGTCTCAGCGGAGTGCCTGGTGGCAGGCCCGCGCTGGGCTCGTGCTGGTCCAGGCGCGCTACGCGGCCGGCCTGGTGTCAGGCCAGCTATTGCGCGAGGCGAACCGGGTGACCATCCGGCTGGAGACGCTTGACTCCGGCGAGGCAACGCAGGCGCATCTGCTGGCTGGCCGGGTGGCACTCAAGCTAGGCCGCCGCGATGACGCTGATCGTCATCTCGCCGCGGCCGCACAGGGCCGGCGGCGCGGTCCGGCGATGTCACGCGCCAGCGGATGGCTCAGCGAGGCACTGCGGGCCGAGGCGGCGGCCGATCCGCGCCGCCTGCTGGCCGCTTGCCGCCGAGGGCTGGCGGTCCTGGACGAGCATCGATTCACCCTCGGGGCGTCGGAGCTGCGGGCCCAGGCCACCGCGCATGGCGCCGAACTGGCTGCGCTCGCACAGCGCCATGCCGCGCGGACTCACCGGCCCCGGCTCCTGCTGGCCTGGAGTGAGCGCTGGCGCGCCACCGCGCTGGCAGTCCCCGCGGTACGGCCCCATGCCGACGCGGAGCTTAATGCGGGTCTTGCCGCGCTGCGCGAGGTGACCAGCCGGCTGGAGAAAGCGCGGCGCGAAGGCGTGCCGGCCGTAGCGCTCCAGCGGGAACAGCGGCGGCTCGAGAGCGGCGTGCGCGCCTGTTCGCTGCGGGCCAGGGGAACTGCCGACGTCGGCCGGCCGGTTATCGACATCGCGGACCTGCTCGATGAGCTTGGCCGCGCCCAGCTGATCGAGATCGTCGATGTCGACGGCATCTTGCACGTGCTGGTCTGCGGGGCGGGCCGGGTGCGGCAATTCAGGGCAGGCCGCACCGAGGATGCCATCCGCGCTGGTAACTTCGCCCGCTTTGCTCTGCGCCGCCTGGCCCGCAGCCGACCGGGGGACGACCTCGACAGCGCGCTGGCCATCCTGAAGGCGGACGGGCCGAAACTTCAGGACGCGCTCCTTGGCCCGGCCGCCGGCTACCTGGGCGACAGGCCCGTCATTATCGTCCCGCCCGGCAAGCTTCACGCGATGCCGTGGGCGCTGCTTCCTGCCCTTGGCGACCGCGCGTTCACTATCGCCCCTTCCGCACGCGCCTGGATGCGCGCGCACGCCGCCCCGCCGCCGGGCCGCCGGCATGTCACGCTCGCCCGCGGGCCGGGCCTGGTCACTGACGGCGCCGAGGTACCCCTGATAGCGCAGCTGTATGAGGACGTAACGGTGCTGGCAGGGGCCGAGGCCACAGCGGGACGGGTGCTGTCGGCGCTCGACGGGGCCTGGCTGGCCCATATCGCCGCGCACGGAAGCTTCCGCGCCGACAGCCCGCTGTTCTCCTCATTGCGCATGTATGACGGGCCGCTGACCGTCTACGACTTCGAGCAGCTGCACCGGGCGCCGTACCGGCTGGTTCTCTCGAGCTGTGACTCCGGCGTCCTGGCACCGGTCGGGGCCAATGAACTGCTGGGCCTGGTCAGCAGCCTGCTGCCACTGGGCACCGCCGGGATCCTGGCCGGCGTCGTCCCCCTCAACGATTACGCTGTCGTGCCCATGATGGTGGACCTGCACCGATACCTGCGGGCAGGCCAGACGCTCGCCGAGGCGATGTGCAGCGTCCGGCGCGAGCTCACCGGCGATCCGATCCAGCAAGCAACCGCGGTCTCCCTCGTGGCGCTAGGCGCGGGCTGACTCCGTAGCTCCAGGCTCGGTGCGGGGCGGATTCACCGGCTCGGTTCACAGGGTGACCCAGCCGGTGAGGACGTCGATGCCGGCAAAGGCCTGGCAATGCAGGCGGAAGGGCTCGGCCGGGATGGGATGGATCGAGAAGCAGCCGATCTCGTCGGCGGAAAGCGCAGTTTCCGTGCCGGCGCTGGTCTGGATCCTGATCGTCGCGGCCTGGGCCGGGATGATCTGGCCGAGCAGCGAGTCCTGGGTGACCTCGAGTTCGATGGTCAGGTGCGCCGAGGCGAAGGTCAGAGCGCGGATGGATGCGGACTCGGCCCGCATGCTCAGTGCGTGATCTGAGTCGCGGGTGGAGTCGTAGGTGAGCTGCGCGAGCTCGGCATCGATGTTGTGCCACGCGAAGGCGTTCTTGGCGGCTTCGACGAATTCGGCCGGGACGGCCCGTCGGGCGCGGAGAGCCTGCTGCAGCGCCGCGAGGAGCGCTTCGTCGTCGTCCCAGCCTTCAGCTACCATGCTCGCCCCTGGTTTTCCTTGACTCCGATGCCCTCAGCCTGGTCGCCGACGACGGCGGTGAGATGCGGCGAGCGGCGCAGCCGGTCCAGGCAGCGAGCACGCATGGGGCCGATGCTGCCGACCGCGACGCCTAACGTCGCGCTGATGTCTGCGTAGGCGCTCGGCGGATCGCTGATCAGCATTGACAGCAGTTCGTGGCAGCCGCGCGGAAGCTCAGCGAACGCAGCGCGGAGCGCGGCGTTGCGCTCCGCCGTGATGAGCTCTTGGTCGATCATCGTGGCGGCAGGGTCTGGTGGCATCTGGTCCTCCGGCGGCAGACCCTCGTGGTCATGCCGACGCGTTGCGCGCAGAATTCGCAGGCACTCATGCTTGGTGGTTGTCGCCAGCCAGCCCGGCAGCGCCGCCGGCTCGCGGAGGCTCCCGATCCGCTCGACCAGCAGCAGCCAGACGGTCTGGCCAACGTCGTCGATGTCCTGACGGTTCAGCTGGTAGCGGAGGCAGATCGACCACACCAGCGGTGAGTACCGCTCGATGAGCTCATTCCACGCCCCCTGGTCACCGTCGCCCACGCGGGCGACCAGGGTAATGACCGATGGGTCGTCGCGCATTGGCGTGTCCTTTCCCGGGCCAGCCGGACCCTGCACGGCAGCCGCCGCACCGTGCCGCGCAGGGCGGCGGCGTGCCCGGGCATCGACGCGGCTCCAGGATCGTGTGCTCCATCGCGGCACGGAGCCTTCCGATCGCCTCTGCGAGCCACTCTCCCTCGCTCCCTTGTATCTCGCGCTGACTCAGCAACGCAACGCCTGGGTCTCGCGGCCCAGGACTACTGGGTGTGGACGACCAGGTGGAAGGCGCGGTCCGCGTTGGCACCATCGGAGCCGTGAGTGTCCACCCAGACGCCCTTGTTCGTCTCGTGGCCCGTGAGGCAACAGCGCAGGGCCACGCCGATCTCGCCAGCAGGTTCCGTGGCTATGCCCGGGCGGCCGATGCTGGCGACATAAACGCCCTCGCTGACGTCGCTGGTGAAGACGATCTCGTACTGACCCGGGGCGAGATGAGCCACGCGCGCGACGTTCCGTCCGCGTACGAACGAGCCGTCTGTCTCGACAACTGCCCAGAACGTTCGGGGGCAACAGCCCTCGACGCCATACTTGGCCGGATCGTCTGGCAGCCGCCCGTGAAACGCGAGCGCCTCCTCCGCGGCTTGTGCGTGCGGGGCATTGGGTGCGTCCGTCATGTGAATCCTCTCCCTGCAGCCCGGATGCCTCCAGGCCGTTCGCGCCCAGCGGACCTGAGCTCTCACAGCTATGGAGAGCGACGACGCCCGCGTGATACACGGCAAACAGGCCCGTTGCGACTCGAGTCGCGTCTTTCCGGCCGCTCGACCCGAGCGAGGTGGTGCTAGGCCCTCAGGACACCTGCCATCGGCGGGCTGATCGACGATCCCGGTCGCCTTGCGCCTAACGAGCGTAGGCGCGCAGGAAGGCGCGGGCTATCACCGCGTAGCCGGCCCGGTTGGGGTGCTCGTTAGGCCCGCGCGGGGGCGCAGCACATTCCCAGGTCCACTGGCAGATCGCGGTGACATTGCGCGGAAGCCTGCCGAGCCCCGGCAGGGTCAGCTGGTCGGCGAAGTCCGCGGTGCGGAAGGCGCTGAATACCGCGGCAACACGGACGCCGAACGCCTTGTAGACGTCGGTCAGCAGGGTGTCGTAGCCGACGGCGGCCAGCTCGCTGAGCCGCGCAAGCACCTGGCCAGCCAGGCCGTTGCGCCATTGGGCGAGCGCCGGAAGGTAGTAGCTCATCGCGATGATGCGGGCGTTCGGGTCGGCCTGGCGGAACCTGGCCAGGATCTTCGCGAGATTGGCGGCGGTCCGGGGGACGGACGTGGCGACACATGTCGCCAGCCTGGCGGCAGAGGGCAGGGTGATGCACGCATCGGGATCATTGGCGCCAATGTCGATGGTGATCAACGACACCCGGCGCCGTTGCGTGCGCAAGAACCTGACGGCAGCGACCAGCTGCGACCCGGCGGGATACGAGCAGATCCCGCCATCGATCATGGTGGCCGTGGTCTCGCCGGAGCAGCCGAGCTTGACCAGGCGCAGGCCCCGATGACGGCGGTGCAGCACCGCGTAGAGCTGGTCGGCGTAACCGTGCCGGGTCGGGACGCTGGCCCCGGAGGAGTCCGGCTGGACGCCTTGCGATAACGAGTCACCCAGCGACAGGTAGTAGCTGACCGGCGGCCCGCGGTGGCGCGCATGCACCGACCCGGCTGTCACCCGCCCAGAACAGCCGCTGACCATAGCGGCAACGCAGCCAGCGACGGCGAGTGCAGGCAGAACGCGGCGCATTGCTCCCCTGTCTACGTTCAGGCCACCATTCTACGGATCGGCATCGTCGATGCCGGGCTCACGCTAGCTCCGATTGAAGGATCTCGGCCACGGGACGGCGGGCGCCGATGCGGGCCGGGATCGCGGTGAGCGCTGCCACTGCGAGCAGGGTTCCCAGAACGATACCGAGCAGCGACCTAGTGCGGCCATGCTGCCTGTGCTGTGCGCGTTTTCGAAACGCCTCGGCCATGGCCGGGTCGGCCTGCTTCAGGTTCAGGAAGTAGGACAGCGGCAGCGCGTGCGTAGCAAGACTCCGGGCATCCGCCTGGGTCAGCCAGATCACGCCGGGATTGTCGAATGGCCCCCCGTTCATGGCCAGGCTGACGTTCGGGTAAGGCGGGAGGGCAGCCGTGACCGCGATCCCCGCCACCGTGAATGACCGGCCGTCCAGGGTGATCATCGCTTGATGATCTCGTCGGCCGGGCGACGGGCTGTCGCCGGCGCGATATGCGCCCGCCCGAACTGCATCAGCATCTGCGGTATGCCGTCGAGGTCCAGGTGCGTCCGGAGCTCGGCGCGCGCTGCCGGTGTCTCAAGCGGCTGCGTCTGCAGGCTGGCGAACACCCACCGGCTCGCCGCGTTCAGCAGCATCCGGTGCAGTGCCTGCCCGGCGCGCAGCCAGTCGGCCTGAGCGTCGCCGGGCGTGCTCAGCACTGCCGTTGCCGACGGGAGCGGGCCGCCACGCGCAAGGCTGCCGGGCAGGCCGAAATCGCGCTGCGGTAGCCGCGCGTGCCCCGGCGCCGCCAGCCGCCTGGCCACACCGGCACTGTCAACGGCGCGCGGCCGGGCGTGCGGCTCATCCGCCGCGGCGGACATGTCCGCCGCCCAGGCCGGCACGTCAGCAGGTACGGGCCCGGCCCAGGCGTGCGCCGGGACGCCGTCCCTGGCCTGGCTGCCGGACGGCCGCGTCCAGCGTCGGAGCTCAGCCCGGATCTCCGGGCTCACCCGCTGAGCATGGTCCGCCTCCGCTATCAGCCTGGCGAGTTGGGCTACCTGATCGGGCTCGTCGATCAGCACAAGAGCAGTGCCCTCCGCGGACGCGTCGCGACACAGCCGGGACAGCAGGCGAGCCGACACGGGACCAGAGGCAAACGGGCCTCGGTGGGTGTGCCGGTGCGGTACTGCCTCGAGAAGGTCCCGTTCGCGTCGGGTGATCGGCGCGCGGCCGCCAGGCTGAACACGGGCGATCAGGCCTGGCTGGCCGGGGTCGGGAAGCAACTCGACCGCTGGCAGATAGCCGAGCTGGCGCATGCCCAGCCGCAGCCCGTAAAGCGCGGCACCGCAGCTGATCAGCATCTCCCGGCCGTCCGGATCCGTCTGCGGGAGTTTCCTGCCGCTATCGGCGTGGAGCTCGAGAACGTTTCCGCGCGCCCGGAACCACCACGGCTGGCTGTTATGCACCGATGGCGCCCTGGCCGCTGTCGCGACTAGGCCGGCGATCTCGTCAAGCGTGATCGGCCAGTCTGCCTGGCGCCGTTGGCCTGCGGCCTGGTCTTGGCCTGCGGCCTGGTCTTGGCCTGCGGCCTGGTCTTGGCCTGCGGCCTGGTCTTGGCCTGCGGCCTGGTCTTGGCCTGCGGCCTGGTCTTGGCCTGCGGC
>Ga0080026_10000106_pt1 | contig 18692 bp, 15 predicted proteins | sample OrgsoiDNA2013045_FD_70941 | JGI IMG/M metagenome (GOLD analysis project Ga0080026, IMG submission 70941) | Permafrost soil microbial communities from the Arctic, to analyse light accelerated degradation of dissolved organic matter (DOM) -... | ecosystem: Environmental > Terrestrial > Soil >... | reverse complement strand
CGACCATCAGCCGCCGGACCGCGACCATCAGCCGCCGGACCGCGACCATCAGCCGCCGGACCGCGACCATCAGCCGCCGGACCGCGACCGTCAGCCGCGACCCCGCCTGCGGAGTCCGGGGCCCGCGGGCTCGGTCGGTTCACGCCTGGTTCAGGCGGTAGACGCGACGGGCGTTGCCTGCCCCGATCATGCCCGCCACGCGCTCGGCGTCGGCAGCCGTCCAGGCGCCGTCGGCGACGAAGGCGCCGACCACGCGGGCGAGGTCACGGCGGAAACCGAGTGCGCCCAGGTAATGCAGCTCGGGCAGGCCGAACGCGTCGGACGAGTAGAGCATCTTGTGGAATGGCGTCAGCTCCAGCGCCTCGGCCAGCACCGCCGGAGAGCGGGCGCCGACATGATTGAGCACCGCTCCCAGATCCATGTAGACGTGCGGGAAGACATTCGCCAGGTAGGCCGCCTGCCGGTGATGCGGGTAGCAGTGCAGCAGCATGACCGGCGTGCCGGTGTCCTGCGTGGCGAGCAGGAAGTCATGCAGCAGCGACGGGTCCGACCGGTGCAGGCGCACGTCGGTATCGCCGAAGCCGACGTGGAACTGGACCGGCAGGCCGCTGTCGATTCCGGTCCAGATGAGATGCCGGAGCAGGACAGGGTCGTCCAGGCGCGCGGCGGGGTCGGCGTCGATCGCCTTGAGCCAGCGGCCTGCCGCGGCCCGGACGTCGGCGGCTTCCGGCCGGGCCGGGTCAAAATCAAAGCCGTAGCGGTAGGCGACGATCGACTTGAGCCCGACAGCGTCCGCCGTCGCCGCGGCAAAGGCCCATGCCCACGCCTCGGCGAAGCCACCGGCCTGCGCGCCGGACCTGGCCACCTGCTCGGCCACCGCCTCGAGCCTGACGATCTCGTACGCGGGAGCGCCGCTCGCCTCGGCGATCTGGCCGGGGTCCTGGATGCGGTCGCTCTGGAAGCCGGTGTCCACCAGCCACGCATCCACTTCGGCAGCCCGCAGCAGCCGCTGGTTGACCTCGGCTGTCCCTAGCTCGCAGCGACGCTGCACGTACTGCTCCGCCGGCGCAGACGGCTCTAGGTCCAGCAGCGGGGCGCACCAGCGCCGTACGCCGAACCCGAGCTGGCTGTCGAACATCGACGTGCCGGCCGGCGCCGGCGCAGTGCCCTCGCTCAGGAGCGCCTCCAGGCCGGCCTGGTCGAGCGCCTCGGTCACGGCACCGTGGACGTGGTGGTCGATCAGTGTCAGCGGCGCGACGGGAATCGTCACGGGCCCTCCAGCCATCCATGGGAACCGGCGCGGGGGCCATCCACCGCGCCGCCGTACAGTGCGTCGTAACGCGCCATCCGCGCTCTCGGCGCATCGCCCAGCCGGTCCACGAGCGCGGCGATGACCGCCTCCGCCAGCGCGACGGCCGGCGTGAGCGCGTCGAAGGGGGACGGCGAGGCCACGCTCGAGGTCAGGATGACGTCGGCGTGGGCGGACAGCGGCGACAGGTACGGGTCGGTGAACGCGATCACCATCGCCCCCTGCTTCTTGGCCGTCACCGCCAGGCGGACCGTGTCCCGCTGGTAGCGGCGGTAGTCAAAGGCGACCAGGACATCGCGGCGGCCCAGGTCGAGCACGCAGGTCGCCCGGTCGGCGCCGGCCGCGGGCACGAAGCGCACCCGGGGGCGCAGGATCCGCAGGTGCGCGGCGAGGTACTCGGCGAGCATCGAGCTGAACCGGCCGCCGAGCATCGTCACGCTGCGCCTGGGCTCGGCGAGCAGGGCGACGGCATTCTCGAACTCGGCCGGGGGAAGCGTGCCCAGGCTGGAGCTGATCCCGTCGCAGAGCAGGCGCTCGGTCCGGCGCAGCGCGTCGACGCTGGTCCCGCCGGAACGCTCGGCGTGCATCTCCAGCGGTGAGGACAGCCGGGCGGAGACCTCCGCCTTGAGCGAGTGCTGGAACTCGGCGTAGTTGCCGAACGCGAGCTTGGCGACCAGCCGGACGACAGTCGGCGGGCTGACCCCGGCCGCCGCCGCGAGCCTGGCGACCGGCTCCAGCCCGGCGACCGGGTAGTCGGCCATCAGCGCCTGCGCCACCTTGCGCTCCGCCGGGGTGAGCTCGGCGAGCCGGTGCCGCAGCCGCTCGGCGACGCCCACGCCTGCCTGCGCCCGTGGCATCACCACCGCCAGCGAGTCCGCGCGGCTACCTCGTCTGCGGCAACATCGGCAAAGAGCTCGGCTTCGCCCCGGCGGACAGCCAGGAACGCCTCGAACAGCGCCGGGCCCATGGCGGCACGAAGGACGTCGCTGCGGGAGAAGTGGTCGGCCGCCTCGGTCAGCGACTGCGGCAGCCGCTGGACCCCGCGTGCGGCGAGCTCCTTATCGGGCCAGCCGGCGGGGTCGCCGTTGACTTCTGCCGGGAGCCTGCCGCCCGTCTCGAGCCCGGCCAGCCCCGCGGCGATGATCGCGCCGACCAGAAGATAGGGATTGGCGGCGGCGTCGACGAACTTGACCTCGGCGTTGGCGCGGCGGTCCTGCTCGCCGTCCGAGCCGGTCACCAGGCGAAGTGCCGCCTCCCTGTTCTCCCTGCCCCAGCAGTGGAAGGCGCCTGCCCAGTGCGAGGGCACGAGCCGCAGATAGCTGGCCACGCTGGGAGCCCCCACGGCGGCAAGTGCGGGAAAGGCCGCGAGGACGCCCGCGAGGAACGCCTCGCCGTCCCCGGTCAGGCCGTGCCGCCCCTGTCCGCCCGCGAAAAGGTTCCGCTCGTCCTGCCAGAGGCTGAAGTGCACGTGCGCGCCGTTGCCGACCGTCCCGGCCACGACCGACGGGGCGAAGGACGCCTGGAAGCCGAATCGGGCCGAGACGGCCCTGATGGTCTGGCGGACCAGCACATTGATGTCCGCCGCCGCGACGGGATCGGCCGCGGACACCGAGACCTCCAGCTGGCCCGCCGCGTACTCGGGGTGGAACTGCTCGACGACAACTCCCTCGCGCTCCAGCGCGCCGGCCACCTCGCGGCCGTAGTCGGACAGCTCGACCACCCGCGTCATGCCGTAGGCCGGGCCAAGGCAGGCCGGGACGAAGCGCCCGTCGTCCTCGCTGCCCAGCGCCCACTCGACCTCGAAGCTCATCCGCAGCGCCAGGCCGCGCTCGTGCGCCTCGCGCACCATCCGGCGGGCGAACGAGCGCTGGCAGCCCGCGTAGATCCGGCCCTGCTGCGTGTACCTGTCGACCGGCGCCCAGGCCCAGCCCGGCTGCGCGTCGAGCACGGTGAGGCGATCGAGGTCGGGAATCAGCCGCAGGTCGCCGTCCGGGCCGCCGATGTACCTGCTGGAGGTGATGTCGTCGTTCACGAGGAAGACATCGAACACCGGCGACATGCCGACGCCCCAGCCTGCCGCGTGCTCGAGCCGCCCGATCGGGACCGTCTTAGCCCTGGCGATGCCGGTGTTGTCGACCCAGCACAGCGCGACCATCGTGATGCCGTCGGCGCGCAGCCGCTCGGCATGCGCCCTGGCCCGCTCGCCCCGCTCGGCCCGCTGATGGGCGCCGAGCACGACCGGCCCGCTGGCGGCGTCGCCGCCCGTTCCCGTGACCGCCTCGCCGCCGCCGTGGTCGTCCACCGGCCCGCTCACCGGGAATCCCGCCGGCAGGGCCGCCGGCAGCCGCCGGGCCGACTCGCCCGTGGCAGGATCACGGCGCCTGCCTTCGCTGTTGCCTGCGACATGAGGCGTCGCCTCCTCGTTTCGCGTGATGGTTCTTGTCCGCGACAGCTCGGTGCGCGTGTCGGGAACGTTACAACCGCGGCAAGTTGGCGTCAATCAGTAACAGATGTAACGAGCGGCTGGCGTCAGCCGGCGGCGCGCACCTCGAGCTGGTCCAGCAGGGACAGCGTGGCGTCGGTCACGGACTGCACTGCCCGGTCGAACGCTTCGGCGTTATGGCGGGCCGGCTGGCGGAATCCGCTGACCTTCCGGACGTACTGGAGCGCGGCTGCCCGCACATCCTGCTCGGTCACGTTCTCGGTGTAGGGCTCGCGCAAGGTCTTGATGCTCCGGCACATAAACCCGAAGGTACGCCACTAGCGCCGGGCCAGCCATGATCGTGGTTGATTTTGCCCGCCAGCCCGGAAATATCAGCCACGATCATGAAAGCAAGCCCACGCGGCGGTGCGTCCGGCGAAGCCGGAGCGTCCGGGGCTCCGCGGATGGCTAGCGATCTGCCGTCAGGCGGGACGTCAGTCCAGGCCGAGAAGCCCTTCCAGGCCGACGGTGAGACCGGGAGGCAGCGACGCCATGCCGCGCACGGCGACCAGCAATCCGGGCATGAACGAGGATCGGTCCAGTGAGTCATGCCTGATCGTGAGGATCTCGCCGTGGCCGCCGAGCAGTACCTCCTGGTGCGCGACCAGGCCGGCCAGCCGGACCGAGTGCACGCGCACCCCCTCCAGCACGGCGCCTCTCGCCCCGTCTACCTCAGTGACCGTGGCATCCGGCGGGGCACCCAGGCCAGCCTCCGCGCGGGCCGCGCCGATCATCGCCGCGGTCCGCGCCGCGGTCCCGGACGGCGCATCGGCCTTTGCCGCGTGATGCAGCTCGATGACCTCGGCTGACTCGAAGAAGCGGGCCGCCTGCCCGGCGAAGCGCATCATCAGCACGGCACCGACCGAGAAGTTGGGCACGACGAGCACCCGGACGCCGCCCGCCCGGCGCAGCCAGTCCCCGGCCACCGCCAGCCGCATGTCGTCGAATCCGGACGTCCCGACCACCACGTCCAGGCCATGCGCGACGCACCAGCGCAGGTTCTCCATGACGACGGCGGGATGGGTGAAGTCCACGACCACGTCGCACTGCGCCAGCGGCTCCAGCTCGTCCCCGGCATCGACGGCCGCCGTCACCTCCAGGTCGTCCGCCGCGTCGACCGTGCGGCATACCTCCGACCCCATGCGCCCCTTGGCGCCGAGCACCCCGACGCTGATCATCGCGCTCCTCCGCTGGTGGTGGTGGTGGCAGGCACGACCGACCTTACTCGCCAGGCGCGCCGGGCCGGCCGCCGGGAAATACGCGACCTTCCTGCAACCTCCAGGCCGCTCGCTCGTCACTATGGATGCAGGGACAGTGCCCGGCACAGACCTGGCCAGGGACAAGGGACAACGTCAGCGAGCGGGCGGCCGACCGGCGTCAACAACGGCCGGCCTTCGGCGGTAGACCCGTGAGCTGCAGATGACCGCAGGCAGCCGGCCAGTGGACGCAATCCGACCCGCGGATTCTCGCAGTGCAGCGGCAGTGGTCCAGCTGCATGGCACGTCACGGCCTCGCCTACCGGACCCCCGCGGGACCCCAGGAGCACAACTGGCCGCCCACGCCGACGCCCGCCGAGATCACCACGGCAGTGACCGACGTGCAGTGCAAGGCGAAGACCAATCTCGTGAACACCTGGCTGGCTGTCGAGGCCGCCTACCAGCAGGCACTGATCGCCCAGAATCTCACCGGGCTCTCGCGGCTGCAGGCTAGCTTCGGAGCGCTGCTGCAGCGCGCGGAAGCCCTGCTGCAGGCCCCTGCCGTCGGTGGCGGCCCGCAGCTGCCGCCCGGCAGGCGCCCGCATCCCCTGGCGCCCAGCCGGTTACCCGATCGCGGCGGTGAAGGCCGCGTCGTCGTCGAACGGGCCCACTACGGCCAGCGCCTTCGGCTGGTCCAGGATCGTGGTGGCCACCTCGCGCACCTGGTCGTGGGTCACCGCCTCGATCGAGGCGAGAACCTCGTCCAGCGGCTCCAGCCGTGGATAGACAAGCTCGGCCTTGCCGAGCCTGCTCATCCGGGACGAGGGATCCTCGAGGCCGAGCACGATGGACCCGCGCAGCTGGCCCTTGCCGCGTTCCATCTCCTCATCGGTCAGGCCGCCGGAGATGACCTTGGCGATCTCCTCCTGGCAGATGGCGAGCACCTCGTCGGCCTTGGCGGGCAGGCAGCCGGCGTAAACGCCCCAGGTGCCGATGTCGGCATGCTGGGAGCTGAAGCTGTAGACCGAATACGCCAGCCCGCGCTTCTCCCGCACCTCCTGGAACAGCCGCGAGGACATGCCGCCGCCGAGCGCCGCGTTCAGCACCCCGAGCGCGAATCTGCGGCTATCGGTCCGCGCCAGCCCGGCGCAGCCGAGCACCAGGTTCGCCTGCTCGATGGGCCGTGACACGAGCTTCACGCCAGTGCCCCGGCCGCCGTCCGCGGCCGGGCCGCCCAGACGCGGCGCGATGGGCGCCGCATCGCCGTGAAGAAAGGGCCCGAACGCCTGACGGGTGAGCTCCACGACCTGCTCGTGCTCCAGGCTGCCCGCAACTGCCACGACCAGGTTGTCCGGGGTGTACCTGGCCTTGTAGTGCTCGGCGATCTGGGCGCGGGTGATTGAGTTGATCGAGTCAACGCTGCCGAGGATGGGACGGCCGAGCGGGGTGTCGCCGAAAAGCTGGTCGGCGAACGCCTCATGCACGGTGTCCGAGGGATCGTCCTCGTTCATCGCGATCTCCTCGAGGATGACGCCGCGCTCGGCGTCCACGTCCCTGGGCTCGATCAGCGAGCTGTTCACCATGTCCGACAGCATGTCGATCGCCAGCGGCATGTCGGCGTCCAGCACCCGCGCGTAGTAGCAGGTGTACTCCTTGGCGGTGAACGCGTTCAGCTCGCCGCCCACCGCGTCCATCGCGGCCGAGATGTCCAGCGCCGTCCGGCGGGCGGTGCCCTTGAAGAGCAGGTGCTCCAGGTAGTGCGTCGCGCCGGCGTGCTCGAGATCCTCATCCCGGGAGCCGACGCCCGCCCAGATGCCGAAGGCAACCGACCTGACGGCGGGCAGCGACTCGGTGATCACCCGGAGGCCGCCGTCCAGGACGGTGCGGGTGACGGTAGAGTCGCCGTCCGCCACCCGCTGCTCGCCCGTCGTCATGAGTTGCCGGAGCCGGAGCCGCCGCGGCTGCGCTGCCGGCTGCGGTGGTGGTCACTCTGGCCGCCGCGGCTGCCGTCACCGCCGCGGTCCCGGTCGCCGCCGCGGTCACCGCGGTCGCCCCGGTGATCGTCGTGACCGCCGAGATCCTCGCCCGCTGCCTCGCGCTCCACGACCTCGACCGGGATCAGCGAGAGCTTGCCCCTGTCGTCTACCTCGCGGATTTCGACCTGGATCTTGTCGCCGACCTTGATCACGTCGTCGACGTTCTCGATCCGCACGCCGCCGTGCAGCTTGCGGATCTGGGTGATGTGCAGCAGCCCGTCCTTGCCGGGCAGCAGCGAGATGAACGCGCCGAAGGCGGTGGTCTTCACCACGGTCCCGAGGAAGCGCTCGCCCACCTCGGGGATGTGCGGGTTGGCGATCGCGTTGATGGCTGACCTGGCGGCCTCGGCCGAGACGCCGTCGGTGGCACCGATGTAGATGGTGCCGTCGTCCTCGATCGTGATCTCGGCGCCGGTGTCATCCTGGATGGCGTTGATCATCTTGCCCTTGGGCCCGATGACCTCGCCGATCTTGTCCACGGGAACCTTGACCGTGATGATCCGCGGCGCGTACTCGCTCATCTCGCCGGGGGCGTCGATGGCCTCGCGCATCACATCCAGGATGGCCAGCCGGGCGCCGCGGGCCTGCTTCAGCGCCGCGCCGAGCACGGAGGCGGGAATGCCGTCCAGCTTGGTGTCCAGCTGCAGCGCGGTGATGACATCCTTGGTGCCTGCGACCTTGAAGTCCATGTCGCCGAAGGCATCCTCGGCGCCGAGGATGTCGGTCAGCGTGACGTACTCGCCGCCCTCGTAGATCAGGCCCATCGCGATGCCCGCGACCATGTCCTTGAGCGGCACGCCGGCATCCAGCAGCGCCATCGAGGACGCGCAGACCGACCCCATCGAGGTGGAGCCGTTCGATCCGATGGCTTCGGAGACCTGCCGGATCGCGTACGGGAACTCCTCGCGGGTGGGCAGCACGGGGACAAGAGCTCGCTCGGCGAGCGCGCCATGCCCGATCTCGCGCCGCTTCGGCGAGCCGACCCGCCCGGTCTCGCCGGTGGAGTACGGCGGCATGTTGTAGTTGTGCATGTAGCGCTTAGTGCGCTCCGGGTTGAGCGTGTCGATCATCTGCTCCATCCGGAGCATGTTCAGCGTGGTGACGCCGAGCACCTGCGTCTCGCCGCGCTCGAACAGCGCCGAGCCGTGCACCCGCGGCAGCACGTGAGCCTCGGCGGACAGCTGCCGGATGTCGGCGAGCCCGCGGCCGTCGATGCGCAGCCCGTCGCGGATGACCCGCTCCCGGACCAGCTTCTTGGTCAGCGACCGGAACGCGGCGCTGATCTCCTTCTCCCGGCCCTCGAACTGGGCGCCGAGCTGCTCCTTGGCCAGGGCCTTCACCCGGTCGGTCTCGGTGTCCCTGTCCTGCTTGCCCGCGATCGTGAGCGCCTTGGCCAGATCGGCCGAGACCTCCGTGGCGACGGCGTCGTAGACGTCCTGCTGGTAGTCGACGAAGATCGGGTACTCGGCTGTCTCCTTGCCGGCGTGGGCCGCGATCTGCTGCTGGGCCTCGCAGAGCGCCTTGATGAACGGCTTGGCCGCGTCCAGTCCCTGCGCCACGGCCTCCTCGGTCGGCCGGACGGCCCCGCTGGCGGTGTCGGCGATCAGCGCGAGGGTGCGCGGTGTCGACTCGGCCTCCACCATCATGATCGCCACGTCGCCGTCCTCGAGCACCCGGCCGGCGACGACCATGTCGAAGGTGGCGTCCGCGAGCTGCGGGTGGGTCGGGAACGCGACCCACTGGCCCTTGATCAGGGCGACCCGCACGCCGCCGATCGGTCCGGAGAACGGCAGGCCGGCCAGCTGGGTCGAGAGCGATGCCGCGTTGATCGCGATGACGTCATACAGGTGCTCGGGATGCAGCGCCATGATCGTCTCGACGATCTGGATCTCGTTGCGCAGCCCGGTGGTGAACGACGGCCGCATCGGCCGGTCGATCAGGCGGCAGGTCAGGATCGCGTCCTCGGACGGCCGGCCTTCCCGGCGGAAGAACGAGCCGGGAATCCGGCCCGCCGCGTACATGCGCTCCTCCACGTCCACCGTGAGGGGGAAGAAGTCGAGATTCTCCTTGGGCTGCTTGGACGCCGTGGTCGCGGACAGCACCATTGTCTCGTCGTCGAGGAACACGACGGCCGAGCCCGCGGCCAGGCGCGCGAGCCTGCCGGTCTCGAATCGGATCTTATGCACACCAAATGGGCCGTTGTCGATGACGACTTCGGCGGTATACGCACCCTCCACGGGTGAGACCTCCTTGATTGAGGTCCCGCGTCTGCCCGCCGCCAGTGGAGCGCCATACCGGTCATCTGGCCGGGTAGCTGCCGACCGGTCTTCGATCGAAGCCCTCGGCCCAGGTGCGCGGCGCAGTTGCGCTGGCGTCTCCCCCGACCCGAGAACCACTACCGAGGACCGGCCCTTGGGCGCACTGTGCGCTCCGGGCCGGGGCCGCGGGACGTCGTTCGTTCGTGGTGTATTCAGTTGTGGGCCCGGGCCGGCATCAGGGCCGGGCGGGCCAGCCGCGCCTGCGCGCGGTCGCTCTCCTTTAACCTACCTGCGCAGACCGAGCTTCTCGATGAGCGCGCGGTAGCGGGTGATGTCCTCACGGGACAGGTACTGCAGCAGGCGCCTGCGGCGGCCTACGAGCAGAAGCAGCCCGTGGCGGCTATGGTGATCGTGCTTGTGCACCTTAAGGTGCTCGGTCAGGTCACTGATCCGCCGTGTCAGCAGTGCGACCTGGACTTCCGGCGAGCCGGTGTCACCCTCACTGGTCGCGTGCCCGGCGATAATCTCTTTCTTCACCGTGGTCTCAAGCGGCACGTTGATTCCTCTTCATGTAGGTACCGTCATTCGGACGGCCCCGAAGGATCACGTGGGACCTGCCGGGGCCAGGAGAGCTCCGTGCGGTAGCCTCGGGCTTCTCCTTGCAGGCCAGCCGCATGAGGGCGCAGCCGACCGGGCCGAATACTCCGGCCGTTCAGAAGAGTACCACGCTCGCCGGCCCAGCGCGTTGACTCTGCATGTGGGTGCGCCTGCTGCGGGCTCACCGCCCCTCGCGGCTCCATCGCAACCGCAACGCCCGGCCGGGAGTCTACACAGGCAAGCGCAGAGCGCAGGCCGCGCGAGCGTTGCCAGGGTCCTTGCCGAGAGGCCCTGGCCAAGGAGGCTCCGATGACTGGCGACCGGCCGTCCCGCCGCTGGCACCGTGGGTCAGGCGCCCGCGATGCCGACCGGCCCGACCATGACGTGTTCGCGGCTGTCCTGGCCGTGATGATGGTTTCCCTGGCCCTGGTCGTCGCGGCGGCTTTGGCGTTCCAGGGCGCCGCCGATGCCCGCCCCGCCGGGGCTACTACGGCGGCCCAGGCAGCCGCCCACAATGCGGGCGCGATGCCCAGGTTCTTTGTCGACACTGAGCTGCTCTCGGAGGGGCCGAGCCCGCTCCAGGTACGCGACTCAGCCACGGGCCGGCTCCTCGCCCAGGACCAGCACGCACTCGGTGTCACTGGAGTGGCCGCACTTGGCGGACGCAGCTTCGTCATCGCCGAGCCGGTCGCCGGCCAGTGCGCCACGAGGCTCTACCGGATCCGGCTGAACCGCCAGGGCCAGCCAGGCAGGCTGACGCCGCTGGGCCTGCCCGAGCTGCACGGCGAGCTGTTCTCGCTGGCGGCCAGCGCGAACCGCCAGGTGATCGGCTACGCCATCAGTGGCTGCCAGAAGTTCTCCCCCGGCCACATCGGGGTCGTCCGCGTCCGCAGCGGCCGAGCCAGGCAGTGGGGCGAGGTGAACCCGGGCGGCCTGAGCCACGGGACCGTTACGCTGAACGGCGCGCTGGCCCTGTCGGCGAACGGACGCCTGCTCGCCTTCACCGGCTGGGATGCCCGGCCGGACGGGTCCTTCACCCGGCAGGTCGTGCTGGTCCTGCGCACCGACGCGCGCCCTGGCACGGTGGCTCAGCGCAGCCGCGTCGTGCGTCACGGCCCGGTCCTGGGCCCGGACCTGGCGGCGGCCAGCCTCAGCCCGGGCGGTGCCACCCTCTACATCTGCACGGTGAATTCAGGCCGGACCCGGCACGCCGTGCGGCTCGCCGCTTACCGCACCGCTACCGGGCAGCTGCGAAAGCGGCTGGCATCGGTCACCGCCCGCGGCCCTGCCCCGGTCGGCTCGATGTGCCCGATGGCACTCGACGCGTCCGGAGGCTTCCTGCTGGTCCCGTACGCGATCCGCGGCCAGCCGGACGCAGCGGGGCGCGCGGTCGTGCGGATCGCCAGGATCGGCATCGCCAGCCGGGCGATGGCCATCCTCACCGTCACCGGACCGCGCACCGGCGGAATGGACTCGCTGGCCGGCCTGCGCGTCGCCTGGTGATGCCGCCCCGGTCAGCCCGAGATAACGGCGCGGGCGTCGTCGACGTCACGGCGCATCTGCACGATGAGGTCGTCGACCGAGCCGAACTTGACCATGGCGCGGATCCGGACCGCGAAATCCACCGCGACATGCGCTCCGTAGAGGTCGAGGTCATCACGGTCCAGCGCGTGGGCCTCGACGGTCCGCACGAGCCCGTCGAATGTGGGGTTGGTGCCCACCGAGATCGCGGCTGGCCAGCGCTCATCTTCCAGACCGCCGGGATCGAGGCGGGCCAGCCAGCCCGCGTAGATCCCGTCCGCAGGGATCGCGGTGTGCGGCGGCGACTCCAGGTTGGCGGTCGGGAAGCCAAGCGCCCGGCCGCGCTGGTGGCCGCGCACCACGACGCCCTCGACCCGATGCGGCCGGCCAAGGTCGCGGGCGGCGCCCGCCACGTCCCCGGCGGCCAGCAGATCCCTGATCCTCGACGACGAGATCGTGACACCGCCCTCGGCGAGCAGCGGCACGCCCTCCGCGGTGAAGTCGTACTTCTCGCCAAGCTCCCCGAGCAGGGCGACGTCGCCCGCTGCCCGGTGGCCGAACCTGAAGTTGACACCCACGACCACCGCGGCCGCGTGCAGCCGGTCCACCAGCACGGCCCGGACGAACTCATCTGGCCCCAGCTGGGAGAACTCGTAGGTGAACGCCAGCACGCAGACCGCGTCGACGCCCAGCCCGGCCAGCAGCTGCGCACGGCGCCGGGAGGTGCCAAGGAACGGCGGATGCGAGCCCGGCCGGACGACCTCATCCGGATGCGGGTCGAACGTCACCACCACGACCGGCAGGCGCAGCCGGGCCCCGATCTCCGCGGCGCGCGCGACGATCCGCTGGTGGCCCCGGTGCACGCCGTCGAACTTGCCGATGGTGACGACGGAGAACCCCCAGTCGTCCGGCACGTCGCCCAGGCCTTGCCAGCGGTGCACGCTGCTATGTCCTCTCCGCCGGTGAGTGCGGCATCCTCGTCAGCTGGCGCGCCGCCTGACCCGTGGGCGTGCCGTCGCTCCAAGCCTGCCATGCGGCCCGGCCAGCCGGCGGGTTCGCCCTGCCTCCGGCACCGCCGGTCAGGGAACGAACACCGCCAGGGAGCGGGCCAGCCCGTCCTGCTCGGTGAGCAGCGCGATCAGCGTGCCATCGGGGCCGAACGCGGCGACCGGCCCGCCGGGCGTGTCAGGCGCACCGCTGCCGGCCGAGCCACTGCCGGCCGAGCCGCTGCCGGCTGCCGGGCCGGCCGCGGGCAGCCGGGCGCCGTGCGCGACCATGCTGGCCTCCTGCTCGGTGAGGTCCCGGCGAGGGAACGCGGCGGCAGCCGCCTCCGCCAGCGGGATGACCCGCAGCGAGGCCTCGAGCTCGTCCAGGGTCGCGGCGGCATCGATCTGGTACGGGCCCACCCTGGTGCGCCGCAGCGCCGTCAGGTGCCCGCCCACCTCCAGGGCCGTGCCCAGGTCACGGGCGATCGCCCGGATGTAGGTGCCGCTGGAGCAGGTCACCTCGACGTCCACGTCCACCAGGTCCCCGAGCGGGCGGACGGCCAGGATCCGCAGCGCGGACACGGTCACGGTCCTGGCGGCCAGCTGCGGAGCCGCGCCCTCGCGGGTCAGCCGGTAGGCCCGCTTGCCGGCCACCTTGATCGCGCTGATCCCCGGCGGCACCTGCTGGATCTCCCCGGTCAGCTGCCGGGCCGCCGCGCTCAGCGCCGCGGCCGTCACGCCGCCGGCCGCGGCGGAGGCCACCACCTGACCATCGGCGTCGTCGGTATCGGTCGCCTGGCCGAGCCGGATGGTCGCGGCGTACTCCTTGCTCGTCAGCGCCAGGTGCCCGAGCAGCCGGGTAGCCTTCTCCACCCCGACTACCAGCACCCCGGTCGCCATCGGGTCCAGCGTCCCGGCATGCCCGACCCGGCGGGTGCCGGCCAGGCGGCGGATCCTGGCCACGACATCGTGCGACGTCCAGCCGGGCGGCTTGTCGACGATGACCAGGCCGCTGCGCGCGGTCACCGGCCGCGCGGTCACCGGCCGCCCGCCATCCCGTCCGCGAGCTGCTCGCGCAGCGCCGCCATCGCCTCCGCCGCCGTGCCCCCGGCCGTGAACCCGGCCGCGCGGGGATGCCCGCCGCCGCCCAGCGCGACACATGCGCGGCCGACGTCCACCTTCCCCTTGGACCTGGTCGACACCTGCCACTGCCCGTCGTCGGACTCCTTGAGCACCACGGCGACGTCCGCCTCGTCGGAGCGCCGCACCACGTCGATCACCGCCTCGGCGGCGTCCAGGGACAGTCCGCCAGCCGCCCGGTCAGCCCGGGTGACGGTCGTCCACACCAGGCCGTGCCCGCAGCCCTCGTCCGGCTCCAGAACTGCCCGCCCGAGCGCCCCCGACAAAAGCCCCAGATAGCTAAACGGAGCGCGGTCCCATAGCTCGTGCGCCACCGCTCCCGGCTCGATGCCGGTCGCCAGCAGCCGTGCGGCCATCTCATGCACACGCGGCGAGGTCGTCGAGTACCTGAACGAGCCCGTATCGGTGACAATGCCGGCGTACAGGCCCAGCGCCATATCCCTGGAGATCTCGACGCCGAGCCTGCCGATCAGCTCATACGCCAGCACGGCCGTGGCGGCGGCGCCCGGATCGACGAGCTGAACGGTGCCGAAGCCGGTGTTGGAAGCGTGATGATCCAGCACGATCAGCTCCCGCGCAGCCGACGCGCGGGCCTGGAGCAGGCCGAGCCGGTCAGCGCTGGCGGCGTCGAACGTCAGCATGACCTGCGGTCGCGCCGGATAGGCGTCGGGCGGGCTGAGCAGTTCCGCGCCCGGCAGGAAACGCAGGATGGCCGGGATCACGAACGGCAGGTCGCCGAATGACGCAATGATCCGCGGCCCCGATGGCCCGCCGCGCGAGCGGAGGGCCTGCGCCACCGCGAGCATGGACCCGAGCGCGTCTCCATCCGGCCGGATGTGACAGGCCAGGCAGATCTCGCCGGCTGATTCCAGTGCCGTGACGGCTCGCGCCCATTCGGCTTCCATGTCGGGTGCGAGCGCAGCGGTCACGACCGCGAGTATCCCGCGCCGCGATCTCGGCCGGCGGGAGTTTCGCCGAGAAGATCACGCAATCCGTCCGAGTCCGCCCGCGGGATCCGGTCAAGATCATCGTCCCGGCTGACCGCGAGGTCGGCGTCAAGATCATCGTCCGGGCTGACCGCGAGGCCGGCGTCAAGGTCGTCGCCGGGATCATCGCCGCCGCCGGGCTCAGCGGCGACCCGGTAGGGGTCGGGGTCACCCGCTGGCTCGGCCCCCTCGCGGGCGGCGGCCACCGCGGCGTCGGCCTCGCGAGCGCGTGCCACGAGATCCTCGATGTTCCTGGCGTTGTCCGGCACGCTGTCGAGCTGGAATGCGATCGACGGGGTGTGCTTCAGGCCGGTCTGCCGGCCAACCTCGGAGCGGATCAGCCCGGTCGCGCTGGCCAGCGCGGCCGCCGTCGCCGCGTGCTCGTGCGCGGACCCGTAGACCGTGTAGAACACCGTCGCCTCGCGCAGGTCGCCGGTGACCCGAGCCTCGGTCACGGTGACGAAGCCCAGCCGCGGATCCTTGATCCGCTTCTCCAGCATCTCCGCGACGATCTGGGCAATCCGCTCGCCGAGCTTACGTGCCCTAGCTGGGGCCATCTGGCTCACTCCCCTCGTCGTTGAACAGCCGCTGCCGGGCCGACAGCAGCTCGATCTCCGGGCGCGCCGCGACATAGCGCTCGCATGCCTCCAGCACCGCTATGGCATGGGCGGCCGTGGACGTCACCACGGCGACGCCGATCTCCGTCCGCCGGTGCAGGTCCAGGTGCCCGGTCTCGGCCACGGATGCGCCGGGGAACCTGCGGTGCACCTCGGCGATGAGGGGCCTGACCGCGGAGCGCTTCTGCTTCAGCGACCGGACGTCGCCGAGCAGCAGGTCCAGGGTCAGGGCACCCACGTACACGGCTGGCCTCCGGATCAGGTTTCCCGCGTTCACCGTCCCGCATGCAGGCTGCATCGCCTTCCTGCATGCGGGCTCCTGCGTCAGGCGCGGGGCTTCTCCCGCATCTCGTAGGTCTCGATCACGTCCCCGACCTTGATGTCGCCGTAGCCGACGCCGATACCGCACTCGAAACCCTCGCGCACCTCGGTGGCGTCGTCCTTGAACCTGCGCAGGGAGTCGACGGTAAGGCTGTCCGAGACGACAACGCCGTCGCGGACCAGGCGGGCCCTGCTGTTGCGGGTGATCGTGCCCGAGCGGACGATGCAGCCTGCCACGTTGCCGATCCTCGGCACCCGGAAGACTTCCCTGATCTCCGCCGTGCCGAGCTGGGCTTCCTCGAAGATGGGCTTCAGCATGCCCTTGAGCGCGGCCTCGACTTCCTCGATCGCCTGGTAGATGACCGAGTAGTAGCGGATGTCCACGCCCTCGCGCTGGGCCAGCTCGCCGGCCCGCCCGGCCGGGCGGACGTTAAAGCCGATGATCACGGCTTCCGACGCGATGGCCAGGTTGACGTCGTCCTGGGTGATCGCGCCGACACCGCGGCCGATGACCCGCAGGACCACTTCCTCGCCCACATCGAGCTGGAGCAGCGCGTCTTCCAGCGCCTCGACGGAGCCGGACACGTCGCCCTTGATGATCAGCAGCAGCTCTTCCCGCTCGCCCGACTTAAGCGCGGACTCCAGGTCCTCAAGGGTGACCCTCGGCCGCCGCTGGGCGAACATCGCGCTGCGCTCCCTGGCCTCGCGCCGCTCGGCGATCTGCCTGGCCACGCGGTCGTCATCGACAACAAGGAAGCTGTCGCCGGCCCCGGGCACCGCGGTGAGCCCGAGCACCTGCACCGGACGAGACGGCGGGGCTTGCTTTACCGGGTCGCCGTTCTCGTCGAGCATCGCCCGGACCCTGCCGAAGGCCTCGCCGCAGACGATCGAGTCGCCCACCTTGAGCGTCCCGCGCTGCACCAGCACGGTCGCGACCGGCCCCCGGCCCTTGTCCAGATGTGCCTCGATCGCTACGCCCTGTGCCTGCTGCTCGGGATTGGCGCGCAGGTCGAGCTCGGCATCGGCGGTCAGCACGATCGCCTCGAGCAGCGCCTCTATGCCGGTACCCTCCCTGGCGGACACGTTGACGAACAGCGATTGGCCGCCGAACTCCTCGGCCACGAGCCCGTACTCGGTGAGCTGAGCGCGGACCCGCTGCGGGTCGGCGCCTTCCTTGTCCACCTTGTTGACGGCCACGACGATCGGAACCCCGGCCGCCTGGGCGTGGTTGAGCGCCTCAGTGGTCTGCGGTTTCACGCCGTCATCGGCCGCCACGACCAGGATCACCAGGTCGGTGGTCTCGGCGCCGCGGGCACGCATCGCGGTGAAGGCCTCGTGACCCGGCGTGTCGATGAAGGTGATCTTGCGGTCCTGGCCGTCCACGACGGTGTCGACCTGGTAGGCGCCGATGTGCTGGGTGATGCCGCCCGCTTCATGTGCCACCAGGTTCGTGTGCCTGATCGCGTCGAGCAGCTTGGTCTTGCCGTGGTCGACATGACCCATCACGGTCACCACCGGCGGGCGGGCCACCAGGTCGGCGTCCTCGCCCTCGTCCTCGCCGAACTCGATGTCGAACGTCTCGAGCAGCTCCCTGTCCTCTTCCTCGGGGGAGACCACCTGGACGGTGTAGCTCAGCTCGGCACCGAGCAGCTGCAGCGTCTCGTCGTTCACCGACTGGGTGGCGGTCACCATCTCGCCCAGGACGAAAAGCACCTGGACCAGGGATGCCGGGTTCACGCCGATCTTGTCAGCGAAATCACTCAGCGACGCGCCCCGCGAGAGCCTGATGACCTGGCCGTTACCGCGCGGGATCTGCACGCCGCCGATCGACGGCGCCTGCATGTTGTCGAACTCTTGACGCCGCTGCTTCTTCGACTTCCTGCCACGCGACGGGCGTCCACCCGGCCGCCCGAAGGCGCCCTGGGTGCCGCTCCTGCCGCGACCGCCGCCACCGGGCCGCGCTGGCCCCATGCCGGGGCGCTGGCCGCCTGCGCCCGCGCCGCGCGGTCCAGCGCCACCTGCGCCGGCGCCACCGGGACCACCGCGACCGCCGGGCCGCGTCCCGACACCCGGACCGCCGGGACCGCCAGGACCGCGCCCGCCTGGCCCGCCGGGACCACCGGGACCGCGCCCGCCTGGCCCGCCGGGACCACCGGGACCGCGGGCGCCGATGGGCCGGGGCGGCATGCTGCTGGGGCTCGGCCGGGGCCCGCCTGGCCGCGGTCCGTCACCGGGTCCGCCAGGTCCTGGCCGCCCTGGTACGCGCGGGCCCGCGGGGCGCGGGCCGCCCGGCGCGCCAGCGGCGCCCGGAGCGCCCGGCCTGCTTGCGGTCCCTGGCTGACCCGGTCCCGCCGGCCCGGCCAGGCCGGTCGGGCCTGCGGCTGCTGGCTGGCCTGGTCGCGCGGCGGCACCGCGCGGCGCCGACCCCATTCCGGTCGGCGTCGAGCTGAACGGATTGTTGCCCGGCCGTGGCCCTGGCCTCGGGCCGGCCTGCCTCGGCCCGCCGGTGCCCGGCGAGCCGGGCCGCGGTGAGCCTGCCGCGGCACCCGGCCGCGAGGAGTCCTGGCCCCCGGAACCGGGCGGCGAACTTGGCGGAGTCTGCGGGACGGCATCCGGATGCGGATGCGGGAACGGCGCTTGCGGCACCGCCGGGGTGGTCCGCTCACCTGCACCGTCCGGCCGGGGACCGGCGCCAGCGAACGGCGCCTCGCCCACGGGGCCGGCCGGGGCACCGGCCGCCGGCGCAACCGGGCCGGCGGCCGGCTGCTGGCTTCCGGGCGGGTCCTGCGGGCCGGCGGGCGCGGCTGCCGCGGGCGCAGCCGGGACCGCGGGCGCGGCCGGGCCACGGCCGTTAGCCGCGCGCTTGCTCTCTGCCGGCGCGCCGGCCAGCGGCTCAGCTGCCGCCTGAGCCCTCCCGGCCTGCGCCTTGGCCTGCTGGCCCGCGAAGGCCTCTTTGAGCCTGCGGACAACCGGCGCCTCGATTGTCGAGGACGCCGAGCGAACGAACTCGCCCATTTCCTGGAGCTTGGCCATGACGGCCTTGCTCTCTACGCCGAACTCTTTAGCGAGCTCGTATACCCGGACCTTCGCCACTGCGCTCCCTCTACTCGGCCCGGATACCCGGACCAGTCAGCCGGTCCGGGGCAGCGCGTGCTCCGTCCGGCGTCAGCTTCTGCTGTTCATCGCCACATGCTCATCGGGCGCTCATTGCAATCTCAGCCTGCTCTCTGTGGCACGTACTGC